>MDSZ01162998.1_pt1 | contig 18515 bp, 12 predicted proteins | sample 811201 | NCBI WGS metagenome assembly MDSZ01 (sample SAMN05326647, study PRJNA326480) | marine metagenome | isolation source: seawater | place: Indian Ocean: North | collected 2010
AATTCATCAATCAATTCTTGCGGCCATGTTGCTAATTGAGAGGGGGTTAATGCTATTATTGAAACAGCGTCTAATGATCTTATAATCTGAGTAATTTGTTTAAAAACATCTGCAATTTCACTTCCAGATATATTGGGATAATCAAAGCTTAGTATGGGTAGGCGACCAGTTTCAGGCAATGCTTTAATCAAATTATCCTGTAACTGATTAGACATTCTAGGGACCTCAAAATCGGAAACAACTGTAATATACAATTCTTCTAAAAGACGCTTCATAGGTTCTTTTGTAGGGAAAATATTGAATTGAAAGTGCTTAAATGCCTCTCCGCCGAGTAAATTTAGTAATGAGGTTCTTCCAGTTCCTCTATTTCCAACTAATAGTACCATTCTAGAGGATCTATGTTTGCACCACCCAATAATATTGGATATAATGTCTTTTCTTCCTACTAGTAATTGTTTATCGTTTGTTGTTAATGGTTTAATGTTGAATGGGTTAATTCTCATGTTTGGTAAATCAAATGGAACTGATATTCTATCCACCATAGGTCAAGAGAGTAATGCGGGGTTTAACAAGGTTGCGTTAATAACGCATCATTAACACGTCATTAACACATAAAATGGCATTACCCAGAGCATATAACTGTTTTTTAAATATTTTTCACTCAAGAGGAAATAGCCAATTAACGCTTGATTAACGCTTGATTAACGCTTGATTAACGCGTTAATTTGCGTTAATTAATTCATTAAAAGCGGAATGATTTAGAGATATCGTGACTAGCATACCATGAACAACATGGCAGTAAACAACAGTAGACTTCAAGGATTTTACAAATTAAGTGTATCAGAGAGGAGATCATTATTAGCGGAAATAGCGAATTTGAATGAAGAACAGGTTTCTGCCTGGTCTAAAACAGGAGAGTTATCAGAATCAGCAGCAGATAAAATGATAGAAAATGTAGTGGGAACCTATTCATTACCTATTGGAGTTGCTACAAATTTTATTATTGATGATGAACATTATTTGATACCTTTTGTTTTAGAAGAGCCTTCAGTTGTAGCTGCGGCTAGTAATATGGCAAAAAGGTGCCAGAAAAAAGGTGGTTTTGTCTCAAAAAATGATGACCCTGTAATGATTGGGCAAATACAAATTGTTAATTGTCCAGACATACAAGCCTCTAAGGCAGCAATTTTATCTGAAAAAGAACATTTAATTGAATTATGTAATCAAGTAGATCCAATATTAGTTAAATTTGGAGGAGGATGTAGGGATATTGAAGCTAGAATTATTCAAACTGAATCTGGTGAAATGTTGATTTTACATCTTTTAGTAGATTGTAGGGATGCAATGGGTGCTAATGCAGTAAATACAATGGCTGAAACTATAGCAACTAAAGTAGAATCAATTAGTGGTGGGATTGTTATTTTGAGGATAATCTCTAATCTTGCAGTGCATAGATTAGCTCGAATTAGTGCAACATTTACGCGCGAGGAAATGTCTGAAAAGGGAGATGACGCAGCTCGTGGTGAAGAAGTAATTGATGGAGTAATTCAAGCATATCATTTTGCTGCAGCAGACCCATTTAGGGCTACAACCCATAATAAAGGGATAATGAATGCAATTTCGCCAATAGCAATTGCATGTGGTCAAGATTGGAGAGCAATAGAATCAGGAGCACATAGTTATGCAGCATATAATAAAGAATATTCTTCAATGACTCATTGGGAAAAAAATGAAGATGGAGATTTAGTTGGTTCAATAGAATTACCTATGGCAGTTGGATTAGTTGGAGGTGCAGTTAGAGTACACCCTGCGGCTCAAACAAATGTAGCTTTATTGGGGATTAATTCTGCAAATGATCTTGCAAAAGTCATGGCTGCAGCTGGATTAGCTCAAAATTTAGGTGCATTGAGGGCATTAGCAACTGTTGGAATACAAGCAGGACACATGAAATTACATGCAAGAAATATGGCAGTTACTGCAGGTGCAAATGATTCTGAAGTTGATGCAGTAGTTAGTTTGGCTCATTCTACGGGTGAAAGAATTACTGCTAAATTAATAGAAGATTGTTTGGCAAAATATCGTAGTAATAATTAATTTTAAGAATATTCTTTCCATTCATCTCCACTATTTGCTGTACGAAACCATTGCTTGTTATTGTGTTTAATCCATTCGAAACCGTGTTCGTCAATAACTCCAACTGAATATACCCATGGAGTTGGAGAATTATTTTCTGATTCAGTTATTTTTTTTGAATCAATTTGTTTTTTTTGATTTGTATTATTTATTATTGCAGAAAATAACCCTGCTAATAATGAAGGAATAATTCTCCAGGTAAATACACCCCACTCAAGATTGTGTGTATGATCTGCAACCCATAAACTTCCTAATACAATTCCCCAATTCATGTATAATAATATGATGAAACCAATCGAAGCACTTATTGCCGCAGCAAAACCAGAATCTGTTTTTCTTTTAATCAAATTAGATTGTTTAGATCCGATATAATAACAAAAAAATGGGAAAACTATAGTCATAATATCTATAGAGTGCTCTATGTAAGATAAAATACCTGTAATATTTCCTTTGATATCATTACGTTGAATTTCTATAAAAAATGCAATTCCTATTGCAATAGAAACAAAAAAATATTGTTTAATTCCGTAAAAAATAGACTTGATAAAACTCATCTGTTTCGGATAGCCATAATGAAAGTAATATAACATCTTTAGTGATGTTATTCATCACTAATATCTTCTAAATTCGAATCAGAATCTATATCCTCTTCTATTGAAATAGGCATTAATTCGCTTTCCGTCATTCCTAATTGTTCAGAACGATCTCTAAACCACATTCTTACTTTTTTATGACTTGTATGTGGACATCCAAATACTTCTGAGAATCTTCTTGTAGTGGTTAATCTTCTAGTATTTCCTGAACGCCTTCTATCTATTAATCCAGAATCAGATAATTCTTTGACATAACCATATGCTTTTTCACCAAGTAATTTTACTAAACTAGATTGTTCCATTGGTTGATGGTATGCAATTAATGCAGCTGCCTTTAGTAATCTTGGAGATATATCTGTTTTCGCTTCTTTTGGTAATTTATCAGCTATTGATGGTTTAACCTCTAATGCCCATTTGCCAGAAATCTCAACAATTTGTAGTGCGCCGCCTCTTCTACGCTTTAATGAAGACTGTAATCCATGTAAGGCTTCACTTACAATTGCAGAATCTTGTTTTAATCCATGAGATAATTGTTCAACACTCATTGATTTGCCTGCTCCAAAAAGTGTTGCTTCAATTAATGTTTGAAGTTCATTGGTCAATTACATTCACCTCATTATTAAATTCGATTTCATTTTTATTTTTATTTGCTCTATTTCTAAGATTATTTGATTCATAGTCCTCATTTTCATCATCTATTTTTCCTGAAACCTTATTTTTTATTGAATCCCAATTATTTATTTTAGGCCATAAATCTTTGATGGTGATTTTTCCATTGGGTACACTATCTTGCTTAATGTCTGTAAATCCTCTGTGTGTGAGAAATAACATTGAAACAAGTCCAGTGACTTTTGCTTCTGCTGAAACATCAACATCCTCATCTAAGTCCTTTTTCAGTTCACTTGCTATCCCGTCAGATAATGTTTGGAGATCAATTTCTCCCTTTTCATTCATTTCTTTCATTAGATTCCAACTTAATTCAATATCTCCTTCTAAGTTCTCATCATGCATTCTTGCTCCAACATTACCTAGTGCTTGTTCAACTTCTAATTTGTATTTGATTCTATTTTCTTCTCTAATTCTAGTTATTTCAGCATCATCACATGCGCCTCTTAATGCTCCTAATAAATCTCCTAAAGTAACTGGCCTACCCTCTTCTCTGCGTACACGTTCTTCAAATAATCCATTTAAATCAGCTTCTATTTCTCCAGAAATGATGTTATTTGTGAAATTAAATTCATCATCACTAAAATCAGTCATCCAACCTTCATCAATGAAAAATTCATCTTCTAACTCACCTTCTAAATCAGCATTATTTTGTCTTTCAAGTAAATCTTCTACTTGTCCTCTAAGAACTGCCCATGCTAATCTAAGTAATCTTCCACATGATGGTAAGTCAATATTATCTGAATTTTTCTTTATTCTTTCACTAAATAATGATACAAATGCAGTTAAATCTATGTTCCAAGGATCTAAATCAGCATCTTTAACCAATTCAAATACTAATGCTACAGATCTATCAAATGGATCTTCCAAAGAAGAGTATTCGGCATTTTCCATTTCAGCAATTGTGACTAGTCTATCAGCATAATCAATGGCTTCTTCTCTAGTTTCTTCTCTATTTTCTAATAAATTATTGATGATGTCTTCCCTAATAAAATATGAATCAAGTCTAGATTGCATTCTCTAACCTCCAATCAAGACTCCTCTATATTTTCTAAGGACTCTGTGGTAATTTCTTCTGATTCCTCTTTTTCAGCTTCTTTTATTGCATCTCTTAGTTCTTGAAGTTCTTCTATATCTTCTTTTGATTCACTCGCTCTTTCAGAAAGTGAGGACATTGAGGAATCATGTTCTAAAGGAACTTCGCCATCTATTTCAATATCTAATCCACCAAGGCTCTTTGGTGCAGATAATGGATCTGGTACTTGAGGCATGTCTTCTTCAGTAGGTAAATGGGCTAGTTTTTCTGCCTTTTCAGCAACTTGTTTTAATGCTTTTTTACGGTGCTCTTCTTCTTTTTCACCTAACTCAATAGCTCTTTCTCTATTGAAATCAGCAATTCTTCTACTACATCCGTCACCTGCATGAGTAATTCCAATATGGTGGTCTGCTAATTCCAAACTTACTTTTCTTAAAGTTACCATTAAGAATTGTGCACTATTTGCTCTTGCTTTACAAAGTCTAGCTATTCTTTCAGCATTGAATGCATCTAGGTTTTGATCAACCTCATCAAAATAATAGAATGGTGAGGGATCATGATCTTGTATCGCAAAAATTAGAGATAATGCAGCCATTGACTTTTCTCCTCCAGAAAGTCCATTTAATTTCGCTCTTGAACTCTTTCCTTTTGGTTGACACCACATTTCTAATCCACCTTTGAATGGATTATCTAAATTTTCTAATTTTAATTCTCCTCTTCCTCCATCGGAAAGTAGGCGGTATACATTTTTGAAATTTTTATTAACTTCTTTAAAAACGGTCAACAATCGTTTTTTACGTTGTTTTTCAAGTTTTTCAGAAATTTCAATCAATGATTTACGCCTTGATTGGCATAATTTATTATCAGTTTTCAATTCGTCAAGTCTGTTCTCTGTCTTATCATATTGTTCAATGGAAAGCATGTTTACATTGCCTATGAATTCTAATCTGCGTTCAATTCCGCGGATTTTGTTTTCAGCTTGAGCAACAGTTGGAACTGTAATTCCAGGTTCTGGCGGTTTTACGCCTTCATTTTCCATCTCTTCAACGAGTGTACTCAATAATTCTCTTTTACTTTCAAGTGTTATTGTATGTTCAGAAGCTCTTCTTCTTGCAGATTCAGATTGTTGGATCAATTGGTTTACTGTTGTTCTTAAACTTCCTCTTTCTTCAACAAGTTTTACTCTAGAATCCTCAAGTTCTTTATTTTCTTCAGTAATTGTAGAATATTTGTCTTCAAGGATTTTTAATTCATCTTTGAGCGATTTCTGTTCTTTCTTCCATTCAATAATGTCTTCTTTCCTCTTCTTTGAGTCGTTTTTGAATGATTCTATTTTTGAATTTAATTCTTCTACTCTATTCTTTAAGATATTAGTGTGTTCTTCCCCTCCTGCTAATTGAGCCTCAGCTTTTGCTTGTATTGCTTGAGCATCAACTCTTAATTGTTGAACATTTCTCAATGTTTGTTGTAGGTGTTCAGGACTTGCCTTTTGTAAATCTAAATTTGCCTTTTGTCTACTTTCTTCAGCATCAATACATGCTTGATTTGCACTAGATAACTTACTTTCTATAGATTCTTTTTCCTTTTCATTTTCTTTCAATGAATTCTTTGCTGTTGAAATAGCGTTGTTAATTTTTTGCAACTTTTCTTCAGCTGCTTTTAATTCAATCTTCCATTGTTTTATTTTTGCCATACCATCATTTGTGGTAAGATTATTTATTTTTTGATGTACTATTTGTTGTTGTTTTCTAGATTCAACTAATGCAGATTGAACAGTATCTGAGAGTAATTGTAATCTGTTAATCTCAGATTCTAATCTTTGGACTTCTCCGCTACCCGCTATTTGTCCGCCAAATAATACTCTATTTCTACGTAGATTTCCACCAACCATTGCACCTCCAGGTTCGGTTAAATCTCCTTTTAGTGTAACCATTCTTACCCCTCCCATATGTTTTCTGGCTGTTGAAAGGTTTGTTACAAGGAGAGTATCTTTTAATACATATTTTATTGCTAATTCTATTCTAGGATCATAATCTAATAACTCCCATGCAAAGCCTTCTATGTTTTCTTCTTTAGTAAGCATTAATGCTTTCCCACTTGGCCTCCTAACTTGTAATTTATTTAATGGCAAGAATGTTGCTCTTCCAGCTTTATTTTCTCTAAGCCAAGCAATACATTTTGCAGCAACATCATCATCTTCTACAATTATACTTTGCATTCCAGCACCTATTGCTGTAGCAAGTGCACTTTCGTGAGTTGAATTCTTTGGTTTTGCCAATTGGCTTAATGTTCCAAGGACACCTTTCATTCTTCCATCGTCTCTTTCATTAAGTATTGCAGAGACTGCCATAGCCATGCCTCCTCTGATGCCACTTTTATTTTCCATTTCTGCACGTGCTTTAGCAAGATCCCTTTCAAATGATATTAGTTTGCCGTTTATTGCATCATTTTCTTCTTTGAGTTTTGCTTCTTCTCTTTGTCTTTGAGTTAAATCGTTTGCAAGAGATTCCCTATCTTCTCCAGAATCTTCAGTTTTCATCTCTTCTCCTTGCATTATTAGGTCGTCTCTTGATAATCTTGCTTCTTCTTCTTCTTCTTGTAGTGATGATAAATGTTTTAATGAAAGTTCATGACTTTGGTTTATCCTATCAAATTCAAGTTGAACTTTAGTAAGGTTTGCAGCAGTATTACTAACTTCTTGATTTGCCTTACTTAATTCTCTTGTAAGTGAATTTGTTTCTTTATCTCCTGCCATTAATGCATTTTTGGCATCATTTTCATCTTTCTCAGCCTTTTCAAATGCATTTTTGGCTTCTTCTAATGCATTTTCAGCCTCATTTTGCTTTGTTAGATGATCTTCAAGAGTTTTAGTAGCATCATCCAAATCTTCATTATAATGTTCGAGATTTTCAACATTTTCCTCTATTACTTGTTCTGATTCAGAAATTCTATCGCTTCTTCTATCAATATCTAGTCTTAATTGATTTAATTTATCCATAAGTGAACTACTTTCATCTCCTAATAATTCTCTCATTTGTTTTTCAATTGCGATTACCTTTTCCTCTATTTGCATTAATTGTTTTTCACCATCTTGGGATTTCTCGGCTGCTTCTTTTGCTTCATTAATACAATTTGATTGTTCTTGAGCAACATATTCTATTTCTGCCTTAGCACTGCAATATTTTGATTGATGTAATAAAATTCTTGCATTGTCTAATTCTGTTTTCAATTCCTTATATTTTAGTGCCTGGGTTCTTTCTGATTTTAAATCCTTAAGCCTAACTTTTAGTTCTTCTTCCAACAATTCAATTCTTTCTAGGTACTCTTCCACTCTTTTTCTTTGTCTCTCTGCTTTACGAATTTCATCATCATAGGAGGTAACTCCAGCAACTTCTTCTAACACTTTCCTACGACTTATTCCAGTCATGGTTGCTAATTCTGTAACCATTCCTTGTAGTACAATGTTATATCCGTCAGCTCTAGCATTTGCACTTGAAAGTAATAACTTAAATTGCCTTTGACTGCTTGGTTCTCCATTTAGATAGTAATTTGATGATGCGCTTCCAGATCTAGTTTTTCTTACGGCCCTAGTAAAGTGAACTTCATCAGCATCAATTTTCAATCTTCTTGATCCATCGGGATCTTCGGGGTTATCGAAAACTAATGTTACTTTACAATATTTTGCAGGTTTGTTGTTTTTACCTCCATTGAATAATAGATCTAGTACATTACTTGCACGTACATCTTTTGCCGATTTATATCCAAGTACGAATTGTATAGCGTCACCACAATTACTTTTACCAGAACCATTAGGTCCCGTAATTGCAGTAAATCCTCTTTCATAAGGTACTACCACTTCGCCTTTGAACGATTTAAAGTTCTCCATTTCGAGGCGTTTTAGATACATCTTTTCCCATCCTAATATGTTGTTACTTCTAATCCAACAAACACATTAATGGGTTGAGGTAAATTTGTCGACTATAAACAATACCCTAAATCAAACAGTCTCGTTGCCTTTTTTGGGGTAAAAAGAATCAGCCAACTTAATCTAACATTCCAGTTTGATTGCATCTTGCACAACCTTGCCCATTACATAAATGACAAGTTCTTCCAGTTACCATTCCGCCAGCACCATAATCATCATATAAATTTCTTTCAAAATCGTCTTCATATTCTGTCAAACCTAATTGTCCGTATAAGTCAGAAACAGTTGCATTTGATTTCCCAAGAGATTCTAAACCACCTTTGAATTTACTTCTACTACCGCTTTCAAAGAATGATCCATCTGCACCACTATTTTTTCTTCTTGCTTGAGAAAACATGTCAGCCGCATCACTTGTTCTTGAAAGAAATCTCATTGATTTGTACATGAAAAATGAACCATAAATTATGAGACTGAGGTCCATAGAGATTGCAGGTACTGGATATCCAATTATTGCCGACCAATCTAAAGATCCATTTGGAGTAGTAAGTCCATTTAAATCTGCAAAACCAAAGGACAGTAATCCTAAACCTAATCCAAATTTTATTCTCGCATTTCTTCTTTTTCTTTTTAATCTTCTTTCTGCTGAACCACTTACTCTAGTTCTTTTCACTCCACTTTTAAATTTACGTGAAAGTAACATAAATACAATTCCGATTCCAATTCCTAGGAAATCTGGAGTTTCCCAAATACCTACTGACCGAGCGCAATCTACAGGGTCACCTTTGGCAAAACCTGCAGAAACAGATTCATCTGAACATTCATCATTAAAAGCAAGGAATGCAGGGATATCTAATTTGTATCTAGGCGTATTTTCTGAATAAATATCTTTTACCATACCCACTTGAACATTGTAAATAGAAATAGCTAGAATGGACGCCCCCAGCAAGACAAAAACTAGAGAAAGTGCCCTCCGCATAAACCGAGAGAACACAGTTTACAAATAGCAATATCGGAAGAATCTTTGTTGCACATTAAGAAAACGTTCAATTTGTAGAACTCAGCCCCCCTTAATGTAAACATGCCTAGAGTTGTGCTTGCAGGTAGCGGAATCGCGGGATTATTTGCTGCATTAACTTGTGCAAATGCAGGGTGGGATGTTTGTGTAATTACAAAACAGAGTTTAGAAGAATCAAGTACAAATTATGCACAAGGAGGGATCGCAGGGATATTAGATAAAACTAATATTAGTGGAAAAGAGACACATATTAGTGATACATTAGAAGCAGGAGATGGTTATTGTAATGAAAAAATAGTTCGAGATGTAGTGAATGAAGCAGGAGATCGAATTAGAGATTTAATTAATGTTGGTGTTAATTTTCAAACAGATTCAGATGGTAATTTTGATTATATTAAAGAAGGCGGTCATTCACAAAAGATAATTTTGCATGCCAAAGATTCTACAGGGAAGGAAATTGAAACAGCATTGCTTTCAAAGGCAAATGATCATCCAAATATTGAATTGCTTTCAAACCACTTAGCCTTGGATTTGATATTAAAGGATAAAAATTCTGTTGAAAGAGAAATAGTAGGATTATGGGTTTTTAATATAGATGAAGGTATTGTAGAAACATTTGCCTCAGATGCAATAATTTTGGCCACCGGAGGAGGCGGACAATTGTTTTCACGAACAACTAATCCGAGTGTTTCTACAGCAGATGGAATGGCCATGGCATTTAGAGCAGGTGCAAAATTAAGTGATATGGAATTTGTACAATTTCACCCTACTTCAGCAGCATTAGATAGTAATCAGACATTTTTGATAAGTGAAGCAGTAAGAGGTTTTGGAGGAGTATTAATGACAATATCTGATTATAATTCATGGAAAAAAGAATGTGGAAAAAATATGGCAAATAAGTTAGTAAAACCAGAAGATTTTTCATTTACAAAACAATATTCTGAATTGGGTTCATTAGCTACAAGAGATATTGTTGCTAGAGCGATAGATCATGAACTAAATATTTCTGGAGATGATTATGTTTTATTAATTACGGAACATTTAGATAAAATTGAGTTACAAAAAAGATTTCCATCGATTAACAATTTTTTATTAACACATGGAATCAAATTGGGGATAGATCCAATTCCTGTGGTTCCTGCTGCTCATTATTTTGTAGGGGGAATATCTGTAAATGAATTTGGGCAAGTATTAAATTCAGTTACTGGAAATATAATTAATGGTCTTTATGCAATAGGAGAGGTTGCTTGTACAGGTATGCATGGCGCAAATAGACTAGCATCAAATAGCCTACTTGAAGCGGTAGTTTACTCATCTAGAGCATCATTAAATTTAACAGAGGAAATTAAAACATCTTTTGATGATTCTAAAATATTACCTGACTGGAGGGCAGATGGCCTAGAATCATTGGTAGAACATTATTCATTAATAGACGATTTAAAATCACTTAAAATGACTATGTCTAGGGATGTAGGTGTAGTTCGTTCAAATAGAAGATTAAATAGAGCTTTAAGAAGAGTGAATTTAATTGAAAATGAAGTAGAACTGACTTGGGAATCAAGTATCCCTAGTAGGCCTTTAATTGAATTGAGAAATATGGTTCAAATTTCTAAAATAATTATTGAATCAGCATTAAAGAGAAAAGAAAATTTAGGGTTACATTATAATGAAGACAATCCTAGTTAGTATTTGTGGACGTGATGCCCGTAATTATAGCCATTAATGTAGAATTAATTGGAGTTTGAATGCCATGCATTTCTGCTTTTCTAATGACTTCCCCACAAATAGAGTCAATTTCTGTTGTTTTCCCATTCATAATATCTTGTAACATACTACATCTGTTTTCACTAGTTGTTTTTAGAATATTTGACAAAATTTCAATCATTTCAAAGTTATCTGGCATTTGAATCTCCAATTCTCTTGCAACATTTAAAACTTCAAACATTGCAGAACATGCAGATTCAAACAATAATGGTTCAAGTAAAGCACCATTCTTTACTCCACAGATAGAAGCCAAAGGATTTACTGCAGCATTTATTGCTAGTTTTAACCAGATTTTTGATCTTATGTCCGAAATAAAAGACGCATTTAATCCAGAATCATTTAACACGTCAATAATTTCTTCTATGTTTTCATTTTTTATTTTTGTTAATGGCATGCATCCAATAAATAATTCGCCAATTCCAGCCCAATTAATGATTGTAGAATTTATTCTATTTGCTCCATGCGTAATAACTCCACCTAATACTGAATTAAATCCAATAATGGATGAGATTATGTTTTCATTTCCGATTCCATTTTGAATACTAATACAATGCCCTTCATTTGAAATAATCCCTTTTGTTATTTCAGCAGCATTTAGTGTAGAGTTTGATTTTGTACAAATTAATACTAGATCACATTTTTTTGAGTTATAATTGGGAAGTTCATCCTTAGAGTAAATAGAAAAAATATTTTGATTTAATTTTAAATCACTATTTCCCAAAGGCATCTTAATAGTTAATCCATTCGTAATAAGTTCTAATTTTTGTATTTCTGTATTTGTAAATAATACTAACTCATGTTTTTTTGTATTTCCTATTAATCCAGCAATTAATCCTCCAATAGAACCAATTCCAATAATTCCAATTTTCATCAATAAACACCAGACCAGGCGGCTAAATGTATTTCTATATTATTTGAATTAAAATCTAACCAAGCCATTAAAAATACATCATTATTTGGTTCTATACTCCAAGAAATTGAGATATTACTTTCATTATTTGAGGGTAATGAAGTATCATAATTTATATTCCAAGGTATAATATCGCCATGAAATCTTGTTGAAACGGTAATGTTTTCTTCTAAACTAAATAATGAGAAATTCAAAATGCCGTTTGATTGATCATTAGTGCAATTAATACATTCAGCTAAATCCCACAGTGGCATATTGCCCCAAGCAATACTAGATTTAGTACCATTTACTAATATCATTGGCCCTTCTTTTATTGAATATAGATGTGATTCAAACGGATTTTCTCTATTGCAATTAATCATAAAACCTATTGTAGGCAATTTTATTGTTAATGTTTTATTTATTTCTACAGGCAATATTTTTCTTGAATAAGATGATGTGGCATTCCATAGAATATTTTCTGAATTACCCATTAATGGATGAGCAGTACTATTTGAGCATAAAAAATATTTTTCTTCTGAAATTTCTAATTCATTACTTGATAAAAAGGGAGATTTGTTTGGAAATGAATTTGTAAAATTCCAACCATCATTAGGAGCCAATATTAAATGATGATATTGTGTAGGAAGAAATTTTATTGTATGATTAGATCCATTTAATTGATAGTAAATAGAAGGGTTACTAATATTTTTATTTTCAGAAAGAATAAATCCAGCCTCACCTGAAACACATATTTTTTGTTGTCCTGACTCGATGAATTTTCCAATTAAATCCCAATTATTAGAAACCTGAATTTCTATTTTTTCACCATTGTTACTTAGATTTGCACAAAGTTCTGGAGAAATCAAATCATTATTATATTCCCAACGTGGAGAAAGAGTTTGAATCAAAGTATTTGGAATAAAATTAATGTGATTATATTGCTTTAATCCCAAATATTCAATAAAATATATCACTTCTACACTCTGATTTGGTATTTTATTATTTTTTGATTTAAATGTGATGTCAATTGAACTATGTGGCTTGAGAATTAGATTATTGCAATCTTCGATAATGTTTATTTGAGTACAAGAGATATCAAATGTGATGTTTTCAGGACTCATTAACCAAATTTTCTGATTTATTTCTTTTTCAATTAGTGAGGGATTACTTATTGATAGGTGTATTGAGCCCTCTTCATCAAAATAATATGTTTCTTCAAAGTTTATTTCCATTTCTGAATCCCAATTTTCTATTGGTTCAATTGGCATTTTTGCAGGTAAAAGAAGTAATAGGAAGATTACAAATATCGATGCAAAATTTCTTGAAAACCCTTCATCAACAGTTTTTGTTTCATCAAGGATTATTGGTAATTTTTGATCAGTTCCATGCAAGAATAGCAACATAAAACTTCCAATTACAATAAAAGTCCAAAGAGAATTTCCTTCGAGGAAGCCATATGAAATACCTAGAACCAGTATTAAAGCCATTAATGAAATTTGAGTGCCAACTTTTGCCATGTCGTCTAATCCAATTAGTCCCGCTAGGATTCTTCCTCCTGCTAATGTTGGAATTGGCAATAAATTAATCCATCCTATCAAAGTTAATGCCATTCCAGCAAGACCAATTGGATGAATCCAATAAAGTCCTAAACTATCTGAGTAATCATTTGGAATTACTGAAAATAATAATTCAACTAAAAGAGGTGGATTAATTTTTAATGGTTGTGAACTTAATTCACTGATTGAACTCGGTGAAAGTATAATTCCTATTATTAAAAATAAAGTTCCTAAAATAAGCATTACTGCAGGACCACTCAAACAAACAGCCACCATTTTTTTAGTATTTGACCAACATATAGAATCCATTCTTGGGTGACTTGGAATTGCTATTATTCCAAATGGCCAAATAGATAATGGAATCGGGAATAATATAGGAATCATATTACCAATTCTCATATGATTTCTTTTTGCAAGATAAATTTGAGTTAAATTTGCAATAAATAATGCCCCAATAAGAGGTACTGCATAGTATAAAAATGATCTATAAAGAGTATTTAAGTCAAAAAAAGATGAATTATTTTGATGAGAATTAATCCATTCAACACCCATTCCCCATGCTGATAAAAAAGCTAATGACCAAAAAAACAAAAGTTGTCTTTTTCCAAGAATAAATAATCCTCTTGGTTTAGGTAAAACTTTCAGAACATATGGTTCTTCAGGGAATATTTTAGCCATCCAATCTAATTTTTTAAGGTGAAGGTTTAGTTCTTCTAGTGCAAAAGACATCTCTAAATCATCAATAGGCTCTACTGTCCATGCTGGCCAAATACTACTTACAGATTCAAAGATATTGAAATGTCTAGAAACTATTCTTTCTAACAAATCTTTTTGCATCCATCTTTTTTTATGTACATTCAGAGGCAAGATGTCATTTTCATCTTCGTCTTTCATTGCCTCACCCAATCTTCCGAATTGTTCGGATGGTATAAGTTTCATTTAATCTTCTTATTTATTTTTAAAGCGTTTTAATCTAAATGTTTCTTCACGCTCCATCTCTTCAAGACGTAATTGAATAAAATCTCGTGCTTCTTCCATCTCAGGGATAACTTTGAATTCCAAAGCATTAACTCTTCTTTTTGTGGATTCTATTTCTGCAAGTAAACGTTTTAGTGTTGCCTCCATTTCTGCAGCATTAACAACTTTTTCAATCAATTTTCCATATGAATCTGCTGCTTCGTCAATGTATGGGCTAGAACCAATAAGTCCAATACCTCTTTTTTCCATATCTACTCTTAGGTTTGTACCTTCAACCGAAGGAACAACAACTCCCATGATATTACGTCTTTTTACTTCTACTTCGGGGTGAGTAGAACTTGCTAATGCTGCACTTTTTACAGCTAAACCACCTTCTACAGCACTTGCTAGGTTAATTCTTTGTAAAGCTAATTTATAGGTTCCAGTTAATTCTTGTTTTGCGCTAATCATCTCTGAAAGTAAAGTTCTGAATTCATGAAATAAACCGTCTCTTTTCATTTTTAATAATTTATATCCATTCTGTGTTTGTTTAATACGTCTTTTCAGATTTATTAATTCTGAACGGGTTGGTTTAATATCTAAAGCCACAATTTCACCTTTTTAAAATTATTTTTTCTCTGTTGGATGGTATTTATCAATCCATTTTTGATCTAATCTTACAAGATATTTTGTATTTATTGAAGATAATAATTCCCATGCTAAATCGAGAGTACCTTCAATAGTACGATCTTCATCTTTACTTTGTCTTAAGAATCTATTTTCAAATAAATCTGCGAATTTTAGCATTTGCAAGTCACGTTCATTTAATGCATCTTCACCAACAATTGCTACCAAACCTCTTAATTCACGGCCTTGGGCATAAGCTGCATAAAGTTGATCGGAAACAGATTTATGATCTTCTCTAGTTTTACTAGGACCAATACCAGCATTCATTAATCTTGATAATGATGGCAGTACATTAATTGGAGGATAAATTCCTTTTTGATGTAATTCTCTTGAAATAACAATTTGTCCTTCAGTAATATATCCTGAAAGATCAGGAATTGGGTGTGTTATATCATCTCCAGGCATGGTTAAAATAGGGAATTGAGTAATACTACCTTCTTTTCCTTTAACAATTCCTGCACGTTCGTATAACATTGCTAAATCAGTATACATATATCCAGGATAACCACGTCTACCAGGAACTTCTTCTCTGGCCGCACCGATTTGTCTTAGAGATTCACAATAGTTTGTCATATCGGTGTAGATAACTAATACGTGATAATCATGTTCAAATGCAAGATATTCTGCAGCAGTAAGAGCCAATCTTGGAGTAATTAGTCTCTCAACAGCTGGATCATCTGCAAGATTTACGAATAATACCGCATTTTCCAAAGCACCAGTTCTTTCTAAGTCATATCTAAAGAAATTATATTCTTCAGCAGTAATCCCCATTGCACAGAAAACTACTACGAAATCTTCATCGCTATCTTTTAATTTTGCTTGTCTAGCAATTTGCAGAGCAATATCATTATGTGGCAAACCTGATGCACTAAAAATTGGTAGTTTTTGCCCTCTTACTAATGATGTACAGGAATCTATTGCACTTATTCCAGTTTGAATAAATTCTTCTGGACTTCTTCTACTGTATGGATTAATTGCAGCACCTATGATGTCTGCATTATGTTCAGCAACGATGTCTGGCCCACCATCTCTTGGTTTCCCAGCACCAGTTAAAATTCTACCAACTAAATCTTTACTTACTGGTAATTTGAATACATCGCCCATGAATCTAATTCCTGTGTCAAGATCAACACCAGCAGTACCTTCGAAAACTTGTACTACAACCATTTCATCACTTGTATCAAGAACTTGACCATTTTTTGTACTTCCATCAGAAAGTCTTAGTGAAACAATTTCACCAAATGATACTGGTTCGGTCTTATTTAGGAACACTAGAGGTCCCTTTACATCTGTAATTGTACGATATTCTTTTTCTGTCATTTAAACACCTCTTTATTTTTCAGCCTCCACAGCAGAATTTATTTCTTTTTTCATTGAATCCACTAATCCATCTATTTTTTCCAGATATCCAGATTCAAATCTTGCACGCATCAAGTTTGTACGACTTTCAACATTGACAACATCTTCAAGTGCAGCACCTGCAGCAATTGCTTTTTTCGCTTCAGATTGGAATGTTAAAATTGCAAGTGCCATTTTGTATTGTTGTTCTAAAGCAGAAAATGTATCTACATCATGGAATGCATTTTGTTGTAAGAAGTATTCACGAATCATTCTTGCAACTTCAAGAGTTAATTGTTGATCTATTGGTAATGCATCTGAACCAACTAATTGTACGATTTCTTGCAATTCTGACTCAACTTGAAGCAGACTTGAAATTTCAGTTCTAATGTCTGGGAAATCTTGTGCTACATTATCTCTATACCATTGATCTAATGATGCAGGGTATAGACTATATGAATTCAACCAATTAATTGAGGGGAAATGTCTTTGTCTAGCAAGACCAGCATCTAATCCCCAAAACACTTTTACAATTCTTAATGTACCTTGAGATACAGGTTCTGAAATATCTCCACCTGGAGGTGATACAGCACCAATTACAGTTACAGAACCATCATCTCCAGATAATGTTTCTACACGGCCAGCACGTTCATAGAACTCAGCTAATCTACTTGAAAGGTAAGCAGGATAACCTTCTTCACCAGGCATTTCTTCTAATCTTGAAGAAATTTCTCTCATTGCTTCAGCCCATCTGCTTGTTGAATCAGCCATTAGTGCAACATCATAACCCATGTCTCTAAAATATTCAGCAATTGTAATTCCAGTATATACAGAAGCTTCTCTTGCAGCTACAGGCATGTTTGAGGTATTTGCAATCATTACAGTACGATTCATTAATGGTTTTTCTGTATTAGGATCAATTAAGTGCGGAAATTCTGAAAGAACTTCAGTCATTTCATTTCCTCTTTCACCACATCCAATATAAACCACAATTTGTGCATCTGACCATTTTGCTAGTTGTTGTTGAGTAACTGTTTTACCAGATCCAAATGGTCCAGGAATTCCTGATGTACCCCCTTTTGCTAGAGGGAATAGGAAATCAAGAATTCTTTGTCCTGTAATTAATGGTGTGTCTGGAGCATATTTTTGTATAAATGGTCTTGGAGTTCTAACAGGCCATTTTTGCATCATTTGAAGTTCTGTTCCATCATCTAATGTACAAACAGTTTCAGTAACATTGAACTCACCTTGTTTGATGTCTTTTACAACACCTTCTTTCTTTGGAGGAACCATGATTTTATGTACAATTGTTTCAGTTTCTTGTACAGTTCCAATTACTGTGCCTGGTTTTACACTATCTCCTACTTTTACTGTAGGATTGAATTCCCATTTTTGATCCATTACAATTCCATCGGCATCTACACCTCTTGTAATGAATACACCCATTTTTTCTTCTAATGCTTCTAATGGCCTTTGAATACCATCATAAATTTGGGTCAGTAAACCTGGTCCAAGAGCAACTGATAGAGTCTCTCCTGTATTTATTACTGGTTCACCAGGTCTAATTCCACTAGTCTCTTCATATACTTGGATAACACATTTGTCTCCATGTAATTCGATAACTTCTCCCATTAGTCCTTCATTTCCAACTCTAACCACATCAAACATTGCTGCTTTAATTCCTATTGCGGTTACTACTGGTCCCGATATTCTGTAAATTTGTCCTTTTTCACTCATTTTTTCCACTTCCTTTTTTTATTATTTCCACAAATCGACTCCGATTGCCTTTCGTATTGATTCTCTTAATGTGTTGTCTTCCTCTGTACCAATACCTAATACAGTTGGAGTAATACTATTGCTTAAGCGTAAACGAAGACGCTCTGGCAATTTTGTTAATAATTCAGAATTTACTACAACGATACCAACACTTTTATCGTTTAACAAATCCTTTAG
>MDSZ01179006.1_pt1 | contig 18512 bp, 19 predicted proteins | sample 811201 | NCBI WGS metagenome assembly MDSZ01 (sample SAMN05326647, study PRJNA326480) | marine metagenome | isolation source: seawater | place: Indian Ocean: North | collected 2010
ATAATAATTTTAATTTAGGTTGGTTGTTAGATTTTAGAAATTTGGTAGGAGACAAATCTCAAGTTTATTCAATTAATGGAACAAGCGCGACATACAAACAAGATAATGCTCTTACGAGAGAGATCTCATTAGTTACTAATTTAGGTTACGAAAAAAAGATTACAGATAATGGAAAATTTACTGCTGGTATTTCCGCTAAAAATACTAATCAGGATGTTAAAAATATAAGTGGAAATTTAGGATTTAAATTAAAATTTTAATTAACGATTCTAAGCCAAAAAGTTGAAGGCGCACGCTCGAAAAGCATTTAAATGGAAGACTGTTTTGGGTTTCTAATCTTTCTCCAATACTTGTAAAAGAATTAAAGTTATCTAATCGTATTAATTAAAATATAAAATCCATAAAACAAGGCAAAAAGATTTAGCATTTTGTAATAAAGTATATTTTCAATTTTTTTGAATAAATATTGTGAAATAAAAAAAATTATTAATGGGACCCAGACAAATTTCAAATAACTCAATTCTAGTTTTTTAAAAAAAAAATTTATAATGAAAATTTGAATTGTCGCAAAAATTAAATAGCCATTAGCTATATGAAATCGAATTATATTTTTTTCAGTAGTTGAATTAGATGCAATTAATGAAAGTAAAGATCCACCTAAATTGGTTAAACCATGTACTATTCCCAAAATGACTAAACTGATGTTTATATTTCTAATTTTAAAACTTTTTTTTTTAAGCTTTAAAAAATTGATTATAGAGAAAGCTATTAAAAAAACAGAAACAAATGAAGTAAAATTAATTCTACTTTCTAAAAACTTTACTAAGATTAATCCCAACACTAAAGTTGGCACACTGAAGATGAATATTTTTGAAGCAAATTTAAAATTTTTCTCTCGGTAAGAGATTATTTGGGATAGGCTAATTAATATGGAAAAAGGAAGCAAAATATTTAATACGTCAAAATACCCATATCCTAACAACAAAAATGTTGGAGTTCCTAATAACAATAGACCTATTCCAAAAATTGATTGAACAAAACAGAACACCGAAATTATAGATAATTCTAAAAAGGTCATAAAAGTCTTTATATATTCTTCATTATATATTTATTATCCACATTCAACTAAAAAGAGTCTTATTTGAAATGACCGAATCATATATTTTCTAACTAAGAGGTGGTGGAGGGAGACTAAAGCCACCTCTGCACTAAATTATTTAAAAATTCTTATAAATTTAAGTCCGTATTCAACAGAATAATTTGTAATTTTAGAAAAAACAGATTGCTTAGTTTTCTTTATGGCTTGATCAAAACTTAAAAATTTATTTTTATTTTTAAACAAAAATTTCGAAAAATTATTAAATTTTTTCTCATCCCAATAATTTAAATGTATTTGAGTGGCCTGCACCCCAAACGGCAGCATTATTTCTTTATAAAACAATTGGGGCACAAAAGTTAGTCCTTTTTTTTTGTAGGGATAAATTCCATAACCATCAATTACGTAATTTATTCCATTATTTTTCAGAGCGTTAAAAGTATTATAATCATAAGTATGATTGGGAGCAAAAAAAGATCTTATATTTATATTATTTTTACTAAATATTTTTAAACCATTATTAATTCTTTTACTTTGTTCAATTAGTGAATGACCGTAGAACTCAGATTTTCCTCCATAATTAAAGAAATCTTTTTTATTTGTATTATTGTCGTAAACATGAGTGTAACCATGCATACAAATTTCCCATCCCATGTTACTCCAGTCCTTTAATTTATTCCAAAAATGATCTCTTTTTTCAAATTTAAGAAGTTCGGGATCTTTATTAAAAGGTATAACTCCTAAAAGGGGTTTAATATTTAATTCATTAAAAAGCTTTTCACACTTATCCATTAACTTCCAATTCATGTTTTCAGCAATATCGTCTAGACGAATGAGCAAACCTTGTTTTTTATCTATGTTATTTTTCATTGATTTTAAATTATTAAGTAGTTTAATCCTTTTTGTGAAAGATTATACAATAAAAAAATCATCTGTAGTAGATGTAAACGAACTTAAGAGTTTTTATAAAACTGCATATTTTACAAGAGGACCAATTTTTTATGAAAACTTCAATTGGTTTTATAAAACAAGTTTTAGCAACGAAACTCCTTTAGTGCTATGTGACAATGAAAAAGTCATTGGTCATGCCGGTTTGTTAATAGATAATCTCAATTTAAATGGTAATATACATAAATTCGCTTGGCTCACTGATTTAATAATTCTACCAAAGTATAGAAATTTTGGTTTAGCCCATAAACTTGTAAACGAATGGATGAATAGTCATAAAAATAAAATAACCATCCCTAATGACCTCGCCTTAAAAATTTACAAAAAATTTAATTGGAAAGTTAATCTCAAAACAGCTAGATTTATAAATTTTACAATCTTAGACAAAATTTTTCTTAAAAAAATTATCTTTAAAGATAAACTGATTAAATTAAAGGTACACAGTATCGACAAAAGTATTATTAAAGATATTTTGCAAATTGAAGAGTCTGATATAGTCTCAAAGGGTTTAAAAGTAATTAGAGATGAAAGTTGGTTTGAATGGAGATTTTTACAGTGCCCTTTTAAGGAAAATATATTATGTTTTCAGCTTGATAACCAATACATTATAGCCCAATTATTTAAAGGAAAACATAAAAATAGAATGCATATTTTATATAGTACTGAAAATTTTTTAGATGAAACTGAAATTTTTAAGCTAACTAAATCCTGGGCTGCAGATCGAGGTATAAGTTTTTTATGGCATATATCAAATGTTCAAAATATTAGAAATAATATTTTTTCTAAAATTTCAAAAAAGATAATGAATTTTGCTTATAGTACACCTGATGATGAATTATCAAAAGAACTTGAAAACGGTATTAAAAATATTCAGGCCGCTGATAGTGACTCTGGTCACTTGATACTTTTTTAACTTAAATCCTTTTTATCCCAATGACTTTTAAATTTGCTGTATTCGAAATTCTATTAATAGCTTGCTTTATTCCCATAATCACTGTTTTTTTCATCGGTCCATAAGCATGAATAAGCTTCTTTTTGGACAGTGCTAAAGCAACATGACCTTTCCAATAAATAATATCATTTTTCTTAATATTACTTAATCTAATATTTTTTTTAAAATACTTTACCTGATCTTTCGCATCCCTTGGACAAAACTTATTATTAAAATTTAAAAATAGCTGTATTAAAGCTGAACAATCTATTCCTTTAAAAGATTTTCCTCCCCATTTATACTTAACATTTTTGAAAATAAATATTTTTCTAAATGTGTTTTTTTCTTTATAGGCGATTGGTTTTACATCATTTTTCTTTATCCATCCATTTGCAAATTTGAAAAATTTAGATTTATTATCCAAAACCTTAATTTTTGAACCAAATGAAATTTCATTTAATTTTTTTCTTTTATTAGGGAACTTGTAAACTTTTGACTTTAAAACATTTATTTTATGAGTTGGTTTTAAGAAACTAGAGAATTTTTTTTTTTTAATATATCCATTATAACCATCTTCTTTAATTTTAATTTTTAACCATTTTTTACTTTTTTTAGATACTGAAAAAGACTCTCCATAAATCATTTGTGTTACTATTTCAGATTTAATTGAAGGTTTTTTATAAAGACTTATAACAGAAAAATTATTAGTAAAATATCTAGTCATTTAGTTTGAGTTTATCTTTGATCATATAAAGAAATATAAGCGAAGGTATTACCATTATTGCAGTAATTATAAAAAATATTCCCCAATCTCCATTCAACCAATCTACTAAAGCCCCAGAAGACGCAGCTAACGTAGTTCTTCCAGCTGTTCCTATTGAGGCAAGAAGAGCATATTGGGTAGCAGTGTAAGTTCTATCAACTAGCATTGAAATAAAAGCGACGAACGCCACTGTCGCAAAAGCTGCAGCCATGTCATCAAATATTACTGCAATAGCAAATAATAATTCAGACTTTCCCGACCAAGCTAACAAGGAAAACAATAGATTTGTTGAAGCCATTAATACTCCAGAAACAAACATAGCTTTAATAACTCCGGAACGAATTGCAAATAAACCACCAATTAAAGTAAAAATAACAGTAGTAATCCAACCGAGTCCCTTGGAATATAGAGCGATATCTGACTTTGTAAATCCTATTTCCTTGTAAAAAATCACCGACATTCTACCTAAGAAAGCTTCTCCAATTTTAAAAAGAAAAACAAAACCTAAAATTGCTATAGCAATATTAAAGCCATTTTTTTTAAAAAAACTAATTATTGGACTAATGACGGTGCCAGTTATCAATACAATGACTTTTGTTAATAAATTAGAAGTGCCTAATTTACTCTCAATTATTTTGTCATTTTGCCTTTGACTCTCCGTTCTACTAATTGGCTGTGGTTCATTCACAAACAAAAGACCTATATTACAAACGATAATGACTATTCCTAAGACTAAAAAAGTTATTTGCCAGTAATTTTCAAAACCTGCTTTTTGAAAAAACTCAGCAGCGTTAAGAGCGACAACACCGCCTAATTTATAACCAGTCCACCAGCCAACTACTGCCATTGCGGCACCAGCTTGCATTGATTTTCCCTCATGTTCACCAATTTGTTCAATTCTTAAAGCATCGACAGTTATATCTTGAGTTGCTGACGCGATAGCAATAATTAGACCAACACTAATTACTAACGCTAAATTGGCAGTAGGATTTATCAGACTCCAGAAAACTAAACTTACTAATATTATAGCCTGCATGGAAATAATCCACCCACGCCTATGACCAACTTTATTTGTTAACCAGGGAATTTTAATCCTATCGATTATTGGAGCCCATAGATAGTTAAAAGCATAAACAGTAAAAATCAAACCTGCCCAACCAATAGTGCTCCTACTTAAACCATCTTCTTTTAACCAAAGACTTAAGCTGCTTCCAATAATAACCCAAGGAAATCCACTTATAGCACCTAACAATAATATTTTGAGCATTCTAATATCAAAATAAATTGAAAACGTTTCTGATAATGTTTGTTTTTTTTGTATCTCCATAATTTAGTTTCTCCAAAAAGAGGGAAAAAATAATACTAAAATAGCGAATAACTCCAATCTACCCAACAACATACCAAAAGATAAAATCCATTTCGATATATCTGGTATACTTTTATAGTTGCCGTTTGGACCAATTAATTCTCCAAGACCAGGCCCAACGTTTGATATGGCGCTAGCCGCCCCAGATACTGAAGTCAAAAAATCTAAGCCTGTCAAAGATAATAAAAGTGCAATAATAATAAATATAAATAGAAAAGAAAAAATAAAAGTAATTACGGATTTGATAAAGTCTTCAGAAATTTTTTGATTATTATATTTTACCAAAATCACACTGTTCGGAGATATAAGTTTTTTAATCTGGTTTTTTAAAAAAATTAATAACATTTGCAATCTAAAAATTTTTATTCCACATGCTGTTGAGCCTGCGCATCCCCCTATGAACATTAAAAATAAAAAAAATATTAAAGAAAAATTTCCCCATAATCCAAAATCATCAGTTACATAACCTGTGCCAGATAGAATAGATATCACATTGAAAAATGAGATTCTTAGATTTTCAATGATAGATGTTTCGTCACTTATTAAAGCAAGGTAAGCAACCATTATAATAATTGAAAATAGTAGTATATTTATTAAACCTTTTATTTGTATATCACTAAAAAAAATTTTCCTATCACCTTTGATAAATTTTAGATAAGAGATAAATGGTATACTTCCCAAAATAATAAATACACTTGCAACTATTTCTATATTATGATTGCTAAAAAATCCTATTGATTTATTATGTGTTGAAAATCCACCAGTTGCTAAAGTTGTCATTGAGTGTGCTATACTATCAAAAATTGACATACCAAATATCCAGTAGAAAAAAGCACACATAAAAGTAAGAACAAAATAAGTTGTTATAAGTATTGTAGCGACTTCTAATGTACGTGGTAAAATTTTTTCAGTTGATAAAGGTCCTTCCATTTTAAAAAGCTGCATTCCACCAACTTTTAATAAAGGTAAAATTGTAATTGCCATTACAATTATTCCTATTCCCCCAAGCCATTGCATAATAGCTCGCCATAGCAATATACTTTTTGGAGTTTCATCAAGGTTAGTTATTATAGTAGCACCAGTAGTAGTAATACCTGACATACTCTCAAAAAAGGCTTCACTTACCGTGAAAGGAATTGGTGATAACAAAAAAGGCAAACTACCAAAGGCAGCAATTAAAAACCAAGCTAAAGCGGAAAACAAAAAGGTTTGCTGAAGATTTAATTTAAATTGTCTTTCTAAATTAGCTAAAATAAATAATACGCCCACAAAAATCGTCACAAATGAGGATCCTATGAAGCTGTGACTATTTTCATTTTGAAAAACTTGCATTCCGTAAGGGATAAGCATTGAGGATCCTAAAATTGTTAGCAATACTCCTATCAAGAAAAAAACTGTTTTATTAGACGACATTAAAATGAGACTATTTAATTAATAAAAAAATTCAACTGTATTTAATTAATTTATAACTGTATTTTATAAAGAAAATTTTATAAACCTTTATTATGTCGGATAATAATGTGATTCAGACCTCTTCGGCTTGGCCATTTGTAGAAATTAGAAAATTATTGAAAGAAAGAAAAAATTTAATTAAATCAAAAGATAAAATTGTATTTCAGACTGGTTATGGTCCTAGTGGATTACCTCATATTGGAACATTCGGTGAGGTTGCAAGGACAACAATGGTAATTAATGCTTTAAATCACTTAGAAAAAATTAACTCTGAACTTATTACATTTTCTGACGACATGGATGGGCTTAGAAAAGTCCCTGATAACATTCCTAACAATGAAATTTTAAAAAACAACATTGGAAAACCTCTGTCTTCGATACCTGATCCATTTAAAAAATTTAAAAGTTTTTCAGAACACAACAATTCAATGTTAAAAGAATTTTTAAAAAAGTTTAATTTTGATTTTAATTTTAAAAGTTCCACTGAAAATTATAAAAACGGTACCTTTAACGAATCTTTAAAAAGAGTAGCTGAAAAATATGATGAAATAATGAATATTATTTTACCAACATTAAGATCAGAAAGAAAAAAAACTTATTGCCCCTTTTTGCCCATTTGTCCAAAAACAGGAAAAGTATTAGAAATCCCAATGATAGATTTGAATAAAGAAAATGGAAAAATCATTTTTGAAAATGGAGGAGATAAACTTCAAACTAATATTTATGATGGAAATTGCAAACTGCAGTGGAAAGTAGATTGGGCTATGCGATGGTTTACCTTCAACGTTGATTTTGAGATGTACGGTAAAGATCTTACTGAAAGTGCTATTTTGTCAAGTAAAGTTTGTAAAATATTAGGCAAAATGCCTCCGAGTGGTTTTGCATACGAACTTTTTCTTGATGAGAAAGGTGAAAAAATTTCTAAATCTAAAGGTAATGGCATAACCATTGAGGAGTGGTTAAGATATGCTTCTCCAGAAAGTTTATCCTTGTATATGTATCAAAATCCAAGAAGAGCAAAAAAACTTTATTCTGACGTTGTTCCTAAAGCTGTGGATGAGTATCTTTCTCTTATTGAAAAATTTCCTTCGCAAAAAGAAAAAGATAAATTTTCTAATCCTATATGGCATATACATAATGGCAAGCCACCTTTAGAAAAAATTGTTATGCCTTTTTCAATGTTATTAAATTTAGTTGGATCGAGTAATGCTAATGATAAAAAAATACTTTGGAAGTTTATTAATAGATTTCATAAGGATGTAAAACCTGATACAAATCCTATTTTAGACAACCTCACCGAATACGCTATAAAATTTTTTGAAGATAAGTTAAAACCAAAAAAAATTTATAAGAAACCAAATAAAGACGAAAAAGAAGCTCTTCTAAAATTAGCAGATAGAATTCAATCAATTAAAGAAAATACACTTCCAGAGGAAATCCAGACAGCAGTGTATTCTGTTGGTAAAGAAAATGGATATGAAAAAAATCTTAGAGATTGGTTCAAATTAATTTACCAGGTTTTATTTGGTGATGTTGATGGACCAAGAATGGGTTTTTTTATAAGTTTTTTTGGTATTCAAGAAACTATTAAACTGATAAAAGATAAAGTTAATTAAATGTTTTCAATCATAAGGCCTTTTATATTTAAAATCGATCCTGAGATGGCACATGATTTAGCCATTCAATCTTTAAAATACAACTTTTTACCTAGCAGTGTTTTTAAAGTTGAGAACGAAGAATTGCTTGAAACTAAAATATTTAACACAAAATTAAAAAATCCTATAGGTTTAGCCGCTGGCTTTGATAAAAGCGGTGAAGTGTATAACTCTTTATTTAAAATGGGCTTTGGCTTTGTTGAAGTTGGCACAATTACACCTAGAAGACAGTTAGGTAATCCTAAACCAAGAGTTTTCAGACTAGAAGAAGATAAAGCTTTGATAAATAGGCTAGGATTTAATAATCATGGAGTTGATGCTGTAGTTGAAAGATTAAAAAAGAATAAACCCACTGGATTTTTAGGAGCAAATATTGGACCAAATAAAAGTAGCACAGACAAGTTAGAAGATTATGTGAAATGTTTAAGTTCTGTTCATAATCACGCAAACTATATTACAATAAATATCTCTTCACCTAATACTCCAGGCTTGAGAGATCTGCATAAAGACTCACATTTTGTCGAACTTATGGAAAAAATAAATAATGTAAAAAAAAAAGAAAACATAGGTAAACCAATCGCAGTCAAAATATCCCCCGATATACAAGAACAAGAAATAGAGTATTTAGCAGAAACAATGAAAAAATTTCAAATTGCTGGTGTTATCATCTCGAATACGACAGATAAAAATAGAGACAATTTAGTTAGCAAAAATAAAATTGAAGAGGGAGGATTATCTGGCCAACCTTTAAGTGAAGTTTCTAATAATCTTATAAAAAAATTTTATAAAACAATTGGAAAAGAAATTACTATAATTGGTGTGGGAGGTGTAAATTCCGGTCTTACAGCATTAGAAAAGATTAAATGTGGAGCCAGTCTTGTTCAACTTTATACAGGCATGATTTACAAGGGCCCAAATATTGTAAGAGATATAAAATCAGATCTTATAAAAATCATGTTAAAAGAAAAAATTAAAAATATTAATGAAATGGTTGGCACGGCAGTGTAATTAATGCTTGACCAGTCTTAATCTTAGTTTTATAAAGCAATCCAATGACTAAAAAATGTGAACTTACCGGCGTGTTACCTTTAAAGGGCCATAATGTTAGTCACGCTAATAACAAAACCAAACGAAGATTTTTACCCAATCTTAAGAAAATCACCTTTAAAAGTGATGTTTTGAGGAGAAGTATTAAGTTAAACGTGACTAATGCTGCTCTAAGAAGTGTAGATTTCAAAGGCGGTCTTGATAAGTATCTCAAATCCGTGAAAAATACAAAATTGTCCAAAAGAGTGTTAAAGCTAAAATTATCAATAACCTCACATAAATAATTAATATTAAAATGTTCATCAAAGAAAAGTTATTTCTACTTTTATCATTCATGATGGGCGTTGTAGTAATATCATCAAATTATTTAGTCCAATTCCCAGTAAACTATTATGGTTTAGAAAATATCTTGACCTATGGAGCTTTCAGTTACCCTATAACTTTTTTAATCACAGATTTAGCCAACAGAGCATACGGAAAGAAATTAGCGAGGTACATAGTTTTAGTTGGTTTTTTTATAGGAATTTTTTTAACGTTAGTCGTTTCTACAAATTTTGATGATATAATTTCAATTAGAATTGCTATTGGATCAGCCACTGCCTTCGTTATAGCTCAAAATCTTGATGTAAGTATTTTTGATAAATTGAGAAATAAAGTTTGGTATATTGCACCTATAACTTCATCTTTTTTTGGTTCAATTGTAGATACTTTTTTATTTTTCTCTATATCTTTTTATGGTACGTCTGTGCCTTGGTTAAGTTTAGCTGTTGGTGATCTTGTTGTTAAGTTGTTGGTGGCTATAATTATGTTAATACCTTTTAGGATATTTTTAAATAAGATCGTAAATATTTCACAATTAAATTTAAAAAAAGTTAATTTTTAATTTAAAGTCTTTTTGTTTTCTGTAAATAAGTCTGTTAATTGATTGATCATTACATCACCTAAGTCTTGAACATCAGTTATTTTAACAGCTTTTTTATAATACCTCGTAACATCGTGACCTATTCCAATTGCTAATAATTCAATATTTGATTTATTTTCGATCCATTTGACAGTATTTTTTAAATTTGTTTCAAGATAGTCGCTAGAATTAGTTGATAATGTTGAGTCATCTACGGGAGCACCATCCGAAATTACCATTAAAATTTTTCGTTCCTCTTTTCTTTTAATCATTTTATCAAAAGCCCACTTTAAAGCTTCTCCATCAATATTTTCCTTCAACAACCCTTCTTTCAACATTAAGCCCATATTTTTTTTAGCTAGTCTCCAAGGAGTGTCAGCAGATTTATAAATAATATGTCTTAAGTCATTTAATCTTCCTGGTAATGGAGGTTTTTCATTTTTCATCCATAATTCTCTACTAGATCCACCTTTCCAATGTTTAGTGGTAAAACCAAGAACTTCTACTTTTACAGAGCATCTCTCCAAAGTTCTGGAAAGTATGTCAGCACATATAGCCGCTACTGAAATAGGTTTGCCTCTCATTGAACCTGAGTTATCAATCAAAATTGTTACAAGTGTATCCTTAAATTCAGTATCTTTTTCTTTTTTAAATGACAACGAATTTAATGGATCAATTATTATTCGTGAAAGTTTTGAAGTATCAAGTATTCCTTCCTCTAAATCGAAATTCCATGAGCGATTTTGTTTTGCCAAAAGCTTTCTTTGAAGTTTGTTAGCTAATTTGGATATAAAATTTTTAAGTTGTAAAAGTTGTTGATCAAGATTTTGTCTTAGTCTTACAAGTTCCTCATCTGCCTCTAAATCTTCAGCTTGAATTACCTCATCATATTCTTGCGTATAATATTTATATTTTTTGTCGCCAAAATTATTTTGTGTTCTTCCTCTTTTTTCTGAACTCGTTGAGCTATCATCCATTTCAACTTCGTTAGTCTCCTTATCATTTTCGCTGGCTAAATTATCTAAATCTATTAAAGAGGTATCGATGGACATTTCTTGATTTTCGTCAATTTTTGTCTCTTTTTTTTGATTATCATTTTCATCATTATTAATCTCTTTGTTATCGTTTTTATCTTTTTTATTGTCAGTTTCTTCATGATCTGTAGGATCAACGATCTCTAGTTTTTTAATTAAATCTGAAACTAAAGAATTATATTTTACTTGATCAAAAATACTTTCTTTAATTTTTTCAATCTTCTTTTTGAAAACCTTGTCAAAATTTTTTTTGTATTTATCAAATTTTTTTTCTTCACTTTTTTTTAACGTCGTTTTAAAAAACTCTTTTCTTAAGTAAAAATCAAATGCCTCATAAACCTTGTCAGCTCCTTTTTGATCAGTTAGTTTTCCATGATAATATTCCTCAAGATTACATTTTATGCCTTTAAATTCTTTGGTACCTATAGTCTCATATCTTATCTTCTCAGCAATATTATATAATTTTTTTTCTTTCGACCCAGCTGGTTCGTAATTTTTATAAATGTTTTTGTCACTATATCTTAATTTAAGAGATATCGAGTCAGCTAATGCTCTAGCTTTCTTAAAATTTATATCATTATTAAAGTATTCAATTTCTGGAAGCTTTATTAAATTCTTTTCAGTTTGGATATCTTTGTTACCAAAACTGACTTCTAAATCGTCTTTACCAGAAATAGATTTTACTGTTGACTTAATAGCTGTTTTAAAATTTTCAACTATCTCTTCTTTGTTAAATGTTTTTAATTTGTACATTTATTGATGACTCAGGCAGTTCTTCCCCAAAACATCTTTGATAATATTCAGAAATTATTTTTTTTTCAATTTCATCACATTTATTGAGGAAAGTAATTCTAAATGCATAACCTAAATCTTTAAATATTTCTGTGTTCTCAGCCCAATGCATGACAGTTCTAGGACTCATTACTGTTGAAATATCTCCAGCCATGAATCCTTTTCTGGATAATTCAGCAACTTTAATCATGTTTGATATTTTTTCTTTTCCCTCTTTATTATTAAATTTTTTATTTTTGGCAAGAATGATTTCCAATTCCTTTTCGTGATTGAGATAATTTAATGTTGAAACAATATTCCACCTATCCATTTGTCCTTGGTTAATCTGTTGAGTTCCGTGGTAAAGCCCAGTAGTGTCACCTAAACCAACTGTATTTGTTGTGGCAAACATTCTAAAAAAATCATGTTGGTCTAACACTTTATTTTTATCTAATAAAGTAAAACTGCCATCACTCTCCAAGACTCTTTGAATAACAAACATTACATCTGGGCGACCAGCATCATACTCGTCAAATACAAGGGCAATCGGATTTTGTATAGACCATGGCAGTATACCCTCTTTAAATTCAGTTACTTGTTTCCCATCTTTTAGAACAATTGCATCTTTACCTATCAAATCAATTCTACTAATGTGACTATCTAAATTTACTCTTATGCATGGCCAATTTAATCTTGCTGCAACTTGTTCGATGTGAGTAGATTTGCCTGTTCCATGATAACCTTGAATAAGCACCCTTTTATTAAATGAAAATCCTGCCAGAATAGCTAGTGTTGTGTCCCTATCAAATTTATAGTCTGGATCAACTTTTGGAACAAATTCATTTTTTTTTGAAAAGCCATCAACTTCCATTTCGCTGTCTAAACCAAATGATTGTTTCACTGAAATTTTTATATCAGGTTTTGATAAGAATTGCGTAGCACTCATTTTTTATTTTTTTCCTAAGTTATTCTTTAATTGGCTATAGGCCAAGGTAATTTTTTTTAATTTATCTTCGAATTTTTTATTACCATTGTTTTTATCAGGATGATATTTCTTTACAAGATATTTAAATTTTTGTTGGATTTCAGTCCATTTTGCTGAATAATTTAGATCTAATATATCAAAAGCATCTTTCTCTTTGGAAGAAAGCTTAGTTTTCTGAAAATCTTTAAAGTTCGATGAGTTAAAGATGTTCATTTTATCTTCTAATGCATTATTCCATAAAATATTAAAAAAATTTTCAGAAGAACCAAAACTTTTAGTTGATTTATGCCACGTCATATCAGATTTTAAAAAGTATTCAATTTCTTGATCATTCATGTTCTCGAAATAATTCCAATTTTTATTAAAAATCTTTATATGTTTTAAACATAACAATTTATATTTCCTACTATTATCTTTTTCAGTAGGAGCTTTATATTTTCCTAATTCACTACAATTTTCCCAATCGCAAATTATTTTCATAATTTTTTTTATATGGTATTATATATTATGGAAACATATTTGAAAGATATTGAAAAAAAAATTAAAAGTAAAATTAATCTAGAAGAAATCAAAGTAATTGATAATTCCCACAGGCATAAAAATCATAAGTCATTTCAAAAAAATAAATTACATCTTATTTTAGAAATTAGGTCTAAATATCTTAGCGGGCTGAAAAGATTAGATGCTGAGAGGTTATTAATCTCAACAATTAAAAATGACTTTGAAAAAAAAATTCATGCCTTAGAAGTAAGATTAAAACATTCTTCTGATTAAGCTTTTTAATTTATCTTCTGAAAATTTAAATGCACCTGGGTCACTTGCTGACCCAACCTTTCTTAACAAAATAAGGTTAATTTTTTCATCGTTGTTTTTTTTATCATTTTTCATAAATTTGATTGAAGAACTAATTTCTTTGAGAGATAAATAATTGAATAAATAATTAATTGATAATTTCTTATATATTTTTATTAATTCTTCATATATTTCTTTTGAACACACTTTGCATAATACTGAAATTTTTGTAGCAATTAACATTCCAAGTAGAACAGCCTCACCATGATTAAGTTTATTAGAATATTTATTTTTTGCCTCTAAAGCATGAGCAAAAGTATGACCAAAATTTAATTTCATTCTCAATTTTTTTTCTTTGAAGTCTCTTTCAGTAAATTTTAATTTTATTAAAACACTTTTTCTTATACTTTCAATTAATTTTTTAGTTTCTAATTTTAGTATTTTATTTGTATTTGTTTTTAAAAAGTTAAAGAATTTTTCGTCTTGTATTAATGCGTGTTTCAATATTTCAGCATACCCACAAATTAGTTCTCTTCTTGGCAAGGATTTTAGTATTTGCACGTCGAGGATTACTAATCTGGGTTGATAAAAAGATCCAATTAAATTTTTCCCGAATTTAGAGTTTACACCTGTTTTACCTCCTATACATGAGTCAACCTGAGCTAGTAAAGTTGTAGGAATGTTAATAAAATTTATACCTCTTTTAAAAACACTAGAAATAAAACTAGTTATATCTCCGATTATTCCTCCCCCGACTCCTATGATCAAATCTGATCTATTAAAATTTAGCGCAAGTAACTTATTGAGGAAATGTTCTACAGTTTTTATATTTTTAATTTTTTCAGAAGGAGTAATTTTGCTTACATAAATTTTATACCCTTTTAAGTTGGATTTAATTTTACCAATAAAACCCCTAGGTATATTTTTATCTGTGACTAAATAAATTTTTTTACACTCCGGACATAATTTTTTTATTTCACTTTTGAGTGATCTAATTGAATTTTTGCCTATAATAACAGAATGATGCTTAGCTTCAATTTTCATTTTTTTTGTATAATTTTATAATTTTATCAATTATTTCTTTTTTCTCAATATCATCACAATTAATGCGAAAATTTGCTTGAGCGTAAATTTTTTTTCTTAAAAAGAAAATTTTTTTTACGTTTGACCCTATGTTACTCTTCAATAATGGCCTTTTTTTATTTTTCTTGTATCTTTTTACTAAAGTTTCAAGTTTTGCATGAAGCCAGAAGCTAATTGAGTATTTTAAAACATCGTTTCTTATTTCAGGGTTGATAAAACCACCTCCACCCAAAGCAATTACTCCTTTAGAGTTTTTTACGACTTCTTTAGTTATTTTTTGTTCAATATCTCTAAAATATGCCTCACCACTAACTTGAAAAATTTTACTTATTGATTTTCCCTCTTTTTTTTCAATTAAATTATCAATGTCGATAAACCTTACTTTCAATTTATTGGCTAATAATCTACCTATTGTTGATTTACCAACACCCATCATTCCAGTTAAAACAAGGCTTTTATTCAATAATTATTCCAATTAAAAATTTGATTTATCACAAATTTGTCTTATTTTTCGAGTCTAAGTATATTTTTTTACTATGCAACTTAAATTCACTCGTCAAAAAAGTCTAAAAGAGTCCATAGTTAACAGACTCGTAAAACTAGTAATTATAGTTGGGCTATTTATATTAGCAGCATTCCTTCTTGAAAAGATTGATTTTTCTAAACCAACAAAAGATTTTAATACTGATATTACAAATGAAATTATCAGACTTAAGTAAAAATTTATTTTTTTTACTAATATTTATTTTTGTTTTTAAAACTTCTTATGCAGAACAAGAAGTAGACATTTGGGACAATAAGAATAAAAAAAATGCAAATGAAGAAATAAAACAAACTGAAAACGATCAAAATAACTCATCAATATTTAATAATAATTCAGTTAAGCCTAAACAAATAATCCAAGAAGAAGCTTTTAATGAGAATGATAACAAACAATTTTATGGCATCTGGGATCCTGATAAATATAATTTTGATCTTACTATGTGGGCTAATACAGATGGTCAAAATGTTAAAAAAATAGTTAAAAGAATAAATAAACTTAATTTATCTGAAACAGCTGAAATTATTTTCCAAAATACAATGTTTTCTTTTTCCTACGCCCCTGAAAATCTTTTAGAAAAAGATTTTTTAGATTTAAAAGTTAATTGGCTAATTAAAAATAATAAAGATGATTTAGTTGAAAAATTTCTTGAAAAAAATGAGGAATTTCCAAACAAAAAAAAAATAATTCAGTATTTAGTAGATCGAAATATCTCAAGTGCAAATATAAAATTGGGTTGCGAAAAAGTAAATTTTATTGGAAAAGATATAAAAGACCCATATTTAGAAAAATTTAAAATTTACTGTTTAGTTTTCAATAACAAAAAAAATCAAGCACAACTTCTTCACGATATTTTAAAAGAACAAAAAAAATCAGACAAGTTTTTTGATAATTCAATTAATTTTTTACTAGGTCTAGAAGAAAATAAAAACCAAAATATTAAAGATGATAATTTGCTAAATTTTTATCTTTCAAGTATCACAATACCTAATTTTAAATACGAGCCATCAGAAAAAACAAAAAAAACTATTTGGGAATATTTAAATGCAGCTAATTTAATTACTGTGGAAGATATCAGTGATAAAAATAAAATAAGAACTCTTGAACTAGCAGCGCAAAAAGATCAAATAAATAAAAACCAAATTTTTAATATTTATAAAAAAATTCCTTTTGATATTAACTCACTTATAAATGCTGAAAATGTATATCAATCTTTAGATGATATAGAGTCAAGAGCTTTAATATACCAAAGATTCTTGCTATCGGACAATTCAAAAAGGAAACTAGATTTATTATTCCTTTTAAAGGATCTTTTTAAAAAAGCAAAATTAGTAAATGTTTATTCAGAATTTTTAAGTGATAGATTGAAAGAATTTGATAATAAAGAAATTCCTAAAGAATATGAAAAAGTTGTAGAGAGAAATATTTTACGAGATAGTGATAAGCAGAAAAAAAGAATAAAATATGACGATAAAACATTACATAAATCAAAATTAATCAGATATTTTTTTGAAAAAGATTACCCAGTAAAGAAAACTCAAAAAGAATTAGATAATATTTTTAAAAAAATCAAAAGAAATAGAAATTATTTCTACTCTGCTAAAGATTTAGCAGTCTTAGACTCATTGAAACAAGACGGTATAAAGTTACCAAAAGAAATTGAATTTGAAAACTTATCTAAAAATTATAGCGTTCCTAATAATTTAATTGATTTAGTTAAAAAAAACGAAAAAGGGTTTTTAGCTTTAAAAATTGTTGAAATTATAGGTGAAGATGAAGTAAGCAATCTTGATTCAGAGACCATTTATTTTTTGACTTATTTACTTAATAGACTTGAATTAAAGGAATTTAGAAACACAATCTTATCATCTGCACTACCCTTAAGAACATAACTGTAGTAAAAGTTATCATGTCTGTAAAAAAAATTGTTACCATACCAGATCCTATTCTAAAGAAAAAATCATTACCGATTAAAAATGTAGATTCAAGTGTAAAAAAATTAATGGATGATATGCTGGAAACAATGTATGCGGCACCTGGTATTGGACTTGCTGCTGTTCAAGTTGGAGTTTTAAAGAGAGTAGTGGTTATTGATTTGTCAAAAAAAGAAGAAAAAAAAACTCCTTTATTTTTTGTTAATCCAGAAATTATTTCAACCTCTGAAGAACAAGTTTCATATGAGGAGGGATGCTTGTCAATACCCAATCAGTTTGCTGAAATCAAAAGACCAAATAGATGTCATGTGAAGTATCTTGATTATAACGGAAGAAAAAAGGACCTTAAAGCTGATGGACTTTTGGCAACATGTATTCAACATGAAATTGATCATCTTAATGGGATTCTATTTATCGATTACTTGTCGAAGCTAAAAAAAGATTTAATTTTAAAAAAAGTAATTAAACAAAAAAAAGAAATTGATAGGGTGATAGTTTAAATTCAGTGATTCAATGCCATTAAAAGTTGTTTTTATGGGTAGTCCAGATTTTTCAATCCCATCTTTAAAGATGTTGATTGATAAAAATTATAAACCAATTTGTGTGTATACCCAATCTCCACAAAAAAAAATGAGAGGTCAAAAAGTTCTCAAAACTCCAGTACATATTTACTCTGAGAAAATGGATATTGAAGTAAGAACCAAAAAACTCGATTCTGAAAACGAGTATGTTAATTTTAAAAACTTAAAACCAGATTTAGTAGTAGTTGTAGCTTATGGACAAATTATTCCTGAGTCTTATTTAAAAATACCAAATTTACTCTTTTTAAATGTGCATGCATCTTTACTGCCAAAATGGAGAGGAGCTGCGCCTATCGAGAGATCGATTTTAAATGGAGACAAAGAAACAGGAGTGTCTATTATGAAAATTGAAAAAAAATTAGATTCTGGACCATATATTATGCAATCGAGAATAAAAATAGACAGCGAGACTAATGGTGGGGAATTAAAAGAAAAACTTTCTATCTTAGGGGCCAAGTCCTTAATGCAGTCAATTGATCTCATTTTGTCAAAAGAGGGAAGTTTTATAGATCAAAACGATAAAGAGGTAAGTTATGCAAAAAAAATTGAAAAGGAAGAGGCCAAAATTAACTGGCAAGAAGATGCTGAAAAAATTATTTTGAAAATTAATGCTTTTAGCCCTAAGCCAGGTG
>MDSZ01016356.1_pt1 | contig 18511 bp, 16 predicted proteins | sample 811201 | NCBI WGS metagenome assembly MDSZ01 (sample SAMN05326647, study PRJNA326480) | marine metagenome | isolation source: seawater | place: Indian Ocean: North | collected 2010
GACAGAAGCGTGAATCATGCTCTCGCTTTAATCTGGAGCCTGATTCACCGTTTCAGCGGAACCGCGAAGCGGTTCCTCCTCAACGGATCAGGCTCTAGGCCAGGGCCGGCGCCGGTGCAACGGCGCCACGCTGCACGGTCCGTGTGGGCGGATGACGACGTTGCGGCAGCCCCGGGGTTTGACAGACGGTCGAAACCGGGTCAGGTTCAAGAAAATCATTGAACGCTGAATAAAAGCGTCAACCAGGCTGGAAACGACAAAGGGGTTAAGGATCATGAATCGTCATGTGAAGTGCGCGCTGCTGGCCGGCGCGGCGTGGGGCGTGCTGGCGGGGGCCACGGTCGCCCAGGACGCGGAGGCGACCGCTCAGGCCGCGAATGCTCAGGACGCCGCCACCGTCGACGACATCGTCGTCACCGCGCGCCGCCGCGCGGAAAGCCTGCAGGATGTGCCTGTCGCCGTGACCGCCGTCACCGGCGAACAGCTTGAGGCGCGCGGCGCCCTGGACATCACCGAACTGGCGCGCTCGACGCCCAGCCTGACGCTGAACGCCGCGCGGGGCTCGAACTCGACCCTTATCTCCTTCATTCGCGGCGTGGGCCAGCAGGATCCGCTGTGGGGCTTCGATCCCGGCGTCGGCCTGTATATCGACGACGTCTATGTGGCCCGTCCGCAGGCCGCCGTTCTGGACATCTTCGACGTGGAGCGGGTCGAGGTGCTGCGCGGACCGCAAGGCACGCTTTATGGCCGCAACACCATCGGCGGCGCCATCAAATACGTGACCAGCCGCATCAATGCCGACGAGCCCGAGGGACGCCTGCGCGCCTCCTACGGCAGCTATAACCAGCGCGACGTGATCGCCAGCGCCCAACTGCCCTTCAGCGACGAGTTCAAGGTCTCGGCCGCCTTGGCCCGCTATCTACGCGACGGCTACGGCAAGAACCTGAACACCGGCAACGAACACTACAACAAGGACGTGACCGCCTTCCGCGCCAGCGCGGAGTGGAGCCCGACCGACAGCCTGTTCTTCCGTCTGGCCGGCGATCTGGTGAACGACGACTCCAACGCGCGCCACGGCCACCGCGAGTTCGCCCCGTCGCCCGCCGATGTCTATGACACCAACGCCGGCGCCGGCGACAAGAACCGCGTCCAGACGCGCGGCGTGTCGCTGACCGGCGAGTGGGAGATGAGCGACATGTTCACCTTCAAGTCGATCACCGCCTATCGTGAAGGCCTGACGCGCGGCAATATCGACTTCGACAACCTGCCCCAGCCCATCCTCGACATCCCCGCCGCCTATGACGACGACCAGTTCAGCCAGGAATTCCAGGTTCTGGTCAGCGCGGGCCGTCTGAACGGCGTCGCCGGCGTCTACTATATGGACGCCAACGCCTCTGGCGCGTTCGACACCGTCGTGGGTCTGGCCAATCTGACGACCCTGACCTCGGGTTCGGTGGCGACCAAGAGCTACGCCGTCTTCGCCGACTTCTCCTATGACGTCACCGACGCCCTGTCGGTCTCGGTCGGCGGTCGCTTCACCAAGGACGAGAAAGAAGGTACGGTCTTCCGTCAGCGTTACTTGGGTATCCGCAGCCCCTATTTCGGCAATACGACTGCCGTGCCGTTCTTGGGCGAGGCTCCCCGCACCAACTACACCCGCACGCGCGAGTTCGAGAAGTTCACGCCCCGCATCGCGGTCAACTACAAGTTCGGCCCCGACCTGACGGCCTATGCCTCGTGGGGCGAGGGCTTCAAATCGGGCGGCTTCGACATGCGCGGCGATGCGGTCCTGTATCCCGCCACCGTCAACGGCTATGCGCCGGAAACGGTCGAGACCTACGAGATCGGGCTGAAGGGTTCGCTGCTGGATCGTCGCCTGACCTTCGCCACCGCGATCTTCGATTCCAGCTACGAGAACCAGCAGATCACGACCCAGTATCCGGCCGGCGCGACGATCGCCTCGGTGGTGGACAATGTCGGCTCGTCCTCGATCCGCGGTTGGGAGTTCGAAGGCCGCTTGCGCGCCACCGACGCCCTGACGTTCAACGCCTCGCTGAGCTACATCGACGCCAAGTTCGACGAGTTCCTGGCCTACATCCCGACAGGCCCGCTGAACACGACCTGCCCCACAGTTGTCGGCTGTTTCGTCGATGTGTCGTCGCAGCGCGACTTCCAGAACACGCCGGAATGGACCGGATCGATCTCGGCCAACTACAACTGGGTCATGGAGAACGGCTCGTCGATCGCCTTCATCCCGTCGATCGCCTATCGCGGTGCCTACCAACAGTTCGAGACGCCCGCGCCGCTGCTCGATCAGGATGCCTACTGGATGTATGACGCCAGCATCGTCTGGACCTCGTCCGATGACCGCCTGACCTTCGGCGTCCACGGCAAGAACCTGGGCGACGAACGCTATCGCGTCGGCGGCTACACCTTCCCCGGCGCCCTGACCGGCGACTCGATCATCGGCTTCTACGGCCCGCCGCGCACCGTCACGGCGACCCTGGGTCTGAAGTTCTGATCCCCATTCATCACGCCTGACGACGAGGGGCGGCGGTCTCCGGGCCGCCGCCCCTTTTCGCTCCGCCAGGCCTATTTTGCACAGGGCGGACTTGCGGCTAGGCTCTCCGCAACGAACAACAAGACGCCGAGGGGAAACGCCGATGACGACGGAGACGCTGACGGTCCAGGATGCGCGGCCCGAGCGGCCTGAGCGGCCCGGCTACCGCTACTATGTGCTGGCGGTGCTGATCCTGATCTACATGCTGAACTTCCTGGATCGGCAGATCATCGGCATTCTGGCGGCGCCGCTGAAGGAAGAGTTCGGCATGTCCGACAGCCAGTTCGGTCTGTTGGGCGGCATCGCCTTCGCCTCGGTCTATTCGACCCTGGCCATTCCCCTGGCCTGGCTGGCCGACCGGTTCAGCCGGGTGTGGATCATGACCGGGGCGCTCGCCGTCTGGTCCGGCTTCACCGCCCTGTGCGGCATGGCCGGCTCGTTCGGCCAGCTGTTCCTGTGCCGGATGGGGGTGGGCGTGGGCGAGGCGGGCGGGGTGGCGCCGGCCTATTCGCTGATCGCCGACTATTTCCCGCCGCATCAGAGAGCGCGGGCCCTGGCCGCCTTCGCCTTCGGGATTCCGCTGGGCATGGCCGCGGGCACCCTGGTTGGGGGACTGCTGGCGGCGACCTACGGCTGGCGCACGGCCTTCATCGTCGTCGGCCTGTCGGGTCTGCTGGTCGCGCCCCTGCTGCGGCTGACGGTCAAGGATCCCAAGCGCGGCGGAACCGATGCAGTGAAGACCGAAGCCCAGGTCGCGGCCCTGGCCGCCGCGCCGGTCGGGACGGATCGGGCGGGCAAGATCGCGGCCCAGATCATGCTGGGCCTGGGCGCCGGTCTTCTGGTCCTGGGGGGGCTGGACTGGCTGCTGGGTCTGTCGCTCGGCAATCCGCTGGTGCTCGCCTTCGGCGGCCTGCTGGCTGGGGTGATCGGCGCCTCCTTGATGGTCGCGCGGCGCACCGCATCGGTCGTGATCAAGAAGCCCAGCTTCTGGCTGCTGGCCCTGGGCGCGGCCTCGTCCTCCGTATGCGGCTATGGCGTCGCCGGCTGGTTGCCCCTGTTCTTCATGCGCAGTTTCGACCTGAGCCTGCGCCAGACCAGCTGGTACTATTCGGGCATCGCCCTGATCGGCGGCCTCCTGGGCATTTGGCTGGGCGGAATGATCGCCGACAAGCTGTCGAAGAAGGGCAAGGGCGCCTATCCCCTGACCCCGGCCGTGGCCTTTCTGATCTCGGCGCCCTGTTTCATCCTGGCGATGAACTCGCCCTGGCTGATCGGCCTCGTCCTGCCGGGCGGGGGCAGCCATGCGCAGCAGCTGATCCTGGCCTTCCTGATCTTCCTTCTGCCCACGGGGTTGAACCTGGCCTGGCTGGGGCCGATCACGGCGGCGGTCCAGCATCTGGTCCCGGCGGCCATGCGCTCCACCGCCTCGGCCCTGTTTCTGCTGATCAACAATCTGCTGGGGATCGCGGTCGGCTTCTACTATTTCGGCTGGATGAGCGACCTCCTGGCGCCCCGGTTCGGAGAGGAGAGCCTGAGGTGGGCCATCTACACCGGCATGAGCTTCTATGTGCTGGCGGCCATTCTGCTGTTTGGGGCCTCGCGGACGCTGAAGCGGGACTGGGTGGACTAAAGGGTCATAATCAGACGGTTGCACCTGCGAAGGCGCGGGGCCTATAAGCCCCGCAAACTCTTCCCAGCAAAGATTGCGGCGGTCTCCATGAACATCCACGAATATCAGGCCAAGCAGGTTCTCAAGGGCTTCGGCGCCCCCGTCGCCGCAGGCGTGCCCATCACCTCGGCCGATCAGGCCGAGGCCGCCGCCAAGCAACTGCCTGGCCCGCTCTATGTGGTGAAGTCGCAAATCCACGCCGGGGGCCGCGGCAAGGGCAAGTTCAAGGAACTGCCGGCCGACGCCAAGGGCGGCGTGCGTCTGGCCTTCTCGATCGAGGAAGTCGTCGCCCACGCCAAGGAGATGCTGGGCAACACCCTGGTCACCGCCCAGACGGGCGAGGCCGGCAAACAGGTCAACCGCCTCTATATCGAAGACGGCGCCGACATTGATCGTGAACTGTATTGCTCGCTGCTGGTTGATCGCGCCTATGGCCGCATCGCCTTCGTCGTCTCGACCGAAGGCGGCATGGACATCGAAACCGTCGCCCACGACACGCCCGAGAAAATCCAGAACATCGTCATCGACCCCGCCACGGGCGTGACCGACGCCGACGTCGCCGCCATCAACGCCGCCTACGGCCTGACGGGCGCCGCAGCCGAAGACGGCAAGTCGCTGTTCCCCGCCCTGTACAAGGCCTTCGTCGAGAAGGACATGGACATGCTGGAGGTGAACCCGCTGATCGTCATGAAGGACGGCCATCTGCGCGTCCTGGACGCCAAGGTCAGCTTCGACGGCAACGCCCTGTTCCGCCACGAGGACATCCGCGCCCTGCGCGATGAGACGGAAGAAGACGCCAAGGAAATCGAAGCCTCCAAGTGGGACCTCGCCTATGTCTCGCTGGACGGCAACATCGGCTGCATGGTCAACGGCGCCGGCCTGGCCATGGCGACGATGGACATCATCAAACTGTACGGCAAGGAGCCGGCCAACTTCTGCGACGTCGGCGGCGGCGCCGGCAAGGAGAAGGTCGCGGCGGCCTTCAAGATCATCACCGCCGACCCGAACGTCCAGGGTATCCTGGTCAACATCTTCGGCGGCATCATGAAGTGCGACGTCATCGCCGAGGGCGTGGTCGCGGCCGTGAAGGAAGTGGGCCTGAAGGTGCCGCTGGTCGTGCGTCTGGAAGGCACCAACGCCGAACTGGGCAAGAAAATCCTGAACGAGTCCGGCCTGACCATCCAGGCCGCCGACGACCTGGACGACGCCGCCCAGAAGATCGTCGCGGCGGTCGGCTAAACGTCAAGAGATCGTCTTTGATGCTCTGACGGCGGCGCTGCTTGCAGCGTCGCCGTTTCTCGTTGCGGAGGGCTGCGACGCCCCGCCATAGTCGTCGCCTATGGACGGAGGGAGCCTTGCCGGATTTCGAAGTGGTCGCGATGGCTTTGGCGCCCGCGCGTCATCTCGCGGCCTTCACCGACCATTATCGGGCTAAGCACCCGGCGCGGATCAGAATCTATTTCGACGGCGAGGATGCACCTGACCCGGTCCAGGTCGGGCTCGATCCCAAGGATCTTATAGTCTGCGACGCGGCCTTCTGGGCGACGCGCGGTGGTCGGCCCCAGGCGGTCGAGGATCGCCAGAGGGTCGTCTATGCCGAGGCCTATTCCACCCTGGCCTCCGATTGGCTGCTGGTCGTGGACATCGACGAGATGATCCTGGGCGATGTCGACGTCTCCGCTGTGCTCGGCGCCGTGGCGGCCGAACGCGAGGCGGTCATCTTCCCCTCGCTCGAGGCGGTGTGGCGGGCCGGCGACGACCTGACGCGCGAGTATGGAGCCACGCTGGCGCGCAAACCCTATCACGGCCCTTTGTCGGACCAGTTCGCAGACCTGATCTATCCTGGACGCGGGCGCTTCTTCGTTCGTGGTCTTCTGGCGCATCACATGGGCAAGCACGCGGTGCGGCGTGGCCTGCCTGACGTCATGGTCTGCATCCATGAGTCCAAGCGCGGGGACCGGCCGTTGAAGGCGGCGCGGGCGCGCGATCCCGGGACGGGGCGCACGGCCTGGCTGCTGCATCACGACGCCATCGGCTTGGACGCCTGGCGGGCCAAGTGGGACCGGCGCGTCGCGGCGGGCGACACCGCCGAAATGGGGCGCCGTCGCCGCCGCCAGCAGGCGGCCTATGTTCAGGCGCGAGAAGCGGGTGAGGAAGCCGCCCTGTTCGCGGACCTCTACGCCCTGAAACCCTGGCAGCAGGCGATCTTGCGACGGCTCGGGTTGTTACTGAATATCTGACCGGGCTTGCCTGGTCTGTCCACGCGGCCTATGTGCTCCACATAACCCGTGTAAGCCGCCCCGCTCGCGAACATGACCCGCAACATCACCCTCGCCATAGATGACGCCCTGCTCGACAAGGTGCGTGTTCTGGCCGCTATGAAGCGGACCAGCGTCAATGAGATGGTGCGCGGTTTCCTGGCTCGACTGGTCGAGGAAGAAACGGAACACGACGAGGCGACCGAAGCCTTGCTGAAGCTGGCCCGCGAAAGCGAAGGCCGGATGGGCGACTGGCGCCCCGCCAGAGAAGATGCATATAGCGGCGAGCCTCGTTTTGATCGCTGGCGCTGACGTCTTCCTGGACACCAACATCCTGATCTACGCCGCGCTCGGTTCTGTCGATGAACCGGCGAAGTACGATCGTGCGCTTGAACTTCTGACCCGACGCTTCGGCACCTCGGGTCAGGTTCTGGCCGAATTCTATGTCACCGCCCAACGCAAGGGTGCGCGCCCTCTGACTCCGGAGGAGGCGCAGGAGTGGGTGTTTCGGTTGTCCAAGAAGCCCTTCCAGCCCATCGACTACAGGGTGGTCCGCAGCGGTATCGAGAACGCCCAGCGTTACATGATTTCCTACTGGGACGGCGCCATCATCGCCGCCGCCGAACGGCTGGGCGCCAAGGTGCTCTATTCCGAAGACCTCAATCACGGTCAGACCTATGGGTCGGTCCGTGTCGAAAACCCCTTCCTTCCCGCCTAACCCAACAAGCGAGACTCCATGTCCATCCTCGTCAACAAAGACACCAAGATCATCGTCCAGGGCCTGACCGGCAAGACCGGCGGCTTCCACACCGAACAGGCCCTGGCCTATCACGGCACCCAGATGGTCGCCGGCGTCCACCCGACCAAGGGCGGCACGAACTGGACCGGTTCACACGGCGAAACCCTGCCGATCTACGCCTCGGTCGCCGAAGCCAAGGACGCCACGGGCGCCGACGCCTCGGTCATCTATGTCCCGCCGTCAGGCGCCGCCGCCGCCATCATCGAAGCCATCGACGCCGAAATCCCCTTCATCACCTGCATCACCGAGGGCATTCCGGTGATGGACATGGTCAAGGTCAAGCGCCGGCTGGAAGGCTCCAACTCCCGCCTCTTGGGCCCGAACTGCCCGGGCGTCCTGACGCCGGACGAGTGCAAGATCGGCATCATGCCGGGCAATATCTTCAAGAAGGGCTCGGTCGGCATCGTGTCGCGTTCGGGCACCCTGACCTATGAGGCCGTGTTCCAGACCACCAATGAGGGCCTGGGTCAGACCACGGCCGTGGGCATCGGCGGCGACCCGGTCAAGGGCACCGAATTCATCGACGTGCTGGAGATGTTCCTGGCCGATCCCGAAACCACCTCGATCATCATGATCGGTGAAATCGGCGGCGGCGCGGAAGAAGACGCCGCCCAGTTCCTGATCGACGAGGCCAAGAAGGGCCGCAAGAAGCCGATGGCCGGCTTCATCGCCGGTCGCACGGCGCCCAAGGGCCGCACCATGGGCCACGCCGGCGCCGTCGTCTCGGGCGGCAAGGGCGATGCGGAATCCAAGATCGCGGCGATGGAGGCCGCCGGCATCCGCATGTCGCAATCGCCGGCCCGTCTGGGCAAGACCCTGGTGGAAGTGCTGAAGGGCTGAGACCCGTAAGCGGCGTAGGCATCGCCTCACGCATCAAAAATGCCGGTCTCGGCAGGATTGGACGCCCTCGGCTTCGGCCGGGGGCGTTTTTCTTTCGGCATGCGACCAATTTCTCACCGAATTGCCCCGTTTCGGTCATGACCCATAAGGAAAGCGGGCCTATATGACGGGCGCGCCCCTCACGGAGATGTGTCCGCGGGGGCCAGGGAATAGACGAGAACAATGGCGGACGATGCGGGTCGGCTGAACCAGGTCTTTGCCGAGACCTCCTTCCTCTACGGGTCCAACGCGGCCTATATCGAGGAGCTGCACGAGAAATGGGCCAATGATCCCGGCTCGGTCTCGGCGGAATGGAAGGCCTTCTTCGACCAGTTGCGCGACAACGCCGCCGCCGTGAAGGCCTCGGCCGAGGCCGGCGGCTGGGGCCGCGCCGCCGTCGCCGAGCCGACCGAGGCGACCGCCGTCTTCGACGGCCGCTGGCCGGCGCCTAAGCCTGATCCCAAGAAGCCCGGCGCCCCGGCGCCCGCAGCCTCCAAAGCCGCGCCGGCCGAGGCCTCGCCCGAGGCGATCCGCGCCGCCGCCCACGATTCCATCCGCGCCCTGATGCTGATCCGCAGCTATCGCGTGCGCGGCCACCTCCAGGCCAATCTGGACCCGCTGGGCATCGAACAGCCGGTGGAAAATCCTGAATTGACGCCGGAATTCTACGGCTTCAGCGGCGCCGACCTGGATCGGCCGATCTTCCTGGACGGCGTGCTGGGCCTGCAGACCGGCACCATCCGCCAGGTGCTGGACATTCTGAAGCGCACCTACTGCGGCAATATCGGCATCCAGTACATGCATATCGCCGAGCCGGAGGAGAAGGCCTGGCTTCAGCAGCGGTTCGAGGGGCCGGACAAGTTCGAGCAGAACGCCTTCACCAAGGAAGGCAAGCTGGCCATCCTGAACAAGCTGATCGAGGCGGAGGGCTTCGAGCGCTTCCTGCACAAACGCTTCCCCGGCACCAAGCGGTTCGGCCTGGACGGCGGCGAGGCCATGGTCCCGGCCCTGGAGCAGGTGATCAAGCGCGGCGGCAATCTGGGCGTCGACGAGGTGGTGCTGGGCATGGCCCACCGCGGCCGCCTGAACGTGCTGGCCGCCGTAATGGGCAAGCCCTACAAGGTCATCTTCCACGAGTTCCAGGGCGGCTCGGCCGTGCCGAGCGACATCGAAGGCTCGGGCGACGTCAAATATCACATGGGCGCCTCCTCGAACCGAGAGTTCGACGGCAACCACGTCCACCTGTCGCTGACCGCCAACCCGTCGCACCTCGAAATCGTCAACCCGGTCGTCCTGGGCAAGGCGCGCGCCAAACAGGCCTTCGACATCCGAGAGGCCAACGCCGGCAAGCCCGAGGCCGAATGGGCTCTGGACCGCTCCAAGGTCGTGCCCCTGCTGATCCACGGCGACGCCGCCTTCGCCGGCCAGGGCGTGGTGGCCGAATGTTTCGCCCTGATGGGGCTGAAGGGCTACCGCACCGGCGGCACCCTGCATTTCGTCATCAACAACCAGATCGGCTTCACCACCAGCCCGCGGAACTCGCGCTCGTCGCCCTATCCGTCGGACGTCGCCCTGATGGTCCAGGCGCCGATCTTCCACGTGAACGGCGACGATCCGGAAGCGGTCGTCTTCGCCGCCAAGGTGGCGACGGAATACCGCCAGAAGTTCCACAAGGACGCGGTGGTGGACATGTTCTGCTATCGCCGGTTCGGCCACAACGAAGGCGACGACCCGACCTTCACCCAGCCGCTGATGTATTCGAAGATCCGCGCCCAGCCCTCGACGCGCGAACTCTATTCGCAGCGCCTGATCGCAGAGGGCGTGATTTCCCAGGCCGAGGTCGACGCCGAGATCGAGCGGTTCGAGAAATTCCTCGACGAACAGTTCGAGGCGGGCAAGACCTTCAAGGCGGACAAGGCCGACTGGCTGGACGGCCAGTGGAAGGGCATGGGCGCCGCCAAGGAGGAGCTGCGCGGCGATACGGCGGTGCCCCTGGCCAAGCTCCAGGACCTGGGCGCGCGCCTGACCACCATTCCCAACAGCGTCGACATGCACAAGACGCTGAAGCGGGTCATCGAGGCTCGCCGCGAGGCGGTCTCGACCGGCGAGGGCCTGGACTGGGCCACGGCCGAGAGCCTGGCCTTCGCCTCACTGGTGGACGAGGGCTTCCCCGTGCGCCTGTCCGGCCAGGATTCGGTGCGCGGCACCTTCTCCCAGCGCCACTCGGGCATCATCGACCAGACGACCGAAGAGCGGTACATGCCGCTGAACAATCTGCGCGAAGGCCAGGCCAATTTTGAGGTCATCGACTCGGCCCTGTCGGAAGAGGCGGTGCTGGGCTTCGAGTACGGCTATTCCCTGGCCGACCCGAACACCCTGGTGCTGTGGGAAGGCCAGTTCGGCGACTTCGTGAACGGCGCCCAGGTGGTGATCGACCAGTTCATCACCTCCGGGGAACGCAAGTGGCTGCGTATGAGCGGCCTGACCATGCTGCTGCCGCACGGCTATGAAGGCCAGGGGCCGGAACACTCCTCCGCCCGCCTGGAGCGCTTCCTCCAGGCCTGCGCCGAGGACAATATCCAGGTCGCCAACTGCACGACCCCGGCCAACTATTTCCACATCCTGCGTCGCCAGATGCACCGGCCGTTCCGCAAGCCGCTGATCCTGATGACGCCCAAGTCGCTGCTGCGGCACAAGAAGGCGGTCTCGCCGCTGCGCGACCTGGCCGAGGGTTCGTCCTTCCACCGCGTGCTGCACGACGACGCCCAGACCCGCCCCGAGGTCGCCGGGATCAAGATCAAGGCGGACAAGGACATCCGCCGCGTGATCCTGTGCTCGGGCAAGGTCTATTACGACCTGCTGGACGTGCGCGAGAAGAAGATGAAGGAAGGCCAGGCGGTGGACGACGTCTACATCCTGCGTCTGGAACAGTTCTATCCGTGGCCGATCCAGTCGCTGCGCAAGGAACTGGCCCGCTTCCCGAAGGCCGAACTGGTCTGGTGCCAGGAAGAGCCGAAGAACATGGGCGGCTGGACCTTCGTCGATCCGTGGCTGGAGCTGACGCTGGACAAGCTGGACGTCGCGGCCAAGCGCGCCCGCTATGTCGGACGGCCCGGCTCGGCCTCCACGGCCGCCGGCCTGATGAGCCGGCACCTGAAGGAGCTCGAGGCCTTCACCAACGAAGCCTTCGCCTGATAAGCGTTTAAGACAGACCTAGAGACAGCTGGACCCGACATGGCCGACATCCTGACCCCCGCCCTCGGTGAATCCGTCACCGAAGCCACCATCGCGAAATGGACCAAGAAGGTCGGCGACGCGGTCAAGAAGGACGAACTGCTCGTCGAACTGGAGACCGACAAGGTCTCTCTGGAAGTCGTGGCTCCGGCCGACGGCGTCTTGGGCGCCATCAACGCCGCCGAGGGCGACACCGTGGCGCCCGGCACGGTCCTGGGTTCGGTGACCGAAGGGGGCGCGGCCGCCGCCGCCCCAGCCGCTGCCCCCGCCAAGGCCGCCAAGGGCGAGGCCAAGGCCGCGCCGGCCGCCGCCGCCTCCAGCATCGACATCACCGTTCCGGTCATGGGCGAGAGCGTCGCCGAAGGCTCCATGGGCAAGTGGCTCAAGAAGAGCGGCGAGACGGTCAAGAAGGACGAACTGCTGGTCGAGATCGAAACGGACAAGGTCGCGGTCGAGGTGTCGGCGCCCGCCGACGGCGTCCTGACCATCGCCGCCGACGAAGGCGCGACGGTCACGCCGGGCCAGAAGATCGGTTCGGTGTCGGGCTCCGGCGCAGCCGCTGCTGCGCCCGCCGCCGCCGCCCCGGCGCCGGTCGCCGCTCCGGCCAATACCGGTTCGGCCCAGGTGAAGAACGAGACCCTTTCGCCGGCCGTCCAGCGCGTGGTCGCTGAAAACAACCTGGACCCCAAGGCGATTTCCGCCACCGGACCCAAGGGCAACATCACCAAGGGCGACGCCATCGCCGCGATCGGGGCCGCTGCGGCCGCTCCGGCGCCGGCCGCCGCACCTTCGGCCCCGCGCGCCCTGGCCCCGCGCGAGGAGCGGGTGAAGATGACGCGCCTGCGTCAGACCATCGCCCGTCGCCTGAAGGAATCCCAGAATACGGCCGCCCAGCTGACCACCTTCAACGAGGTGGACATGACCAATGTCATGGCCCTGCGCGCCCAGTACAAGGAAGTCTTCGAGAAGCGCCACGGGGTGAAGCTGGGCTTCATGTCCTTCTTCACCAAGGCGGTGGTCGCCGCGCTTCAGGAAATCCCCGCAGTCAACGCCGAGATCGACGGCACGGACATCATCTACAAGAACCACTATGACATCGGCGTCGCCGTCGGCACCGACAAGGGTCTGGTGGTTCCGGTGCTGCGCGACGCCGACACCCTGAGCCTGGCCGGTATCGAAAAGGGCATCGGCGCCCTGGGCAAGGCCGCCCGCGACGGCGCCCTGACCATGGACCAGCTGCAGGGCGGCACCTTCACCATCACCAACGGCGGCACCTATGGGTCGCTGATGTCGACGCCGATCCTGAACGCGCCCCAGTCCGGCATCCTGGGCATGCACAACATCGTCCAGCGTCCGATGGCCATCAACGGCGAGGTCAAGATCCGGCCGATGATGTATCTGGCCCTCAGCTATGACCACCGCATCGTCGACGGCAAGGAGGCCGTGACCTTCCTGGTGCGGATCAAGGAGCTGCTGGAAGACCCGCAGCGGGCCCTGCTGGACCTGTAAGAAACTGAAAAGGCGGCGATTTCGCCGCCTTTTTTGTTGGCCTCACGCCGGGCCAACGCCTAAGTGTCGAATATCGGCGTTTGTGTCTTGGCGACGTCAGAGGTGCAGTCATTGCGTGACTACGGGTTCTTCCGCACTGACAAATCGCCCAAAAGGCGCGCCCTATTCCCGCCATGGAATGGGCGGCGCGCGCGATAGGGGTGTTCTACGTCTTGGGCGGGCTGATGCTTCTGTATCAGGCTTGGCTTAACTGGCGTCTGCAAAGGGCCTTGTCGGGCCTGGTCGCCATCCCCATCGCCGAGCATGTCGGGGACGGCGTGATTGTTCTGGCCGGCGTGCTGGTCATGCTTTCTGGCGCGGCCCTGGCGGCCCTCAGCGGCTGGGCTGTCGTCGCCTTCATGGCGGGATGGACGGTCCAGGCGCTGTACCTGCTCTGGACCGATCATGTCTCTCGTATCGGGGAGCCTGAGGCCGTCAGCGGACGCCGCCAGTCGGTCCACGCCTTTACCGGCTACACCGCCGCCACCGGGATCGTGCTGTGGCTTCCGACGGTCGGTGTGCTGGGCTGAATAGGGGCTCACGAGTTTCTCAGAATAGCCAGCCCGATCAGTCTCGCAACCCTGCGTAAAGCGTGCGATATGGTCACGCTTGGGGGGGAAGAATGTTTAGACGGGTCATGGCGGCGTTGGCCGTAATGTATTTCGTGCTGGCTGCGACAGGTGTGCTGGCCGCCGAGACGCCAGTGGCGTCTGAGCAGGCAGCCGCCGAACAGGCGCGGTTGGAAGCAATTGTCGCGAGTCTGAAGCCGCGCTCTGGCCACATCGCGATTCCCGCCGCTGACGCTTCGCTGCAGCTTGGTGACGACTACTATTTTCTCGATAGGGCGGACTCCCGCCGCGTGCTTACGGAACTTTGGGGCAATCCGCCGTCGGCTGTTGAAGGCGTCCTGGGTATGATTTTCCCTAAGGGCCTTTCCCCGCTAGATGACACATGGGGCGCGGTGGTGACCTACACGGGCGACGGCTATGTGTCGGACGAGGACGCCGCCGAGATCGACCCCGACCAACTCCTCACGACGCTACGCGAAGGTGAAGACGAGAATAATCGTCAGCGCCAGGCCAACGGGTTTGAGACTGTGCATCTGGCAGGATGGGCTCAACCTCCGAGTTATGACGCCCAAAAGCACAACCTAATATGGGCGAAGGTCCTAAAGTTCGGCGGCAATCAGGATTCTACGCTTAACTATGATGTTCGTGTGTTGGGACGGCGGGGGGTGTTGAGCCTGAACATCGTCGCCGGTTTGGATGACCTGGCGGAGGTGGGACCGGCGGCGACGGCCCTGATGAACACCGCTATTTTCGATGCGGGGTCGCGCTATACCGATTACCAGCCGGGTCAGGATCACAAGGCCGCCTATGGCGTGGCAGGGCTCCTAGCCGGCGGCGCTGCGCTTGCGGTGGCGAAGAAGGTCGGCTTCCTAGGCGTCCTTCTGCTTTTCCTGAAAAAGGGCGCCGCGTTCATCCTGGTCGGGATAGGGGCCGCCTGGACGTGGCTGCGACGACAGTTTGGCAAGGGCGGCAAGGTCCCGGCAGGGTCGCACACGATCATCGTTAAAGAAACCGAGCCCGATCCCACGCCAAGGGGAGGCGCGGACGACGCGGACCCAGGCGAAAACCAGGCCTAGCCGAACTCGGCCTCCAGATCGGCCAGGCGGGTGGCCTGGTCCTCGGCGATCAGGGCGTCCAGCAGGGGGTCGATGTCGCCCTCCAACACCTGGGGCAGGCTGTGCAGGGTCAGGCCGATGCGGTGGTCGGTCACCCGCCCTTGCGGGAAGTTGTAGGTGCGGATCCGTTCGGACCGGTCGCCAGACCCCACCTGGGACTTGCGCGAGTCGGCGCGGGCCAGATCCTTGGCCTGGCGCTGCATGTCGTACAGGCGGACCCGCAGGTTCTTCATCGCCTTGTCCCGGTTCACGTGCTGGGACTTTTCGGACGAGGTGACGACGATGCCGGTCGGCAGGTGAGTGATCCGCACGGCCGAGTCGGTCTTGTTGACGTGCTGACCCCCCGCGCCCGAGCTGCGGAAGGTGTCGATGCGGATGTCCTGGTCGCGGATCTCGATCTCGACATCCTCGACCTCGGGCAGGACGGCGACGGTGGCGGCCGAGGTGTGGATGCGGCCGCCGGCCTCGGTGGTCGGCACGCGCTGGACCCGGTGGACGCCGCTCTCGAACTTCAGTCGGCCGAAGACGCCTTCGCCGGTGACGGTGGCGACGATTTCCTTGTAGCCGCCGGCGTCGCCCTCGGAGACGCTGTCGACCTCGACCCGCCAGCCCCGGGTGGAGGCATAGCGCGAATACATGCGGAACAGGTCGCCGGCGAACAGGGCCGCCTCGTCTCCGCCGGTGCCGGCGCGGACCTCCAGCACGGCCGAGGCGTTTTCATCGGCGTCGCGCGGGGCCAGCAGCAGGGCCACGTCGCGCTCCAACTGCGGCAGGCGCTCGGTCAGGTCGCGCAGCTCCTCCTGGGCCATGGCGGCCATTTCGGGGTCGGACGCCATCACCTCCAGATCGGCCATTTCGGCGCGGAGCCGGGCCAGGCCCTGGACCGCGTCGGCGACGGGCTTCAGCTCGGCGTGTTCCTTGGACAGGCGGACGATCTCGGCCCCGTCGGTCGCCGCGCCCATCCGGGCCTCCACCTCGTGGAAACGGTCGAGCACCTGATCGAGACGGGCCTGGGGCAGACGCAAGGCGGAACCATCCTGGGACAATGAGAGGGGCCGTCCTTAGCCCGCCTGGGGGGGCGATGTCGATCATCGCAACGCCGCCCGGCGCCGGGTTCGTGAACTATGATAACGATGGCGTCAGCCGAGGTGGCGAACGTCATGGTCCGGGTTTAGCTGGCCGTGGAGTCGCCGACGCTGTGAGAAGGACGCCATGTTCGACCGCCTGCCCCATCGCGCTTCTGAAACCCCCTACCCCATCCGGTCGGCGGAACCGCCGGTCGATCATGACGTGGAGGAACTCTGCCGCCTCTACGACCGGCGCCTGGCGGAGCGAGGGGGCGATCTGTCGCCGAGCCGCAGGCGCGAACTGGATGCCCTGGCGGTTCGACACGGCCTGGCCGTCGACCGTACCGCCGCCATGGTCTGGCGCGATCTGCGCGCCGTCATCAGCCGGACGGTGGGGCGGGCGTCGGACCAACCGGTCGCCGAACCGGCCCCTGCGCCGACCCAGACCCCAGCCCCCGTCGAAACAGGCCCACTGACGGTGCTGGTCGTTGAAGACGATCCAGACGCCGCAGCCGCCTTGACCGAGCTTCTGACCGAGGCCGGGCACAGGGTGGTCGGGCCGTTCCACAGCGCGGCGCCGGCTGAGGCGGCCGCGGCGCTGCACGCCATCGACGCCGCCCTGTTGGACGTCAATCTGTCGGACGGGGCGACGGGAAGGGGACTGGCGGAGCGATTGAAACGACGCTGGGACATGCGGGTGGTGCTGACGTCGGGTGACGTCGAGGCGGTCCGCCGCGCCGATCCGGCCGAGACTGTCGTGTTCAAACCCTATACGGGGGCGCAGATTCTGGCGGCCCTGGCCGGTAGGCGACGCGAGGACTGACAGCGAGGCGCTTGCGTCCGGCCGGTGGGCGGGCGATCAGACGGCATGCTGTCGAACCGATCCCGCTACGCCCTCCGCGCCATGGTGCATCTCGCCGGCCTGCCGGGCGGGGGGCCCGCCACCATCGGCGAGATCGCCGAGGCCGCCGCGGCGCCGCGAAAGTTCCTGGAAGCCATATTGCTGGACCTGCGTCGGCGGCATCTGCTCGTGTCCAAACGCGGGAGGACCGGCGGCTACGCCCTGGCCGCGCCGGCCGACCGCATCAGCTTCGCCGACGTGATCCGGGCGCTGGAAGGGCCTTTGGCGCTCGCGCCCTGTGCATCCCGCACCGCCTTCGGGCCTTGCGAAACCTGCCCCGATGTGGACACCTGCCCTCTGCGTTCGGTCTTGCAGGACGGTCGGGACGCCGTCGCCGCCGTATTCGAGACGCGAACCCTTCTACAAGCCGCAGCGAAGTTTTCTCCTATTGACCCAGTAGGAGATAAAGCCCCAACCTCGTGACCCTCTGGAGGGGCCATGCAAGACTTCCTGCTGTTTCTGTGCGTCGGGTTCTTGGCCCAGGTCGTCGATGGCGCCCTGGGCATGGCCTATGGGGTGATCTCCTCCACGGTCCTGCTGTCGTTCGGCGTGCCGCCCGCGACGGCGTCGGCGAGCGTTCATGCCGCAGAAGTCTTCACCACGGCTGCGTCTGCGGGGTCGCACACGGTGAATAAGAATGTGAATTGGAAGCTGTTCGCCCCCCTGGCCCTGGGCGGGGTGGTCGGCGGCGGCCTGGGCGCCTTCGTCCTCACCAGCATCGACGGCGACCTGATCAAGCCCTGGATCACCGCCTATCTGGCGATCATGGGCGGTGTGATCATCTGGCGCGCCACCCGCCAGACGCGCGCGCGACTGTTTCCGTTGAAACTGGCCGGTCCCCTGGGGGTGGTCGGGGGCTTCTTCGACGCCGTCGGCGGCGGCGGCTGGGGGCCGACGGTCACGACGACCCTGGTGGGATCGGGCCAGGACCCGCGCGCCTCGATCGGCACCACCAATACGGCCGAGTTCTTCGTCACCTCCGCCATCTCCGCCACCTTCCTGGCGGCCCTGCTGACCGGCCACTGGGACCAGGCCGAGGGCGTCGCCACCCACGCCATGGCGGTGCTGGGCCTGATCCTGGGCGGGCTGATCGCCGCACCCTTCGCCGGGATTATCGCGCGGATCGCGCCGCGCCGAGTGCTGACCTATGGGGTCGGGGCCGTGGTTCTGCTGTCGGCGGGCTATCAGGCGCTGAGGCTGTTCAAGGTCATCTGAAGCGAGGGGCGACGGCGGCGGGCCGCCGTCGCCGAAAGGCGGCTTAACGCGCGCGGGCGCGGAAGCGGGTCAGGAAGGCCTTGATGTTTTCGCGAATGGACGCCTCGTTCGCCATCCGCAGACGTTCGACCCCCATGAAGGCCTGGCCCATGGTCGCCGTCCCCGTGGCGGCCACCGTTTCATCGAAGACGGTGCGGTCTGCCTGGGACACCGTGTAGCGGACCTGGCTCGTCACCGACATGTCGAAGCCCGCCAGGGGCTGCTTCAGGTCGATCAGAGAGGCCGCGACCGTCATGGCCGGCCCTTCGCTTCCCATGTAGCCGGCGGCGGCCAGGGAGTTTTCCAGCGCCGTCTTGAAGTCGGCGTTGGAGACTTCGGACGTCCACATCGGATTGGTGGCCTGACCGCCGGAAACGGTCACGGTCGTCACCGAGCGATAGCCCAGATCGCCTGAAGAGGCGGTCAGACCGGCGGTGGCCGGCAGGGTCATCATGGCGGGGTTGGACGGACTGGCGCAGGCGGCTAGGCCTAAGAACCCGGCCGCGCAGCCGGCCATGGCGAGACGACGCAACATCATTGTTGGGTCGCCGCCTGGGCGCCTGCGGCGGGCGCGGCGGCTTCTTCGGCCGGGGTGCGCAGGGTGACGATCAGCGGATTGGGCTTCAGATCATTCATGGCGCCCGAGGTGGCGTCGATC
>MDSZ01064042.1_pt1 | contig 18511 bp, 15 predicted proteins | sample 811201 | NCBI WGS metagenome assembly MDSZ01 (sample SAMN05326647, study PRJNA326480) | marine metagenome | isolation source: seawater | place: Indian Ocean: North | collected 2010
ATAATCAGCGTCTATTGTTCCAGGTGAATTAAGAACTGATATCTGACTTTTAGCAGCTAATCCTGATCTTGGTCTAATTTGTATTTCAAAATTTTTGGGAATAGAAACTGATATACCAGTTGGAATTATTTCTGATTTTCCACTTGAAATACTTATTTCTTTCTTTAGATAAGCACGTAAATCCATTCCAGATGAACCAATGGTTTCGTATTTTGGAAGTGATATTTCTTTTGATAATCTTTTAATTAATACTTTTATCATTTACTAAAAGTTTATCTAAAATGATCTGTACTAAGGCTTTTGCTATGTAACTTTTTTTATTTTTGGGAATATTTTCAATTTTTCCTTTTTTGTCAATTATTGAAACTTTATTATATTCGCTGTTAAATCCAAATTTTTTACTAGAAACATCATTTGCAACGATTAAATCACAATGTTTATTTTTCATTTTCATCTTAGAATTTTCTATCAGATGCTCAGTTTCTGCAGAAAAACCAACTACTATTCTAGGTCTTGAATGATTATTTTTACCTAAAAAGTCCAAGATATCTGGATTTCTTTCAAGTTCTATTAACTTCGAGTAAGTCAAATCTTTTTTAATTTTATTTCTACTCTTAATTTTTGGCTTATAGTCACTCACTGCAGCAGCACAAACTGCTACATCAACAGGCAATGATTTCTTAACCTCGTTGAACATTTCTTTAGCTGAAATTACTGATTTCGTTTTCAAATCTTTATATGCCTTTAAATTTGTAGCTCCTGTGATCAATTTTGTTTTTATACCTAATCTTGATAAAGCTTTAGCAATTTCAAGACCTTGTTTACCACTGGACTCATTTGAGATGTATCTTACAGGATCGAGATATTCTCTTGTAGGCCCGGTTGTAACTATAGCCTTAAATTTCCTCTTTTTTAAAATATTTTTTTCATAAAAATAATCTTTAACAGCTGAAAAAATTTGCCTGGGACTAGACATTTTTCCTTCACCATATTCACCACAAGCCATTTCGCCATTTACCGGACCTATAAAATTATATCCGTAATCAAGAAGTGTTTTAAAATTATTTTGAGTAGCTTTATGTAACCACATTCTTACATTCATTGCTGGTACAAGGAATATATCTTTGTTGGATGCCAATAATACTGTCGTAGCAAGATCCTCTGCTTTTCCTATACTTAGTTTTGTCATAAAGTTGGCAGTAGCAGGAAGAACAATTATTAAATCAGCCCATCGTGATAAAGAAATATGATCCATTTCAGATTCATTATTTTTATCAAAAATATTTTCATATACTTTTCCTGATGTTAAAGCTGCAACTGAAAGAGGAGTCACGAACTCTCTTCCACTTTTAGTGATAATAGTTTTTATCTTAAAATTATTTTTTTTTAGTAATCTAATCAAATCTAACGATTTATATGCTGATATTCCACCCCCTATAATAATTAAGATTTTTTTATTTTTTATTTTCATGATTTATTAAAATACTAATAAAGCAAAAATTACAATACCCAAAAAACCTGTAATAACATTATTTCTAAAATTTTTTAATTTCATTTGCTCTATCTCTAGGTTTGGGTTGTTTGATACTCCAATATTAAGTTTTCCCTCAGCCATTAATTGAAGGGCATGATTTGCCTTATCTATAAAATCTGGGAAATCTGGTATTCTTTTAATAATTTCAGTAGATGTATTAATAGCAGTATCTAGTGTTGACTTTGGACTTTTTATACTTTTGAGCCAGTCTTCTAGCACTGGTCTGGACACGTTCCAAATGTTTGTTTCTGGGTATAATTTTCTAGCAACACCCTCAACTACAACCATTGTTTTTTGTAATAATAAAAGGGGCGTTTGAGTAGCCATATTAAATTTTTCAGTTATTTCAAAAAGTTGAGCTAAAAGATTCCCACCAGATATATCTTTAATTGATTGTCCGAATATAGGCTCTCCTACCGATCTAAGAGCCTGTGCAAATTCATCTTTTGAAGCGCTCGCTGGAACTAAGCCTGCTTGAAAATGCACTTCTGCCACTTTTACATAATCTCTCTGAATAAAACCGTAAAGAATTTCTGCCAGATATTTTCTATTATTTTTATCTAATCTCCCCATGATACCAAAATCAACAGGAATGATATTTCCTTTTTGATCTACAAATAAATTTCCCTGATGCATATCTCCATGAAAAAAACCATCTCTTACTGCTTGATTAAGAAAATGTTGAATTAAATTTTCTGCTAATTTTTTTAAATCAACACCTAGGTCACTTAGCTTTTTTTGTTCTCTTATCGAAATTCCATTAACTTTTTCGAGAGTTAAAACTTTTTTTGAGGTATAGTTCCAAAAAATTTTCGGCACGATAAAACCTTCATCATTTTTAGTATTTTCAAATAATTCATTGGCTGCCGCAGCCTCAAATCTTAAGTCCATTTCTATATTTGTAATTTCTCTTAATAAATAAACAACTTCAACTAATTTTAGTCTTTTAGCTTTAGAAAAAATATTTTCTATCAAATATGCGAATAGCATTAACGCGTCTAACTCTTCATTAAATTGTTTTTCAATATTTGGTCTTAAAATTTTGATCGCAACTTCTTTTTCAACATTTTCAATCTTTATTTTTGCTATATGCACTTGCGCTATAGAAGCCGCAGCAATTGGATTGCTTAATTCTAAAATATTTTTATATAAATCATCTCCAATTTCTTTTTTTATAATTTTTTTTGCTTCAAATGTGTCAAAAGGAGGTAGTTTATCTTGTAGCTTTTCCAGATGGAACGATAATTCTTCTCCTATGATGTCAGGTCTAGTAGCTAAAAATTGACCTAATTTTATGAAAGTTGTCCCCATACCTTCAAGAGCAAAGCATAATCTTTCGCCAGGTTGTTTAGCATTATTAAATAGTTTTTTTTGAGATCCAATAGAAAGAAATTTAAATAAATAAATTATTCCAATAGGTAATTTATAAATTTCATCAACAATTTCTACCGCACCAGATATTGAAAGACGTCTAGCTATTTTAATTAATTGAAAAAATCTTTTAAACATTTTATATCTTCCATCCTGAATGTATAGCACTAATTCCACCAGAAAGATTTCTGAATTCAACATTATAAAATCCAGATGACTTAATAAGATTTACAAACTCTTGTTGATTGTAAAATTCTTCGATACTTCTAATTAAATATTTATAGGGCTCAGCTGATCCAGCTACATATTTTCCTAATATTGGAATATATCTAGAGTAATATTTGTAAAATGTATTAAATATTTCATTATCAATTTTTGAAAATTCTAGACACATAAAGCGCCCGCCAGGTTTTAAAACTCTATAAGCCTCTTTGAGTGATGAATTAATGTTAGTAACATTTCTAATTCCAAAACTTATTGTGTAAAAATCAAAAACATTGTCTTCAAAAGGTAGTTTTTCTGCACTAGCTTGAAGCCACTGAACATTTTTATTGTAATCAAAATTTGACTTACCTAATTTATACATTTTCAAATTAGGCTCTATACACTTTATTTCCGTGGAGTATTTTAATTTTTTTAAAAATAATTTGGCAATATCACCCGTGCCTGAAGCAACATCAATTAAACTATCGTTAATCTGCGGATTCATCCAATCAATTAATTTTTCTTTCCAAATTCGGTGAATACCCAATGACATAATGTCATTCATTAAATCATATTTATCGTAAACTTTTGAAAATACAGAATTGACTAACTTTGTTTTATTATTAATAGTACTTTTCATATTAAAATTATATGCCAGAATTACCAGAAGTTGAAGTCGTTAAAAGGTCCCTACAAAACTTAATTAATAAATCAGCCATTAAAAGTATCAGAATAAATGATCCAAACTTAAGGTACAAAATAAACCAGGAAGATGTAAGTAAAATTATTGGTAACAAAATACTTAAAATTAAAAGAAGATCAAAATTTTTGATATTTATATTTAACAAAAAAAAAATAATGATTGTTCATTTAGGAATGACTGGAAAACTCATTTTAGTAAACAAAAGAAATATAAAAAAAAAAACAAGTTTTTATTATAAATTAGACGAAAAAAATGAAAATAAACACAATCACATCATCTTTTATTTCAAAAATAGTACTAAGTTAATTTATAATGACGTAAGAAAATTTGGCTTTATTAAATTTGACAATATCGAAAATATTAAAAATAATTTTCATCTTAAAAACTTAGGTCCAGAGCCTTTAGAAAAATATTTCGATTTCAAATATTTTAAGAAAAATATCAAAAATCGAAAAAAAAATATAAAGAATATTTTGATGGATCAAAAGTTTGTATCTGGGCTAGGTAATATTTACGCAAATGAAATCCTTTTTTTTAGCAAGATAAAACCACAGAAAAAAGTAGAAAAATTAAATGATAGCGAAATAAAAAGTTTAGTAATATTTACAAAAAAAATTCTAAAAAATGCGATTTTAAAAGGGGGTTCTTCTATAAAAAACTTTGAGAGCGGGGAAAGAAAAATAGGCTTATTTCAAGAGAATTTTAAAGTATATGGTAAACATGGAGAAAAATGTTCTAATTCAGATTGCAAAGGTAAGATAAAAAAAATTGTTATAGCTCAACGGGCAAGTTTTTATTGTGCTAATTGTCAAAAATAAGAATTAATAATAATTAAAGTTGACCGCATTATACGCGGCGTATATATAGTTTAAAAAATATGCCAAATACTAAATCAGCAATAAGAAGAGTAAGAAGAGTAAAACAACAAACTCAAGTAAATCGTATAAGAAAAAGCAAATATAAAAATACTATAAAAAAGATGGACCTTCTGTTGAAGGCAAAAGAAAAAGAAAAAGCAAAAAAATTTTTTCCAAAATTTCAATCAATTCTAATGCAGGTTGCTAAATCTGGCGTTGTAAACAAAAAAACAGCAGCAAGAAAAATTTCCAGAATTTCAAAAAAAATTTAATTATTTTTAAATCTACACCTAGTTCCTTTAAATTTCTTAAGTCCAGATTTAGATAAAAGTTTTTTAGATTTTCTTTTAGGAGTTGTAATTTTATTTTTCTATTGTCGCGTTAATACTACAACCGAATAAAGTTTTTTTTTTTAATTACAACCTACAACTACTTGCAAAACTTTTCAAAACAGCGTTTAAAGGAATTTCTTCAAAAAATTATTACATGGATAAAAATATTTCAAAACAACAAAAACTTTATGTTTCAGAAGAGGAAAAAACTCTAAATTGGGACGAAATACAAAACTCTTTTAAAAAAAATTTTGGTAATGAAATTTACACGAGTTGGCTTGAAAAAATCTCTTTAATAAAAGAATATAACGATTATTTAATTCTTGGTGTACCTACTCGTTTTTTTAGAGATTGGATAGTTTCAAGGTATCTTGATAAAATTCTTGAGCAGGTTAAAAGTTTTAAGTTAAGCCTTAATAGAATTGAGTTTAAAATAATTGAAGAAAATAAAAATGCGCCTGATATCACAGAATTAGATAACATAAACAAAATTACCCATATAAAAGACTCTATACTCAATTATAATAGATTAAATCCAAACCTAAAATTTGAAAATTTTATTCAAGGAAAAAGTAACGATATAGCCTTATCATATTCAAAAAAGGTTTGTGAGCAGCTATCCAGATATAATCCATTGTATATTTGTGGAGGTGTAGGCCTAGGAAAAACGCATTTGCTTAATGCTATTGGTTTAGAATTACAATCAAAAAATAATGTAATGTTTATTTCTGCAGAAAGATTTATGTACCATTTTATTAAGTCAATAAAGCAAAATGATATGGTAAATTTTAAAGATTTTTTTAGAAAATCCTCTGTTTTTATTATAGATGATATTCAGTTCATAAGAGGCAAGGAGAGTCTTCAAGAGGAATTTTTTCATACATTTAATAGCTTGATGGACAAAGGTTCACAAATAATAATTTCATCAGATAGAGCACCGATGAAATTAGATAGGGTTCAGGAAAGAATAAAATCAAGATTAGCTGGAGGCTTAGTGGTAGATATTGACGTTCCTGATTTAGAATTAAAAATAAATATTATTAAGAAAAAAATTCTTGAAATTGAAAGTCAGTTTAAAGAAAATATTAACTTAAGCGATGAAGTAATTAATTATATTGCTAATGAAAGTAAGGCCAGCATAAGAGAATTAATAGGCATCTTAAATAGAGTTGTGGCATTTGGCAGAGTGCATAATAAATCACTATCTGTTAATGACTGTAAAGGCATATTAAAAGATGTTTTTAGTCAAATAAGAGTTGTTACAGTTGATAAAATACAAAACGTGGTTTCAAATTTTTATAATATTTCTTTAAGTGAAATGCTCTCACAGCGACGCTCAAGACCTCTTGCGAGACCAAGGCAAATTGCAATGTACTTAGCAAAAAAAATGACAACAAGGTCATTACCAGAAATTGGAAGAAGGTTTGCCAACCGAGATCATACCACAGTGATACATGCAGTGAAGACTATATCGAGGTTATCAGAGCAAGATGACGAAATGAAAAAAAATATTAATCAAATAAAAAGTATTTTGTTAGAACCCTAGAATTAATGCAATTTACAGTTAAAAGAGACAAACTTTTGAAGTCTTTAAATTTTGTTCAAGGCGTTGTTGAAAAAAAAAATACTTTACCAATTTTATCTAATGTTCTTCTTCAACTTAAAGACAATAAATTATCAGTCGTAGCAACCGATTTGGATATCGTTTTTTATGATGAAATTGAGGAAGTTAAGATTCTAAATAATGGAATTACAACTACTTCGGCTTCTATATTATATGATATCTTAAGAAAAATACCCTCAAATTCAGATTTAAATTTCGAGTTAAAATCAGAGAATAAACTAAGTTTGAAAAGTGAGAGTTCTAATTTTAATTTATTATGTCTGCCTTCAGACAATTTCCCAACTTTTGAGGATAATTTTGAGGGAAAAGAAATGAATTTAAAAAGTCAAAACTTTCTTAAACTGTTAAATAAAACCAAGATATCAATTTCAAATGATGATACTAGACATTATTTAAACGGAGTCTTTTTGCACCTATCCGAAGCTCATGGAAGAAGCTTTCTTACAGGAGTATCTACCGATAGTCATAGACTTTCCTCTAGTAGTTTAGAGATAAACAACGCTGATGGCTTTTCTTCCTTAATATTACCTAAAAAGGCAGTTTTTCAACTTAGCTCTCTATTAGCTGAAAATAGAGATGAACTTCTGATACAAACTAGTGAAAATAAAATTAAATTTAAAATAGGAAAAATTAAACTCATATCAAAAGTAATTGATGGAAAATTCCCAGATTATAAAAAAGTAGTTCCTTCTGATAACAAAAAAACTCTTATAGTTTCTTCAAAAGATTTTATCAGCTCAGTAGAGCGGGTTACTAGTGTATCGTTGGATGGAAAAGAAGGTGTAAAACTTGCAATCAATAAAGAAAAAATAGAGTTATCAGTCAATAGCGCTAATTCAGGAGAAGGGAACGAAACAATTAAAGGAAAATTTAACTCTGAAAATTTAAATATCAGTTTTAACTCAAAATACTTAATTGATATAGCAACAGAGGTTGAGGACAAAGATTTAAAAATGCATTTTAAAGACTCAGCATCACCAGTTTTAATTGAGGACGGTTCTGACAAAAATAGTTATTACGTAATAATGCCTATGAAAATCTAAATTTTGCAAATTCATGCAAGTTTTATTTTTTTTTAGTCTAAAAGCATTGAAAATAAATAATTCTAAGCACTGATATAGACAGTAAGTTTTAAATAAGACCGAAAAAATGATATAATCGATTATCTAATTTATAATAACAATGTCAAAAAATTCAGAAATTAATTCAAAACAAAATTATGGTGCGGACTCTATAAAAGTACTAAAGGGTCTCGATGCTGTAAGAAAAAGACCAGGAATGTACATTGGCGATACCGATGATGGAACTGGTTTACATCACATGGTTTTCGAAGTTGTAGATAATGCTATTGATGAAGCACTAGCAGGATTTTGCAAAAATATTAACATAATTATGAATAAAGATAACTCTATCACAGTAGAAGATGATGGCAGAGGTATTCCAGTTGATATCCATAAAACCGAAAAAATACCGGCAGCCGAAGTAATTATGACTCAATTACATGCGGGTGGTAAATTTGACCATGATTCGTATAAAGTTTCTGGAGGGTTGCACGGTGTGGGTGTTTCAGTCGTAAATGCATTATCTGAAAATTTAGAACTAAATATATATAGGGACGGTAAAGAATATTTAATAACTTTCAAAAACGGAAACACTTTAAAAAAGTTAAAAGTTGTTGGGAAAACTAAAAAAAAGGGAACAAAAATAAGTTTCATTCCATCAAAAGAAATTTTCTCTTCTGTAAAATTTAGCTCTTCAATTCTTGAGAGAAGAGTAAGAGAATTAGCTTTTCTTAACAAAGGTATAAGTATGACATTAACTGATAAGACTTTAAAAAAAGAGTCTCAATCAGTTCATAAATATGATGGTGGAATCACTGAATTTGTAAAACATTTAAATAAAAAAAAACCTGTTTTAGTTAATAAAGGAGAAAAAGAGGTTTTTAAAAAACCAATTTATATTACAGCAACGAAAAATGATGTAGTAGTTGAATGTTCCTTAGAATGGAACTCAGGGTATTCAGAAGATGTTTTACCGTTTACCAATAATATCTATCAAAAAGATGGCGGTACGCATTTATTAGGATTTAGAAGCGCTCTTACTAGAGTTGTTAATAAACACTGGAACGAAAAGAATAATAAAAAAAATAAAATTACTTTATCTGGAGAAGATATTAAAGAGGGATTGACTGCGGTTCTCAGTATAAAAATGCCTGATCCAAAGTTTTCTTCTCAAACTAAAGACAAACTTGTATCGTCAGAAATAAGGTTGATAGTTGAGAGTATTATTAATGATAAAGTTTCTACTTGGTTTGACCAAAATCCTTCAGTCTTAAGAACCGTGCTAGAAAAAATTTCACAAGCTGCGCTAGCAAGGGATGTAGCTAGAAAAGCAAGAGACAGCGTTAGAAGAAAAGGCACTTTTGAATTAACAGGTCTACCTGGTAAATTAGCTGATTGCCAAATTCAAAAGAGAGAAGGAACTGAATTATTTATCGTGGAGGGTGATTCTGCAGGTGGATCAGCTAAACAAGGCAGAGTTAGAGAATATCAGGCTGTATTACCTTTGAGAGGAAAAATTTTAAATACTTATGTTAATACAAAATCTAATGGCGTAGATGAAAATACAAAAACGCTTTCAAAAATGATGTCATCAAGTGAGATAGTAACTTTAATAAATGCACTTGGTACCGGGTCTAAAGATTTTAATATTGAAAATTTAAGATATGATAAAATAATAATTATGACTGATGCTGATGTAGACGGTTCACATATTAGAACTTTGTTACTTACATTTTTTAATAATAGTCCTTTTAACAAATTAATTGAAGGAGGACATATATTTCTCGCTCAACCTCCTTTGTTCAAAGTAACTAAAGCAAATAAAAGTGTTTATATAAAAGATGACAAGGCCTTAGAGGATTACATTATAAAATCTGCTGAAAAAATTGACAAAAATATTAAAAAGGGATCCGAAGAATATAAAAAATATATACAAAATCAAAGGGAAAAACTATCAATACAAAGATTTAAGGGTCTCGGCGAGATGAATCCAGAAGAATTGTGGGAGACAACTCTAAATCCAGAAAATAGGACAATGTTACAAATACAATATTCAAAAGGTACTAAAGAAAAATCGAAAGATGATCAAAAAATGATCAAAATTCTTATGGGCGATGAAGTGGCACCACGAAAAGAATTCATAACTAGCAATGCCTTAGATGTGGCTAACTTAGATATCTAAGTTAAAATTGATGAAATTAGCTACTATTTTCAGGTTAAAAGAAAATCTCACATTAGATAGAAAAACTTTAATAATACTAAGATACATAGCTATTGTTGGACAAATAATAACAATTAATCTTGTTTATCATCTTTTAAAGCTGGATTTTCCTATATTCCAAAGCCATCTGGTTATATTTTTTGGACTTCTTTCAAATATTTATCTTCAGTTCGGTATAAAGTCTAATCAATTAAAAGATTTTTACGCAGCGCTCTTTTTAGTCCTAGATTTACTTCAGCTAAGTCTTCTTCTTTATATGACAGGAGGAATTCTTAACCCTTTTTCATTTTTAATTATTATACCAGCAATCGTTTCTTCAACTTTTTTAAGTATGGGTACTACAATTATACTAGGTATATTGACTTCAGCCTCTTTATTATTTTTAAGTTTTTACTATTTACCTCTTCCTGGAGTTGAAATTGATGTATTTACATTCCCAATTTTTTATAGGACAGGTATATTTATATCAATTACGATTGGTTTAATTTTTTTGAGTTACTTCGGTATACGCTTTGCTGGTGAAACAAAAAAAAGATCTGAAGCATTAAACAAACTCCAACAAGTAATTTCAAAAGAATATGAATTAGAATCTTTAGGAGGACAAGCAGCTGCAGCAGCACATTCTTTAGGCACACCGTTAGCTACTATAAGCGTTGTAGCTAAAGAGCTTAAGAAAGAAATAGGTGATAATAAAGAAATTTCAAAGGATATTGATTTATTAATAAGTCAAACAAAAAGATGCAGTGAGATTTTAAAAAAAATATCAAAAAAACAAATAATAGAAGACTCATTTTTTAAAAAAACAAACTTAGAAAATTTACTCTCGGAGATTTTAGAATCTTTTAAAGAAACTACTTCTAAGAGGCTTTCCTTAAACACAAGAGAAGATAAAAATAAATTACATTTTAAAAGAACACCAGAGCTAGTGTATGGATTAAGAAATTTTATTGGAAATGCTATCAAATTTTCAAAAAGCAAAGTAGAAATTATTATCGATAGCAACATTAAAACTATTAAAGTTATTATTAATGATGACGGGCCAGGTTTTCCAGATGATATAATTGAAAATTTAGGAGAGCCGTACATCAAATCTAAATCTAATCAGGTTAGGTCTAACTCTGGTACAGGATTAGGAACATTTCTTGGCAAAACTCTTTTAGAAAGACAGTTAGCTAGTTTATTTTTTTCTAAAGACGATAAATTAGGAGGAGCTTCAGTTATTATAAGTTGGTCAGCAAAAAATATTTCTACTAGTGTTTAAATTCAAAAACATATGAGAGAATTTTATATGCTAACTTTGCTACTAAGAAATTATATGAATCAAAATTTTTAATTGGGGCTAGCTCATTTATATCTGCGCCTACTATATTTGATATTTTACAAACTCTTTTAATAATAGGTAAAACTTCATCCCAAAATAATCCACCTGGTTCAGGTGTGCCCGTAGCAGGCATAATACTCGCATCAAAGCTATCTACATCGAAAGTAAGATATACATTTTTGTTACTTAACAATTCATTTAACTTCTCAAAATCCCATTTATTTTTATCTTTAGCCCAAAAAATTTCTATACGATCTCGATTTTTTTCGTAAAAGTCCATCTCAGTTTTTGATAAGTTTCTTATACCAATAGAAATAACATTTACATTTTTAAAATCTAAGCATCTTTTAATTGCAGATGCATGAGAAAATTTTTCTCCTAGATAGCTTTCTCTCAAATCTGCATGAGCATCAAAATGTATCAGAGTTAAATTTTTATATTTTTTTGTGAAAGGTTTTATTGAACCTGGGGTCAATGAGTGTTCACCACCCAAAACTAGTGGAAATCTTTTTTCTAATATAATCTTGTTGTTTATTTCAGACAACTGCTTGAGCGCATCGCTTAATTTTTTTTTTATCTTAAATGGTTTTAAAGTTTTAATTCCAATTTCTTTATAAGGTTCTTTATTTAGCTCCTCATCAAATAACTCTACTTGGTGCGAAGCTTTAATAATCTCCTTAGGTCCGTTCTTTGTACCCCCACCGTAACTTACTGTTTTTTCTAATCCAAAAGGAACCACAACTACTTTTGATGAATTAGAATTCTTGGCATCAAAACCCAAAAAACCTTTTTTTTGGTTTAAGTAATTCATTTATGATCTAAAAATCTGAGAAAAATTTTTTTTTTGTCTTTTTTTCCAATGTTGTCTATGAAATGCATCACTTGCAATTAAAGGTAACACACTTGTTGCTTCTGCAAAAACCATTTGCTCTTTAGTTGTATCAACTTTTCCCCAAGAACTTGCCTCCTTTAAAGTGGAGCTGCTGCATGCCCCATCTCTCGTATCTGCTACAGTAATTTGTATAGCATATTTGTGCATATCAACTTTTTTACCCAATAATTCTGCACATACAACTGTGTCTTGAATAAAGTTCTTTGGCACTCCTCCTCCGACCATCAAAAGTCCTGATTGTTTAGATTTAAGCTTAATTTCAGTTAATTCCCTAAATTCTCTAATTGAGTCTATTGTAATGTGACTTTTTGGATTTTTTTCCTGGTGCATTACAAGCCCAAATCCTGCAGAACTGTCAGTAAATGCCGGGCAAAAAATTGGAACATTATTGTCATATGCAGTTTCTATTAATGAACCTTTTTTTTTAGCATTTGTCCTAAGGTACTTACCCAATTCATTGATAAATTCTCTTGAGGTATAACTTTTTGGTTTAAGAGTGTTAGCTATTTCACAAATAGTTTGATCACAAGCTTGAAGCTCCTCCTCATCAATATATGTATCATAAATCCTATCTATATAATTTTCTCTGAGCACAGAGTCATCTTGAAACTGAGAACCTTGATAATGTTTAAAGCCTAATGCTTCAAAAAAATCCATATCTATTATAGATGCACCAGTTGCAACAATTGCATCCACCATGTTATGTTTAACTAGGTCAGTATATAAGTCCATGCATCCACCAGCTGATGTTGATCCTGCTAATGTCAAAAAAATCGAACAATCTTTATCTGCTAACATTTCATTATAAATACTCGCGGCTCTAGCTGTGTCTCTTGAAGTAAAGGACATTTTGCTCATACTTTCTATAATACTTCTTGCATCAAATGACTTGATATCTATGTGCTCTACAGGTTTGTCTAAGAGAGATTTTTTGTTATGTCCGAGGTTCGAACTATTCTTTTTATTCATTAAGCTACTAAAGAACCAATTTTTCCATTTGAGTCATCGTATAGAGACATAATTGGTTTGTCACTCAATTCATATATTTCATTTGAATAAAATCCATTAAATTTTGTTCTAAAAGTTAAACTATAAGCTCCTAATTGTCCCAACTCAATATAATCTCCTTCTTTAATGTTATTTGGAAGTAAGAATGGTCCTTTCATGAAATCCAAACCATCACACGTTGGACCAAAGAAACTGAATGCTGTTAGTTTTTTAGACTGAATTCTGCCACTTGTTATCATTTTTGATGGTAAAACAAAATTAGGTGCACCGGCATCAAATAATGACCCGTATGTCCCGTCGTTAATATAAAGATTATTTTTTTTTCTTAGAATTACTTTCACGATAGTTGAACCACTCTCTGCTACGATCGCTCTTCCAGGTTCACAAATAATTTTAGGAAGTTTCGATAGTTTTAAATCTTTTAACTCTTTTCTTATTTCATTCATGTAGTTAATTAATGGTTCGGGAACTAGATCTGGGTATATAGATGGGAACCCTCCACCTATATTAATAGTATCTGGAATTATTTTTGTTTTTTTTATGATGTTTCCAATTTCGCGAATTCCTTTTGAGTAAGAAATTTTATGCATACACTGCGAACCAACATGAAAACTAATTCCTAATTTATTTGCATGTTGTTTGCATAATCTCACAAGTCCTAATGCCTCTGAGGGAAGAGCTCCAAATTTTCTGGATAAATCAATTTCTGCATGTTCATTTGAAATTGCAATCCTTACAAATAGTTCAAGATCTTTTGCTTGATTGGTTGCGTCTAAAATCTTTTTTAATTCATCTTTGGTATCAAGTGAAAAGCTTTTTACGTTATGATCGTAATACGCTGATGAGATACTTTTTTTACTCTTTACTGTGTGCATAAAATGTAATTTAACCCCTGAATTGATTTTTCTAAGAAGTTGAATCTCATTTAATGAAGCCACATCAAACTCATTTATTCCATTTGCAATTATTTGTTTTATAATTTTTTCGTTTGGATTAGTTTTTACAGCATAAAGAATTTTTCCTGGAAAATTATCTTTAAAAAACTTTATGGATTTTTTTATCTCATTTGGCCGTATACAGTATACGGGGTAATCAGGTTTTATTAAGTTAACTAATTCGTCAACTGTTTTAAATTTTCCCATTTCATGTGTCCCTCTTTAATTTACACAAAAAGCTTTTAAAAAATTTTAATAAAAAAAGCTTTATTTAATGGCGTTTAAGGTTTTTTTGGCTCTATGTAAAGAAAAAAGTGACTTTTCCCCTGTTGTAATATTTGGATTGATGTTTATATAACACTACGATGAGGACACAAAAAAAATACCCAGAACAACTCAAGTTATCGGATTTTCCCGATAAGACTCTTATGATACTTGATGATGATGATCCGCTTAGGGGAAGGTTGTCTAGAGCCATGGAAAAGAAGGGTTTTACCGTAAAAGAGGCAAAAACTGTCAATGAGGGCCTACAAATAGTTAAAAGTAACCCTCCTGCCTTTGCTTTAGTAGATTTAAGATTAGAAGATGGGAATGGCTTAGATGTAGTTAACGAACTCTCTAAAATTAAAAAGGAATGCAGGATTGTGATGTTAACCGGATACGGGAATCTACCTACGGCTGTAGCAGCAGTCAAAGCTGGAGCAATGGACTATATAGCAAAGCCTGTTGACGCTGATGATGTCGAGGCAGCCCTATTAGCTTCGCCTGAGTCGAAAGCTAAACCCCCAGAAAATCCTATGTCAGCTGATCGAGTAAAGTGGGAGCATATACATCGAGTATTTGAACTATGTAATAGAAATGTATCAGAGACTGCGAGAAGATTGAAGATGCATAGAAGAACATTGCAAAGAATTCTTTCTAAAAGATCTCCAAAATAAGATTAAATAAATTTTCTTAATTTTTTAATTTGATTAATTGTTAGTGTTGCAATTAGAATTTTAAATAATTCAGCTATTAAAAAAGGTTGAGCTCCTAATTTAAATATTGGTTTTTCCCAACCTATTAAGTTTCCTAACCAAAGCATACCTAAGATATAAATAAAACTTGTAGCAAAAGTTAATTTTAAGAAATTTTTAACTAAATTATTATCATATGTAAAAATTCCAGCAGTGTACGCAGCAACAATAAACCCAATTAGGTATCCCATTGTTGGCCCCATGAAGTAAGCTAATCCAACTCCTTTTTCTGGCGATCCTGAAAAAACTGGTAATCCAATTATACCTTCAAACAAATACAAAGAAATGGTTGCAACAGCTAATTTCCAACCAAATGCAATCCCAATAAATATCACTACAAACGTTTGCATAGTCATTGGCACAGGATAAAAAGGTATTTTAATTTTTGATGATATAGCTAAAAATATTGAACCAACTAAAGCAAAAAATAATAATTTGATTAATCTTGTCTGTTTAAAGCTTTTTACAAATTCCATGAAATTAATTTAACTTCTTTGTTCATTAAAATCTAGTGTTTTGTTAATTGAACAAAAACATCTTCTAAATCACCATCTTCAGTTGAAATATCTTCTATTTCAATCCCATTTTGAGTCATATAACGAATAATTTCTCCAAAATCTAAAGAATTTTTTTCATATGTAACTGAAATAGAGTTTTCTGAATTTATATAAAAATTTGTATTTTTCATATTCAAATCAATTTTGGGATCAACTTTTTTTACTCTAAAATTGATTTTTTTATTTTTAATACGTTCTAAAAGATTTTTAGTGGTATCTAAGGCTACTAGATTTCCTTTATTAATTATTGCAATTCGATCACACATTTCTTGTGCTTCAATTAAATAATGGGTAGTTAATATTATTGTGACTCCTTCCTTGTTAAGTTGCTTTACATTTTTCCAAAGATTATTCCTAAGTTCTACATCCACACCAGCTGTTGGCTCATCTAAAATTAAAATTGGAGGCTGGTGTACCATAGCTTTAGCAATAAGTAATCTTCTTTTCATACCGCCGGATAGACTCCTTGAATAAGCATTTGCTTTATCCTCTAAAGCTACTATTTTGAGAATTAGATCGGTAATTCTCTCATTTTTTTTTATTCCATATAAGCCAGCTTGAAGTTCAAGTAAATTTTTTGGACTAAAAAAAGCATCTAAATTAACTTCTTGAGGCACAATTCCAATTGACGCTTTTACTTGACGAGGATTTTTGTCTAAATCAAAACCCCAAACATTAACTTTACCGTTTGTTTTGATAACTGTACCGGCAAGAATACTTAAAAAAGTAGTTTTACCAGCACCATTGGGACCTAATAAACCAAATACCTCACCCTGCTTAACTTCAAAATTTAATTCATTTAATGCTGTATTTTCTTTTTTTGTTTTAGAGTTAGAGTAAATCTTTGTTAGATTTTCAACAGTTAAGGCAAATTTACTCATACTTTTTTTTTAATCGATTAGATTTCAATGTAATATATATATATGAGTTCAATAAAAAAAACAGACCATTTTTATTTGATTGATGGATCAGGTTATATTTTTAGAGCATATTATGCATTACCTCCACTATCAAGAAAAAGTGATGGACTACCTACAGGAGCGGTAAGTGGTTTTTGTTCAATGCTATTTAAACTTTTAGAGGACGCAAGATCAGATGACACTAAAAACAAACCAACTCACTTTGCGGTAATATTTGACTCAGCAAGGAAGAATTTTAGAAATGAGATATTTAAAGATTATAAAGCTAATCGGGCAGAGGCTCCGGATGATCTAGCTCCACAATTTGAATATATAAGAAAATCTGTGCATGCTTTCAATCTTCCGTCAATTGAGTTAATAAATTATGAGGCAGATGATTTAATAGCAACTTATTCAAAAAAAATTACAGAAGCTGGAGCTAAAGTCACTGTAATTTCTTCGGACAAAGATTTAATGCAGCTAGTTTCAAATAAAATAAGATTATTTGACCCCATGAAAAGTAAAGTTATTGGTGAGAAAGAGGTTTTTGAAAAGTTTGGAGTCAAACCAGAACAAGTTATCGATGTTCAATCTTTAGCAGGTGACTCCTCTGATAATATACCTGGTGTACCCGGTATTGGAGTCAAAACCGCATCTGAATTAATTAATAAATATAAAAATTTAGACAACTTATTAAAAAAAGCATCTGAAATTAAGCAAAATAAAAGAAGGGAAACACTAATTGCAAATAAAGATAAGGCAGTATTAAGTAAAAAATTAGTAACTTTAAAGGATGACGTTCCAGTAAAGAACAATCCAGATGAATTTTTGATTAAAAAAATTGATAAGGATAAGCTTTATAATTTTTTAAGAGAAATGGAGTTTAACAGATTACTAAGTCAAGCGATTGGTTTCTATGGAGAACCTGAGAATGAAAATTTCAAATCTGATGACGGATCTAATAAACAATTTAAAATAGATAAAAGAAAATACAAAAAAATTCTTAAAGAACAAGATTTAGTTAACTTAATAAAAGATTTAAATGAAAAAAGTATTATTTCAGTTGATACTGAGACCTCTTCTCTTGATCCTCAAGAGGCAGAACTTATCGGAATTTCCTTAAGTTATGCTCCAAGTGTTTCTTTTTATATCCCAATAGGACACAAAAATGTCAAATGCCTTAAGAAGGAATTAATAATAAAAAAATTAAAACCAATCTTAGAAGATGCAAGTATTAAAAAAGTTGGTCAAAATATTAAATATGATTATATAATTTTTAAAAAAAATGACGTAGAGCTATCCTCCATGGAAGACACAATGTTGCTATCTTATGCATTAGATGCGGGTAATAATCGTCATAATATGGATACATTATCAGAATTACATTTAGGCCATAAAACGATTTCTTATAAAGATGTAGTTGGCACAGGAAAAAAACAATTGAACTTTTCAGAGGTAAGCGTGGATAAAGCTACTGAGTATGCAGCTGAGGATGCAGATATAACCCTGAGATTGTACGAAATTTTATCTGAAAGGGTAGAAAAAGAAAAGTTGAGTAATATTTACGAAACTTTTGAAAAACCAATGATAAAAATTCTATCAAAATTGGAAACGAATGGAATAAAAGTTGATAAAGAATACTTAAAAAATTTATCAAAAAAATTTGAGTCAAGATTAATTAAAATAGAAAAAGATATTTATGGAATTTCTGGAAAAAAGTTTAATATTGGATCTCCTAAACAATTAGGAGAAATAATTTATAATGATTTAAAAATTGCTAAATTAAAAAAGACTAAAAAAGGCAGTTTAGCTACAAGTGCAAAAATATTAGAAGAATTAGCTGTTACAGGCCACAAGTTTCCTAAATTAATCTTGGAATGGAGACAAGTATCCAAGCTTAAAAGTACATATACAGATGCCCTTCAAGATCATATTAACAAAAACACAAATCGGGTGCATACATCATTTCTTTTGGC
>MDSZ01118290.1_pt1 | contig 18509 bp, 16 predicted proteins | sample 811201 | NCBI WGS metagenome assembly MDSZ01 (sample SAMN05326647, study PRJNA326480) | marine metagenome | isolation source: seawater | place: Indian Ocean: North | collected 2010
AAAGATGATGCTAGTGATTTAGCTAAAAAACTCAAAAAAATGATTGAGAATTATTCTAAATTTCAATCAAAATTGAGTTTTAAAAAAGTTTTTTTAAAAAATTTTACTAGTAATTTCAGTAATGAGAAAACTCTGAGAGTAATTAATAAAATATAATTCTTCTATTTTATATTTTTTTATGATGAAAAAATTATTATTTTAAATTATCTATTATATCGATTAGTTGATTATTTTTATTTGGTAAAATTTTTGAATATTTTTGACAAAAATTTTCTCGTGCTTCTTGAGTAGATTTATCAAACCACCATGCTGGAACGTCCTTCCATATTTGATTAATAAATTTTGCTGCTTGCTCTTTATCGTCAAAAAAAATATTTTTTTCTTTAAGATCTTTCAAATCTTCGACTGTTTTTTCGTTAAGAAGACACTCATCAATATTAGCAAAAATTATTGTTGGAATATTACACGCTAAAGTTTCTAAATAGCCTGTTCCTATATAAGTCTGTAAAACTAGCTTTGATTTTGCAATTAAATTAAATATCTTACTATATCCTAAATCTACTCGAATTTTTCCAAGAGCATTTTGGAAAATTTCATCCTCATTCCAACCAAACTTTCTTGCATGAAATCTAAGAACTAAATCATTTTTTATTATTTCTTTATCTAATTTTTTACAAAACTCTATATTTTCATAAAAATATTTTTTTATTTGATTTGTTCCTGAATATGAATTTATTCTATGAGTATATTTAGTTTGTGACCTAAGTATCATAAGCAGGTCTTTATTTTTTCTATTATATTTTATTTTTTTTATATTTTTAATTATCCCAAATGGTACAATTTTTTTATCTTTAGAATTATTCCACCCCCAGGAAAGATATTTATCACAAATCTTTAATTCATAGTCTTCCATTGAGGAAAATAAATATTGTCCATAAACCCCGCCGTGTTGACCAATAATTAATTTGGCGTCATTTTTTTCTATACACTCAGCTACATATCTTGATTGGAAAGTTTTTTGCATAAAATGAGAGGTAAAAATTACCTTGGGTTTTTTTGGCCAATGCATTTTATCTATATGATTATTAATCAAGTCAAAATCTTCCATGAAAGATTTTGGTAAAAATTTAATTATATTACTTTTAATAAATTCTTCAAAAACATTATCCGCAACAAAATTCAGATGCTTTGTTCGACTCTTATCATCTATATTTGTTTCAAAAGATTTTATTCCCTCTGAATATCTTGGAATACTTTTTAATTTTAATGATAAAAAAAGTTCTTGAAGTTTTCCTAAATAACTTTCTGATATTAAGACATCTTGAGATCCAATTATTTTTTCGGTTATTGAGGAAAAAAAACTTAGAAATTTATTTTTTTTTGAGTAATTTAGTTTCAAATATGCTCTATAATTCTCCTCATCAACAAAATTTGAGAAAGACTTTTTTATTGGAAATTTAAACTTTTTGAAATTAATCAAGTTTACATATAAGAAGTAATTCCACGTATCTGTAAGAATATACCTAGAAAATTCTTCAAAGTTATTTGATATGAATTCTTGGTTTTTTTGTTTATTAAGAATTATAGTCTCAATTTCTTCATCTTTATTTTCTTCAAAAAAATACTTTAAATTTGAGTATCTCTCTAAAATTATTTGTAAAAGCGTAAGTAACCAAGGGCATAATAATATTTTCCAATATCTTTCACTATAATTTTTTTGATGATAATCATTTAAAAATTTAATTAATTCTAATAAAACTTTTCTCTCTAAAATCTTTATATATTCATAATCTTTTTTCAATTTTGATCTATCATCCCAATGGTATTTAAATATCTGGTATTTTTTTTTATCCAAAGAGGAAAAGTTATTATTTTTTTGACACCAATCCCCTAGAAATATCATAAATTCTTCATGTTTCCATGTGCTTGGTAATGCAGTAGTGACTAATAATTTTTTGGACATTTGATTATTTAAAAGTAAAAATTTTTATAGTTTTTTCTTTTAATAATATAATTGATAATCTTCTTATTATATTTCTTAAAATTATTAGAAATTTACTTAAAAAATATTCTTCCTGAAATTGATAATTAAAAATAAAGTAGTAATAGCCTTTAATTTTTTTTTTTAACGTATTTTTTTCCTCTAAATCATATTTAAAATCTTTAATAAACTGACTAAAAATAACTTCTATGAATAATATATCTTTTTTTGTGAGAACTGACTTCCACCTTTTTTTAACTTCTAGCGGATCATAAAAATTTGCTGGTGGCAATTCATGAAGTTCATCTTTCGCTAGATATGATGACTCACCTAGCCAATTTGTACCCATGAAACTTTGTTTCAACATTGTTTCAGAAAAATCAATATCCATCCAATTCGCTAACTTGGTCATTTCTTGCCTTAGGTTTTTATGCATTGACTCATTAGTAAGAGAATAAAGGTCATTTTTATTTAATTTATATAACTTATAAGCTGAAAACATGTGTAATAACATGGTGTCCATTTGATAAGAATTAATCTTTTTCGATTTGTTTGAATTTTTCATTCTTAAAATCCCTCCACCTAAAACAGCTTTAGGATCTCTATAAATAATTATATTTCTTGCACTAAAATATTTTTTATATTTTGGAAAATGCCAAGCTACATGCTCATGAGCAACTATGCACTTTTTTTTACTTATGTTTATTTTGTGTGTTTTGCAAAAAGCATAATGAATAGCAAAAAACAAGTCTCTTATTAAAAAACTTTTATTATTTGAGAGATAGTCATTAATACTTTCAGTAAAAATTTTTTTTTGATCCAAATCAAATAAAAATTTTCTTCTTTTTAATTGATATGACACATCATCATAAAACATATTTCCCAAAAGTTCAGACGCATATTTTGGATCATTAAGTTTATCAAGATTGATTTTATTTATTTTTTGAATTTTATGAAGTGTTCTAAAAAAACTAAAAGCTGGCATAATGATAATATCTTTATGCATATCAAGCAGGCTATGCGTCCAATCAATTCCTGCATGTCCAAAGGAACTTAGCATATATACTGGTAAATCATCAATTTTCATCAATTATTTTGTTTTAGATATCTTTGAATAAATTATCAATAATAATATAAATTAGTTGTTTATATAATCATATTTTCTTTTATACATAATTTTTATCAATGAAAAATAACATAAAAAATCTTAAAGAATGGGAAAAAAATTATTTTGGAATTATTTCCTCTCAAAAGCAGAGTCCAATATATTTTTATCTTAAATTTTTAAATTCTAAAAAGTTTGAAAAAATCAATGGCGATATTGTAGAAGCTGGGGTATTTAAGGGCTCTAGTCTAATTTCAAGTGCGTTAATTCTTAAATCAAAAAAAGCATTTAAAAATAAAAAAATATGGGGTTATGATACTTTTACAGGTTTTCCAAAATACTCAAAAAAAGATGATTTTAAGCAATTTAGGAAATTATATGAGACAAAGCAAATTTCACTTGGTCACTTCAAAAATATATTAAAATTGAAAAAATATCACAAACTTTTAAAGAAAACTAACATAAAAGTAGATAATATTTCATCATCGAATAAATTTGATAATACAAGTGTACATCTAGTAAAAAAAAAAATTAATTTTTTTAGCTTATCATCAAAAATTAATCTTATTAAAGGAGATTTTAAAAGGACTTTAAAAATTGAAAAAAATCTTCCAAAAAAAATAAGTGCTGGTTTAATTGATTGCGATTTATTTGAGGGTTATGAAGTTACATTAAAATTTTTCTGGCCAAGACTATCTATAAATGGAAGGTTATTTTTAGATGAGTATTATTCTTTAAAATTTCCAGGTCCCAGAATTGCAGTTAATTCATTTTTAAAAAAAAATAAAGATGCATTTTTAAAAAAGGAGGGAATGACTGGTGATTTTGAAAGATGGTCAATAATAAAGATGGATAAAATTTGAAAAAAATAAAAAAAAATAAAGGTATATTATTTTGGATTACAGGATTAACTGGAAGTGGAAAAACTGAAATTTCAAAATTAATTAAAGAGTTTATATCTCACAAATTCGGAAAAACATTAATCATTAATGGTGATGATATTCGTGATATTTTTGATATTAAAAAATATGATAGGAAAGATAGACTTAAATTAGGTAAAAAATATACTTTACTTGCTAAACATATTACTGATCAAAATATTAATGTAATATTTGCTGTAGCTGGTTTATTTGATGATTTAAGGAAATATAATAGAAAAATTATAAATAATTATGTTGAAATTTATATTAAATCTGATTTGGCTAGAATTGTTAGTCATAAAAAAAAACCATTATATAAAAAAAAAAATGTTGGTAAAATTTGGGGTATAAACTTAAAGCCTGAATTTCCAAAAAAACCAGATATAACCATAGAAAATGATTTTACTATTCCACTTAAAAGACTTGCAAATAATCTTAAAAAAGAAATAGAAAAAAAGTTTAATTAGTCTTTCTTAAAATCATTCTACAAATATGTGGACGCTCATTTTTAAATTTTGCAAAATTATAGCTCGATGCTTTAAAATCAATCTTAAATCCATACTCTTTAGAATTTTTTATAAAATTTTCTACATCTATAAATCGTCTATAATGATCAGAAATTACCTCGTTATAACTTATCTTTTTCCCTTTTTTCATCATTGGGTCTTTAGTCGTTCTAAATTCTAAAAAAAGTTTAGACTTTTTCATCATAACTTTTTTAATGTTCCTAAGAAAATTTTTTTCTGATTTTTGATCAATAGTGTGTAGGAAGAACCTACAATAAATATAATCGTATTTTTTTCTTATTTTAAATTTATCAGAACAAGCATCTTTTACCTCAAAAATATTTTTTAATTTTTTTGAGTTATTTTTTATTGCAATTTTAGAAATGTCAATTCCTTTGCACTTAATACCTTTTTTGATAAAAAAAAATGTATCTCTTCCATTTCCACATGCAACATCCAAAAGAGAAGAATTTTTTTTAAAATATTTAACGCTAAATCTAGCAAAATTACTTTCATCTGAGAGAGAAAATTTACTATAAAAATTATTCCAATAAGAATTCCTTCTAAAATTCATAGCTCTTATGTAGACATTTGATTCAAATCATAAATATGATCTGAGATTTTAAGTGGTTCATTTTCATGCGAAACAATGATAAGGGTAATTTTATCTTTCATTTTTAAAAGTTCATTAAGAATATTTTTTTCTGTTTCCTTGTCTAAAGAGTTTGTAGCTTCATCCAAAATAAGCAAATCTGGAGAAAAATATAATGCTCTAGCCAAACCAATTCTTTGTTTTTGACCCCCTGAAATTTTTACTCCTCTTTCACCAACGATTGTATTTTCCTTATCCTTCAAACTCTCTATATACTCTTTTAAACCCGCATTTATTATTGCATTATATAATTTATCACTGTTAATCTCGGAGTCTTCTATACCAAAAGCAATATTTTTTTTTATACTTGCATCAATTAAGAAAACAGATTGTGAGACATAACCTAGTTTATTTCGCCAGTCATCCAAATTTTTAAAAATACTTACTCCATCAACAAGAATTTCACCCTCAATCGGTACTGTTAAACCAGAAATAATATTCAATAAAGTAGATTTTCCAGATCCACTATCTCCTTTTATGCCAATAAAATCATTTTTATTTATTACTATATTTAGATTATTCAGTAACATTTTTTTTTCAGGGTATTTAAAGAATAAATTTTTAATTTCAATTTTTTTATTAAAATGAATTTGTTTTAAATTTTTATTTTGTTTAATCTTAGTATTCATTAAATTATTATAATCTTTAAGTTGTGAGGCAATAATATCTAAAGAAGGATTTAAATAATTGAAATTTTGAAATGAGGAAAAAATTTTTAATATTGACGGAATTATTTTAAAAGCAGAAGCAGTGTATAAAGCTAAGATTGGAATTATATCCTTTGGGTTATTACTTGCTTGAATTAAAAAGTATATTAATAAGATTACAATGATTATTCCAAGCAATTCAACAATATACTTTGGTAAAAACTCAATAATCTTAAATTTAAAATTAATATCTAAAAGTCTTTTTTTTATCTTAAAATTTTGTTTGATAAAAGAATTGGAGCAATTATTTAAAATAATTTCCTTAAATGCATTAATTCCTTCATACAGATTTTTTGTTAAAAAATAATTAGTATCAAATCTATCTTTACCCCAAATTTTAATCTTTTTCTTTGTCATTAAATTATAGGCTAAAATAATAAAAATAATAAAAATAATTGTATTTATTGTAAAAAATGGTTGTGCAAAAATTAGCAACGTTATTAAACCCAATACAATAATCACATCATTAATTAAAGTTAAAACACGTAAAAGTATCGAGTCTACTACTCCACTCTCTGAAATATTTCTAATTAAAAGCGCAGAATTTCTATTAGTGTGAAACTCATAACTTTGCTTAAGATAATAAGAGTAAATTGTATTCATAACTCTCAAGCTAACAGTATTTATAAAAGCTGTTTGAACAATATTAAATAAAACTAGGTAAATATTTTTTAAAAGGAATAAAAAAAATAAAATAATTAACATATTATTGAAACTGATATTAATGTTACTAAATCCATAATTTTTTAGAAAATTTGATATATAATTTTCATCAATTATAGATCCTACTAAGGGTAAAAATGATCCTACAGTCAACATTTCAAATAACATTGCTATTATCATTAAGAATGTGATTAATAGAGAATAAAACTTTTCTTTATCAGTCAAAATTTTAAATAACTTAAAGAAAATTATATAACTGCTCATCGGTCAGAATTAATTTTTACGTTGATTTGAAAGTTTGTTTAAAGTCAATTTAGTTATTTAAAAAATTGTTTTAAATTATTTATAGTAATTTTAGAAGCTAATTCTTCAGACTCATAAGTAAGTCCGGCCATATGTGGTGTAATATAAACATTTTCATAGTCAGAAATATCAAATATTTTGCTTTTACTTGAGGGTAATTTATGCTCATCGCTAACAACATCGGTAGCAAAAAACTTTATCTTTTTTCTTTTAATTAATTTAACTAAACTCATTTCATCGATTACTTCACCCCTAGAGGTATTTATAAGAATACAGTTTTCTTTTAATTGGGTCTGTTTTTTTTTATCGAAAAATTTAAAATTTTTCTTATTTAAATGAATACAAATACAAACTACATCACTTTTTTTTAGCATATCTTTTAATGCTGATACTTGTTTAACTTTTTGATTTTTGATTTTTAAATATGGATCATGAGCTAAAACTTTCATTCCAAATGCTAGAGCATACTTTGCCAAATTAGAGCCAATTCTTCCAAACCCAATAATACCAATTGTTTTCCCCTCTAACTGATTGCCTCTCAAAAATTCCTCAGACTCTCTCCAATTAGCTGATTTCCCTAGTGAAATACCTTTATAAAGATTTTTAAATGCAGAAATTAAAAGGGCAAAAGTAAATTCTGAGGAAGCTTTGATACTTTTAATGTGTTTATTATTTCTGATGGATAGAACTTTTATGTTTTTTTTTTCGCAATAATCTAGAGATATGTGATTTACGCCAGTAGATGGTGTTGCTATGATTTTAAGGTTTTTAGCATAATCTAACAAATCATTTTTTATAATAAACTTTGGAGAAGGATGACATATCCAAGCATCAAATTTGTTGATAATTTTTTTAATTTGATCAAAATGTAATTTATATCCATAATAGACATTAAACTTTTTTTCTAATTCTTTTTTATTTTTTTCTAAAAAATTCATTGGTGAAGTAACTAGTAAATTTATTTTATTTTTTTTTGACTTATAATTTTGATTCAATTTTCCAATTTTACTAGGGTAGTTTTTACAATTTCCATTTTCAATTAACATTTTTGCAATATTAAAATCAAAGATAGTATCAATATTGATAGATTTTTGGTCGGACATTATCATTGGAAAACTTTTTTTCCCATTTCTACTATTTTTTTCAATTAAAGTTTTTCTTGTCATGGCATAGATTGCTCCATTTCGAATATAACATTCTTCAAAATCTTGTCTCCTTGATCCAATATCTGGTTCTGGATAATCCTTACAAAAATTTGTAACGATGTTATTTTTGATTCTCTTTAATCTTGTTGGATGCTTTTCACCAGTATTAACGTAACTTATGACAGAATCATATTTTTTTTTTATTAAAATTTCAACAGCCTTATCAACATCAGTATGATCTCTAAGTGGAGATACACACGGCAATTCAATTATATAATCAAATTTTCTTTTATAAATTTTTTCTGTTTCAATAACAGCATGTTTCAATGCTGTTACTGATGGCACTTTATCTCCTGAAAGTATTTTTGGTCTTTTAAATGGTGCTTCTGCACCATAAATTTTAGCAACATTTCTAATTTTGTTTGAGTCCGAGGAGACAATTATTTTATCAATATATTTACTTTTTAAAGCAGCATATATTGAATAGCTTATTAATGGATGGTTATTTATTTTTTTTATATTTTTTTGTTTAATGCCCTTTGAGCCTCCTCTTGCCAATATAACAGCCAAACAATTTCTTTTTTTCATCATAATGTTATTTGTGAGAATTTATTTTTTTCCAAAGCTGACTTAATATCAATGATGAGACTATTTTTTTTTATTTTTTTTTTAAAAAATTTAAATTTACCCAATATTTCTTTATGAGGAACAGCTAATATTAAAACATCAAAAAAATTATCTTTTAAATTATTAATTTCACTCTTTTCTAAGAAAAGTTTTTGATGATATTCATTTAAATGGGTAATTATAACCAGAGGGTCATGTATTCTTATGTACGTTTTTTTTTTTAAAAAATGATTAACTAAATCTTCTATTTTTGAGTTTCTTATATCAGAGCAATTTTCTTTAAAACTATAACCTAAAACTAAAACTTTATATCTTTTTTTATCAATATGATTTTTTTTCGCGTATTTATTTACTAAATCATAAACATGTTTTGACATTTGGTCATTAGTTTTTCTGCCTGATAGGATAACTTTGGGATTATATCCAATTTTTTTTGATTTATAGGTAAGATAGTATGGATCAACTCCTACACAATGCCCTCCCACTAAGCCAGGTTCATATTTTACAAAATTCCACTTTGTAAGAGCTGCATTTAATACTTCATTAGTATTAATTCCTAATTTAGAAAAAATAATTGAGAGCTCATTAATCAAAGCAATATTAAGATCTCTTTGGGTGTTTTCAATAACTTTTGCGGCCTCTGCAACTTTTATACTTTCAGCTTTATATACACCAGCTCTAATAATTGAATTGTAAACTTTAAAAATTTTTTTCATAGAATATTTATTTGACGAACTAACTATTTTTTTTATGTTTTCAATTTTATGTTTTTTATCTCCAACATTTATCCTTTCTGGTGAATAACCATAAAAAAAATCAAAATTTGCTTTTAGTTTTGAATATTTTTCAAGCACTGGAACACATACTTCTTCCGTACAACCTGGATAAACTGTTGACTCATAAATTACTATTGAATTTCTTTTCATCACTGAACCTACAGTTTTTGATGCACTAATTAGATGACTTAAATCAGGGTTTTTATTTTTTTTTACTGGAGTTGGTACTGTAACAATAAAAATGTTAGAATTTTCTAACTCATTTATATTGTTTGTAAATTTTATTTTTTTTTTTTCTTTATTAGATATTTTTTGATCTTTAAATATATCTATTCCTTTTTTTAATTGATCAATTCTTTCATTGTTAGCATCGTATCCATAAACTTTAAAATATTTTGATAATTTAATTGCAAGCGGTAAACCAACATATCCTACTCCAATAATTGAGATTATATCACTCATTTCACTTTATAATAATATTTAAACCATTTAACAAAGTTTTTGACACCTTCTTCTACATCCACTTTAGGTTTGTATTTAAGTTCTTTTTTAATATTATCGGTCTTAGAAAAAACATCCACAACATCACCTTTTTGTAATGGTAAATAATTAATTCTTGCTTTTCTTTCTAAAAATTTTTCTAGAAGCTTTAAGTATTTTATCAGGTTGGTTCTTTTATTTGATCCAATATTATATATTTTAAATGGGTAAATACTTGAACTTGGATCTGGTTTACGTGGATTCCATTTTTTATTTTTTTTAGCAGGATTTTTTACTGCTAAAATTATTCCATCAACTATATCGCTTATATAAGTGAAATCTCTTGAGTGATTACCTCTATTAAATAAATTTATTTTTTTATTTTTAAGTATATTTTTTGTAAAAATAAAAAGAGCTTGATCTGGACGTCCCCATGGGCCATAAGCAGTAAAAAATCTCAAACCAGTCGTGGGTAAATTATATAGTGCACTATATGAATGAGCCATGATTTCATTAGATCTTTTTGTAGCAGCATATAGTTGAATTGGATGATCTGCGACGTCTTTTTCAACAAAGGGATAATTTTTATTTGCTCCATAAACGCTACTTGAGCTTGCATAAACAAAATTTTTTATCTTATGATCTTTCGATAAACTTAAGACATTAAAAAATCCTACTAAATTACTTTTTATATATGAAAATGGTTTCAAAATAGAATACCTAACTCCAGCTTGAGCTGCTAAATTTACAACAATTTCTGGCTTATATTTTTTAAAAATTTTTTTTAATGGAGTAATTTGTTCTATACTTGTTTTATGGAAAAAAAATTTTTTATAAGTTTTAAGAATTTTAAGCCTATCTTTTTTTAATTTAATATCATAATAATTATTAATATTATCTATTCCAATAACATTATAATTTAAATCCAATAATTTTTTGGTTACATGAAATCCTATAAATCCACATGTCCCAGTTACGATTATTTTCATAAATATTAATTTTTGATCTAATGAATATATTAAAATTATTTTTAATCAATTAAATACGCTTTTTTTATGGCTAAATTTTATCCCTCAAAAAAAATTAGTTATTATTAAAAATTGATATATATACATTGACTTACATAAATGAAAATGAATACACTAATCTACTATTTAAGATTATTTATCAAATCTAAAATAATTTTTTTAAAACCTAAAAAAAAAGATTATTTGGTATTAGATAAACTTTATATTCAAATTTTTAGTAAATATTTAGGTAAAGATAACTTCAATATTTTAAAAATACGAGGAGAGGAGACAAATATTTATGTTTTAATTTATGCAATATTTAAGTTTGGACTTAAAAATTTATCTCTTTCGTATATTAATTCCTACATAGAATTGTCAAATGCTAAATATTGTTTGAGTTTTAATCATGCAAGAATTGATTTTTACAAAATTAAAAATTTTCATAAAAAATTAAAAGTTATTATTTTTCAAAATGGTGGATTAAATATTAAATTTCCTAATCAATTTTTCGTAAAATCCTTAGAAAAAAGTAAGCTTGAGAAACAATTACTTCAAGTTGACTTTTTTTTAATCTTTAATGATTTTTATAAAAAAAATTTATTTAACTCTTTTATTAAAGCTAAATATATTAATATAGGCTCTTATAGAAATAACTTTTATTATAAGAAAAGTAATAAGGTAAGAAAAAATGTCATTACATTTATTTCTCAATTTAGATTACACGATGTTCACCCAGGTTATAAAAATGCTGAAATTTATAAGACTGAAAAAATTATACTTCCAGTTATATATAACTATTGTAAGAAGAATAAATATAAACTTGAAATACTGGGTGCTGAATGGGAACCAGAAAAAGAAAAGAAATTTTATTATCAAATACTTAATAATAATGACTGGACATTTCATAAAAGAACAAGCAAAAATAATTCTTACTATTTCACAGATAAATCAAATATTGTCATTTTCGTTGACTCTAATTTGGGTCTTGAGTCTCTCGCAAGAGGTAATAAAACTATTTCAATAAATTATAGAGGTGAATTTCATAAATCTTATATTAACTTTGGTTACAATTTTTTGAGCAAAAGAGGACGATTTTGGACAAATTATAGAGGGTCTAATGAAATTCATAAACTCCTAAATTATGCTAATAAAACATCAATAAAAAAATGGAATAAAGATAACTCTAAAATAATTAATAATATTTTGGAGTATGATCCAGATAACTCAGTTTTTAAAAAGATATTAGCAAATTTAAAAAAAAATAAAAATTAAAGGTTTATTTTTTTTTTATAATTATTTCCCTCTAAAGTCCAAATATGATCTGATCTAAATCTATCACAGATAAGATTAAATTCATTTTCAGTCAAATCTACGTAATCTAAAAATTCTTTAAAGTGGCGTGAAGGAAACTCTTGATCATACTTTTTAACAAGTGCTATTGCTTCCTCCCTAGTAATATGACCATCTCTAACTTCGTGTGCGGCATCTGAAGTGGCCCTTCCATGACCAAATTTTAACAATGCAAAATAATAATGATATCCATCAAGTTTATCATCTATACTCGCGTATTTAGAGTAAGTTCCTTCAGATCTTCCCATAGGTTCAGGTTCAAAGCCACAATGCTCTACAGCATAGTAATAATTATTTTGTGGGATCCATTTTTTATAGTAACCAAAATAATGATTTTCTAAATTTATTTTATCACACTCTTTTGGAGAGGGTGGATAATAATAATTTAGTTTTTTTTTTTCTATTCCATGTTTTTCAAAATACTCAACTGGAAAGCCAGAAAAAAAATGATTTAGTAAATCACCCTCATTATCATGTTTTGGAGAATTTTCATTTTTTAAATCCCCACCATATTCAAGTTCTCCTTGCTCTCCATACATGACTAGTGGAATCTTATACTTTAATGCAATATTCATTGGAAAACTTTTTTGACCAAATATAAATGGTTGGAAAAGATCTCCCATAATTTCTAATGACATCTTGGTTAAAAGTCTGTGCGTTTTACCATCAGGTGTTCCAAGAATATTGTCTAAACCTGAGTCTATCATACTTCTTAGATTTTTAAATCCAATGTTCGTGTACAACATTGGTGACCATGTAACAGTTAGAGGATTCATATTATATTTATATTTCAACTGATGAGCCACAAAAACGCTGTCTTTTCCACCACTGCACGGAACTACTACATCCCAACTTCCATCAGTTCTCCTGTGTTTATCTAGAAGTTTAATTAGTTTTTCCTCTCTCTCTTGCCAATTAATAATATTTTGCTTTTTATATGCATAATTACAAGCACTACAAATTCCATTTTCATCAAATGGAGTTCTTGGACGTTGATTAGAAATTACACATTTCTTACAATATTTCACTTCATTAGGTAATTTATAATATTCTTTTACCGGGAATTTTTTTCCCTCAATTGCATCTTTTGTAATTATAGTCATGTGTTACAGATTTATAAAGTTTCGTAAAATTTTCAATCCTTTTTTACCACTTTTTTCAGGATGAAATTGAGTTCCGTACATGTTGTCTTTTATAATTAATGATGTGAAATTATTATTTCCATAGATTGTTTTAATTAATGTGTCAATTTTTTCTGAAATTTCTACAAAGTAGGAATGAATAAAATAAAAGTTGTCATTGATTGTTAAATCTTTTAAAAACTGGTGATTAGCAGTTTTTATTTGCAAATTATTCCAACCAATGTGTGGGACTGGATAATTTTTTTCATTAATTAGTGATTTTACATATCCCTTAATTAAAGATAGTCCAGATTTGGCATCAAATTCCTCGCTAGACTCAAATAACAGCTGCATACCCAAACAAATTCCAAGTAGATGCTTTCCAGAACTAACATATTCATTAATCGCCTCATTCAAATTATTTTTCTTTAGGTTTTCTATTCCTTGATTAAAAGACCCTACCCCAGGCAAAATTAATTTATCAGCTTTTAAGATTTTTTTAGGATCTGAAGTAATATATGAATTATGCCCTAAACTCATTAATGAATTTTGCAAGCTATGCAGATTACCAGATTGGTAATCGATAATGTAAATTTGCTTACTCATGAAAAACTACTTTAAGATTATTTTCTGATAGCTCATATTTAATTTTCTTAATTGTACATTTTTTGTAGTGAAGAATTGAGGCTAAAGAAACACCATTGCAGCTAGTTATTTGAGCTATATCTTTAATATCCTCTATTGATCCACAACCACCACCTATCAATAAAGGTATTTGCAAACTTTTTTTAACTTTTTGTGTTAGATCTTTTTCAAATCCTTTCATTAGACCCTCGCAATCAATTGATGACAAAAGTATCTCTCCTGCACCTAATTCTTGACACTCTAATGCCCATTCAAATGCATTAATATTTGTGAATTGTTTTCCATTTTGTGTATAAACTTTATAATATAGCTCTTCATTTCCATTTTTATTCTTTAAAAAAACTCTTTTATAATCGATCGCTACAACAATTGAAGATGAACCAAAATATTTTACTGCTTTTTTCAAAAAATCTGGATTTTCAAGAGCATAAGTATTCAGTATCACCCTATCAGCACCTGATTTCATTAAATTTCTTATAGTGTCTATAGATCTAATTCCACCAGCAACAGAAATTGGTATTGATATTTTTTTTACAATTTCTTTAAGAGTATCATTTAATGAGTTTATTCCATATAAACTCGCAACTGCATCAGATAAAATCAATTCATCTGCACCAGTTTCGTAATAATACTCTATAAACTGTTCAGGTTCTCCAATAACTTTTAAACCTTCAAAATTAATACCTTTGATCAATTTATTATTTTTGATATCTAACCTCGGAATAATTCTAAAATTCATTTAATATTATTATTAAAAAAAGTAATGATTGGTTTTAAAATTTATTTTTTCTTTTTAATTTTATCTAAACTTTTTTGTGTTCCCAAATCTGACCAAAACTCAAATAAATTATATGCCTTTATACTAAAGTTTTTAGATAAAAGTAAATCAAATAAGTCTGTAATATCTTTCACTTTTTTATTTTTTTTAATTAATTCTAAGACCTTTTTGCTAAAAACATAGATACCTGTATTTACATTAATGCTAATTTTTTTTTCATGAAAATTTGTAACATTTCCTCTTTCTACATCTAATATTCCAAATTGATTATTTTTGTAGTAATTTTTAACTGCAATTGTAAAAATAGATTTTTGTAACTTATGAAATCGCAAAAGATCTTCGAAATTAATATCAGAAATGATATCTGCATTTGAGACTATAAATGGTTTGGAAATTTTTTTCTTGAGTAATGATAATCCTCCTATGGTTCCCATAGGTTTTTTTTCATTTACATATGAAATTTTAACATTAAATTTATTTCCATTTCCAAAATAGCTAACAATTTTTTTATACTTATAATGAGTACATATTATGAAATTCTGAAATCCATAACTTTTCGCCCTCAAAATAATATGCTCTAAAATAGGTTTGTTATTAATTTTTATCATAGGCTTTGGAATTTTCTTAGTTACTGGCAAAAGTCTTTTTCCAAATCCTCCAGCCATAATAACAAAATAATTGTTGATTTTTTTTTTATCCTCTTTGGCAATAAAGTATAGATCAACCACTTTATTTTTTTTTATAACTGGAAGATGGCTTATATCTCTTGATAGCATCAGCTCCCTAGCTTGTTCGTAGGGTATTGTTTTTTTTATTACAAAACTATTTCTAAAATAAATTTTTTCAATTTTGCTATCTAAACTCAATTTATTCAACAATGATCTTCTTATATCTCCATCTGTCAAGGTGCCTAAAAATCTATTTCTTTTATCTACCACAAGCAAAATTTGGAGACCGGTTTGATTTAGTTTCTTAATAGCAAGTTTGATAGTTGTATTTTCTCCAACAGTAATCTTGTCTATTAATTTTTTTTTTGTCATTCTGTATTTAATAAAATACTAGTTTTTGTATTTTTTTTTTATTAATTTTAGTTTTATAAATATAAAATAATCCATGATCTTTAGAAAATATAGGATATAAAAACAATAATTAAATTATACTATTATTAACTTTTTGATACTTTTGTGAAAATAAAATCTAAAAATTTAGTCATAATCGGGAATGGTAAACACGCTAAAGTTATAAAAGATGAGGTTAATAAAAAAAAAGAGTATAAAATTATTAGTGTTATCAACTTGTTAATAAACGATACAAAAAAAAAACAAATGTGTAATCTTGAAAAATTAAAAAAGATAAAAAAAAATTTTTTTACTGTAATAGCTTTTGGTCGAGGAGATATAAGAGAAAGAATTGTTTATCTTTTAAAAAAACTTAAAATAAAAACCAAGTGGGCAAAGATTATCTCAAAAAATACTATAATTTCATCAAGTGCAAAAATTGGAGATGGAAGTGTTATTATTTCAGGGTCTATTATCAATACTGGAACTACGATCGGAAAACATTGTTTAATAAATACTGGCTCAATAATAGATCATGATAATGAATTTAAAGATTTTTCTGGATGTGGTCCAGGCACGATAACAGGCGGAAGTGTAAAAGTCGGAAAAAAAAGCTATATTGGAATAGGTAGCAAAATTAAAAACAATATTTTAATAGAAAACTCAGTAATTATTGGTTCCTCTTCTAATGTTATAAAAAACTGTGATAAAGAGTCAATTTACTTTGGTAACCCTGCAAAAAAAATAAGAAAAAAGAAAAAAAATGAAAATTATTTAAGATAATTCTAAAACAGAGCATGTTTAAAAAAAAAAAAATTTTAGCATTAATCATAGCAAGAAAAAACTCAAAAGGATTAAAAAATAAACATCTTCTTTGGTTAGGAAAGCGAAAAGTAATAGAGTGGAGTTTTTATTCATCGAGCAAATCTAAACTAATTGATAAAATTATTTTAAGTACTGATTGTAAAAAAATAATATCTTTATCAAAGAAATATAGAATTAACGCACCCTTCATTAGGCCAAGCAATTTATCTAATGATTTATCCAAGATCAAAGATGTAGTAAATCATGCTAAAAATTTTCTTAAGATAAAAAATAAAAATAAATTTGACTTATTAGTACTTTTACAAGGTAGCTCACCATTTAGACAAGCTTATCATATTGATGAAGCTATTAAGTTATTCGTAAAAAATCAAAGAAAAATTCAAACATTAGTTTCTGGGTTTAAAGTATCAAAAAAATTTAACTGGATTTTAGGTAAAAATGATAATTTAGTTAAATTTAGATTAAAAAATAGAAGTATAGACTTAAGAAGACAAAATAGTAAAGATATATATTTACCAAATGGAGCAATATATATTTCAAAGTATAATGAAAATTTAAAATCTTTTTACACTCAAAAAACAATACTATATGAAATGCACGAAAATAGTTCTGTTGATATAGATACAGAACAGGACTTGAAAATTGCTAGACGATTATATACTTCTAAGCGGAAATTTTAATTTTTTTAAATTTTGAAATATCTTCATCCACTAAAGTAGAAGGTTGACCAGGTTTAATGCCGTGTTTTTGTCTCCATTCTTTTTCGTATTGGTCAATCTTATCGTATTGTTTATGCATCATCATTTCTCTTAAACCAATAAGCTCTACTGCATTAAAGTTTCTAGAAATAACTGCAGACACTCTTGAGGCATCTCCTAAATCCATAACGTAAGCTTCTAAATCATCTGACAAGCCTAACTTTTTACCTTGACCCTTGTACTGGTCAAGAATTTCATTTCGATATTCAGTAAACCATAACGATCCAGGATAGGGTGTTGCAAAATGAGGTTTGGTCACTATTCCTAAATCATCCCATGCTTTCATTTGCATCCTTAGCGAGTCGAAATCTTCGGTTGGAAATCCTATAATTTGATTTGGAATTGGTCTAATTCCTGCTTTTAATGTCCAAAAAAAACTTCTCAAATTTGTTTTTCTATTAGAGCCCTTTCCAATAGTTTTTAGTATTCTGTCATCAAAATGCTCATATCCATAGACTAAATGTGAACAGCCATGTTCTGCCATAATCTTTAAAATTTCTGGATTACATAAAGTAGCATGACTTGTTCCAGACCAATAAACACCATCCCAAGTGCCATCTTTTTTCTTTTTTGGCACAAGACCCGCTTCTTTCCATCCTTTGCAAATCCCTTTTAGCCAGGTTCTCTTTGAATAAACATCCATAGTCATAAAGTTCTCGTCTAAAAAATAAATAAAGTTAACGTCATATTTCTTTTTAAGATAAACAGCCTGATTTATTATGTAATCTGTAGAATGAAAACGGATATTTCTTGTAAAACTTCCTTCTTCATCAAATGCTATTCTGTCAACTTCACCATTTTCATTTTTTTCGTATCTCATGTCACCAATGATGCCCAAATGGTAACAAAACTTACAGACCAATGAACATCCTAAACTCCCATTAATGTCCATTCTTCTTGTTGCCAACATTCCTTCCTCTGAGTACATCATTGCACTATTTTTAAAATAGACTTCCTTGATTGGAAATAAATCGTAAGCAGGGTATGGAAGTTCATCAAGATTATGTAACAATTCTCTTTGTGGAGTAAAAATAATTTTATCATTTTTTCTTAAAATTAATCCTTTTACATTTTCTAAATTTGGATTTTCTGTGTCAAG
>MDSZ01101299.1_pt1 | contig 18508 bp, 15 predicted proteins | sample 811201 | NCBI WGS metagenome assembly MDSZ01 (sample SAMN05326647, study PRJNA326480) | marine metagenome | isolation source: seawater | place: Indian Ocean: North | collected 2010
CCTCATGGTCAATCATGGGGATATCATGTCCCACTTGGAACCTCTTGGGATAGGCGTTTAACAGAAGAAGGCCATGATGCATCAAAGCAACTATTACTTGAGATCATGTCTGGTCATGGAAATAGTGAGGAGTATAGAGATATTGCTTCTGCAAATTTTAATCAAAATGAAATGTCATGTCCTGAACCAACAGAAGATTTTCTGCCATGTTGCTGGCAAGCAGGAGAAATGCAAAAGAAACGATGTGACGGCCTTACAAAAGAGGAGTGTGATGCGAGAGTTGAACTTGCCAAGAAGTACACTTTAGCTGGCGGGCCATATACCAATATGGTTTTTCCAGAGGCTCAACCTGAAGAATGGTTAAATTGCGACCAATGCACCGATTGTTTTAAACCTGCATTTAATTATAGGTCTAAACAATCTGCTCAATATGCATTGGCAATTTCTAATTTTGAAGAATCTGAGAAGAATCCTAAAAGGTATAATTTTGGTTTTATAGCTTCTACCGATGATCATACTGCTCGTCCAGGAACCGGATACAAACAATATGAAAGGCGCAAAATGACTTTTGCAACTGGAGTTAAATCTAAATTTTGGGAGTACAAATATGATGCAGAAGATCCAAATTTTCCTGAGATACCAAAAATTACTCCTGGAGAAAGTCAGCCAGATAGTGAGAGGGTATCAAGCTTTGTATATCCAGGGGGCATTTTGGCAGTTCATTCTGAAGGCAGAAGCAAAGATCAGATTTGGGCTGCTTTAAAAAATAAAAATGTATATGGTACAAGTGGACCAAGAATACTATTGTGGTTTGATTTAATAAATTCTCCCATGGGTACTAGTCCAATGGGTGCTGAAATTACTATGATTCAAAATCCAAAATTTATTGTCAGAGCTGCTGGGAGCTTCAAACAAAAATCAGGTTGCAACAAGGAATCAATAGATTCTCTCTCATCCGACAGATTAGATTATCTATGCGCTGGCGAATGTTACAACCCAAGCAATGAAAGATATATTATCGAGCAAATAGAAATTATCAAAATTACTCCTCAATCTTATGCAGGAGAGGTAGTTAGCCCTCTCATCCAAGATCCATGGAGGGTAATTCCTTGTAATGGAGCATCAGAGTGCATTGTTGAATTTGAAGACCAAAATTATTCTAGAGATAGCGTTTATTATGTTAGGGCAATACAGGAGGAAACTCTTGCAATTAATGGAGCCCCTTTATCACAAAGAGATGATTTCAGTCTCTGCAAGGGAAGTTTTAGAACTAGCTTAAATGATGATTGTTTAAGCATGACCAATGAAAGGGCTTGGTCATCACCGATTTATGTTAATAAACCTTAGGAATTTTCTTGCTTGATTTGATTTGCGATCGATCTTTTTATTTTAATCAATTCAGCTATTTTAAAATATAGATTTTCTTCATATGCATCAACTACTGAATCAGCAGTAACTAATTCCCAAAGAACTTTTAATAATTCTTTTTTTTCTTCTTTAGAATGAGAGTCATTAATTTTTTTAACATATGGATAAAATGAAACAGATTCTTCAGTTTCATCAATAATTTTTTTGATAATGGTTGATGCTTTAATGTCTTTAGAGGCAATTTTATTAGCTCGCTCTTTTATCATTTTGAGCTCAGAGCTATCAAGACTCCCATCGCTTATGGCTATTTCAAACATTAATCTTAATGCCACATCGGCTTCATGAGTGTTGATGAGTTCCAATGACGGGCTTTTTTTAAATAAATCTTTTAACATTTTTTAAATTTTAAATTTAATTTTTAATCTTTTTTTAGGAGATTTAAAAAATGTCCCTAAAATTATCAAAAAGTCCAAACTGATTGATCTATTTATAATATATGTTTCATCTATCTCAGCAAGTTTTCTAGGGTTGCTCATATCGTATCCAAGTATTTGTGCTAATCCAGTGATACCAGGTTTAACTTTATAAATATTTTTTAATGATCTTTCCTTGAAAAGCTCGTCTTGAGAGATAAGCCCAGGCCTGGGACCCACTAAATTAACATCTCCTTTTAAAACATTTATAAGTTGAGGAAATTCATCAAGTTTAATTTTTCTTATCCATTTCCCATTTTTAAGCATATGAACTTTATTAAGTTCATGTGTTCCAGTATGCGGTGTATTCTTTTTCAATGTCCGAATTTTAAAAATTTTGAAATTTTTCTTATTTTTCCCAATTCTTTCTTGTACAAAAAATACTGGAAACCCATCTTCAATGATAACAATCAATCCAACTAAAAATAGCAATGGAGTCACACTAATTAAACCAATTAAGCAAACAAAGTTTCTAATTAATCTAATAGTTTTTTTAAGTATCATTATGTAAGGTAAAATAAATGATTATTTTAAATCATTAACATGAATATTGCTTTAACTGGTTCATCTGGGTTAATAGGATCTATGCTTGTTGATGATTTAAAAAAAGCTGGCCATAAAGTTTTATGCATATCGTCGTCACATTCTTTTCACAAAGAAAATATCTATTCATATGAAGAAGTTATATCTAAAAAGATTTCTCTAAAAGTTGATTGCGTTTTGCATCTTGCATCTATTAACTCTAATCTTCATGAGTCCGAAATATCAGATGAATTATCTTTATCGCAAAAAGCAATTGATTCTATGATTGCTTTAGATTGTAAAAAGATAATATTTTTTAGCTCAATCAAGGTTTATGGCAGTAATTCTTTTGAAAATAAAGAATTTACTGAAGAATCAATTTTAAAACCAAAATGTAGCTATGGAATAGCCAAAAAAAGATGTGAAGACCTTATTATCAAGGAGGCTTTGATTGAAAATTTTAATTATTTAATTTTGCGTTTGCCTCCATTACTTCTTAGTCACTCAAAATCAAACCTTGGAAAATTATTCCTGGTCATCAAAAAAGGATTACCTATGCCATCTTTTCATATAGGAGATAACAATAAGAGAAGTTTTTTATCATATGAGTATTTGGTATCCGCTCTTGATAAAGTTTTAACAAATCAAACAAGGATTGAAAATGAAATATTTAATCTAGCTGATCCAAGTCCTATTTCAACTAATGTTCTTTTAAAAAAAATTGGAGAAATTTTAAATAAAAAAACCAGAATTATTTATTTCCCAAATTTTATTTTTCATCTCATGATCAGGGTAAATAGATTACAATTAATACTATGTCGTATATATGGAAATTTTAATATTTCTAGCGAAAAATTTAGAAAATCTTTTTTCTAATATAATTGCAAAGATTAGGATATTTTAACCATGAACTTAATTGGACAAAAGCTTAATTCCCTTAGTAGGGTGTATAAAACCATTTTAGTTTTATTAAACGATTTATTTCTAGCCTTCACATGCTGGATAGTCTTTGGGCCTCCAATGGCAACAATTATTTCTAGCGATTATTCTTCAAACTTTTTAGAATTAGTTGTTTTACAAATCTACTCATTTATTATTCCTGCAATACTTTTCTTATCTTATTTTTATTTTTTTGGTTATTACAAATCTTTAATACGATTCTTTGATTCAAGAGATTCTATACTGCTTTGCGTTTCTGGTTCTTTAGTTTTTGGATTTTCATGGGCTGGAATATATATTCTTCAGTTTGATCTTATTAGAACGAGTCTTTTATCAATAATATTGCTGCAGGGATTACTTTTATCTGCCGTATTGTATGCATTCATCAATATTTCACGAGATGTTGCAAAATATTTTTTATATCCTTATGAGAAGGATAAAAATGCAAGTCCTATAGTTATTTTTGGGTCTGGAAAATCAGCGAAGGATTTATTAGATGCTTTACAGAATGATCCATCAAAAAATGTAGTAGCTATTTATGATGATTCACAAAAATTTAAGAATCTTCAGATAAACAATGTACCTATTATTTCCAAATTTAAGAATTTAATAGATCTTAAATCTAAGCATCAAAATTTACAGGTATTTCTAGCTATTCCTAATATTAAGACCGAGACAAGAAGAAAAATTATTTCAGATTTAGAAACAATTAAAGTTGCTGTTAGAACCGTCCCATCATTATCTGAATTAATGTCTGATCAGAAGAAAATGACTGATATTCAGGAGCTCTCAATTGATGATATCTTGCCTGGAGCTCGAATATCTAATGCACATGTTATTAGCGCAGAGTCGAAAACTTTTTTTATATCTGGTGCAGGCGGTTCTATTGGTGGAGAGATTACTAGACAGCTACTTACAAGTAACCCAAAATTAATTATCCTATTTGAGCTTTCTGAATTTAATCTTTTTCAAATCGAAAGAGAGTGTCTAGCAATAATAGAAACTAAAGATTTAAGTACTAAAGTTGTACCAATTCTAGGCGACATTAGAGACCAAGAAAATTTACATCACATATTTCAAAAATTCTCTGTAGATCATATTTATCATGCAGCAGCATATAAACATGTCCCCTTGGTCGAAAATGATAACAATTTAGCTAAGGCTGCTGAAAACAATATTCTTGGTACTTATAACCTTGCTCAATCTGCTGTTAATAACAATGTTAGTTCATTTGTAATGATTTCAACTGATAAAGCGGTTAGACCAACAAATATTATGGGAGCTACAAAGAGGTTTGCTGAAATTATCATTCAGTCAATTAATGCTGAATCTAAGACTACAAAATTTAGCATGGTGAGATTTGGTAATGTTATAAATTCATCGGGATCAGTTATTCCATTATTTGTTGATCAAATTTCTAAGGGTGGTCCAGTTACTGTTACAGATAAAGATGTTATGAGATATTTTATGACAATCCCAGAAGCATCGAGCTTAGTGCTTCAAGCAGGAGAGATGGCTCAAGGCGGGGAAGTTTTCATTCTTGATATGGGTGAGCAGATTAAAATCTATGACTTAGCCAAAAAGCTTATCCATTTATCTGGAATGAATATTGCTGAAAATGCAAATGAAGAAGGTATACAAATTCTTGAAGTGGGTCTTCGAGCTGGAGAAAAAATGTATGAGGAATTGCTTATTTCTGGATCAGAAATCAAAACTGAGAATCCAAAAATTTTTAAAGCTAATGAATCTTTTATCAAGCAAGCTGATTTGAATCCAATTATATTAAATATGCAAGAATCTATAAGGAATTATGATAATAAACAAATTGTAAATATCTTAATAGAAAATGTTGAAGGTTTTGATCGATGAAAATAAATAAAATATTATTTTTTATTGTTTTTTTTCCTGGAATTAGCTTAGACCTTTTGTCTTTAAATATAGAAAAATTAAAAGTTGAAAAAGGATATGAGATTTCAATTTTTGCTCAAGATCTAGATTCTCCAAGGCAAATGGCAGAAGGGAAAGATGGAACTATATTTGTTGCGGAAAGGGGCGGTCAGATTATTGCTTTATATGATTCAGATAAAAATGGACAGGCAGATTCTAAAACAATATTAGCTAAAGGTTTGAGATCTTCTACCGGCCTAAGTCTCTATGAAGGAGATTTATATTTCTCTGAAATTAGCCACATTTGGAAAATAGAGAATATTGAAGATTGGTTAGCAGATAACATGCTGATGGTGGGATTTCCAGAAAAAGTTTTAGTTAAAGATGACTTGCCTAAAGACACTTGGCATGGTTGGAAATGGTTACAACATGACCAACAAGGTAACTTATATTTAAATGTTGGTGCTCCTTGTAATATATGTTTATCAGATAATCCTCAATATGCATCTATCTTAAGGCTTAAAGATGATAGATGGGAGCATGTAGCAAAAGGTGTTAGAAATAGTGTTGGGTTTGCATTCCATCCTGAATCAAGAAAACTTTTTTTTACCGATAATGGTAGAGATTGGATGGGAGATGATATCCCTTCATGTGAGCTAAATAGAGTTGATTTAGATGGTCAATTTTATGGTTACCCATATAAACATGCCTCTAATATTTTAGATCCAGAATTTGGAGGAAAAAATCCAGGCTATGATTTTATTGATCCAATTTTAGAATTGGGAGCACATGTTGCTCCAACGGGAGTAGCTTTCTATGAAGGCTCAATGTTTCCAAGTGAAATGAAAAATAATTTATTGATTGCTCTGCATGGTTCTTGGAATAGTACAGAAAGAGTTGGGTATAAAGTTGTGAGCGTCAGTTTGAATTCAAGTGGAGATGTAATTCATGTTCGAGATTTCATTTCAGGGTGGCTTCAAGATGGGAGAATCCTAGGTAGACCGGCAGCACCTTTTGTATTAAGAGATGGAAGTCTTTTAATATCAGATGATAAAGCTAATGTTATTTATCGTGTTACTTATAAGAAGTAGCAATGAAAGTAGGAATAGCTGGATATGGCGTCGTTGGTAAAACAAGACATCAATCTATCCTTCAAAGCACTGATTTTGAAGTAACTGCAGTTTCTGAGTCTAGTCAAAGTGCTAGGAGTTCTATCCCAAAAGGCATAAAAGTTTTTGATAATTACCAGGCACTTATTAGCGATGGCGATATAGATATTATATTTATCAGTTTACCAAATAAATTTGCTGCAGATGCTGTGTCATCAAGTCTTAAAAGAGGACTCCATGTATTTTGTGAAAAACCTCCAGCTAGAACTCTTCATGAGCTAGCAGAAGTTCAAAAAATTTCAAAAAATTACCCCTCTTTAAAATTAATGTATGGGTTTAATCATAGATTTCATCTTTCTGTAGAAGAGGCTAAATCTATTATTAAAAAGAATACCTTTGGAAAAATAATTAATATGAAGGGTGTTTATGGTAAATCGCAAATGATTAGTTTTAATCAGACAGATTGGAGAACTAAAAGAGACGAGTCTGGAGGAGGAATTTTACTGGATCAAGGAATACATATGTTGGATTTAATGAGATATTTATCAGGAGAGAATTTTTCTAAAATATTTTCATTCATTGATAATGCTTTTTGGAACTTCGATGTTGAGGATAATGCCTATGTATTGATGAAATCTCCTGAAGGTGTTGTTGCCCAGCTTCATTCTTCAGCAACACAATGGAGGCATGTATTTAATTTAGAAATCACATTGCAAAAAGGTTCGCTTGTTCTAGGAGGGTTGCTAACAGGATCAAAAAGTTATGGTGATGAAACCCTTAAAATAATTACTTCAGATCCGGAAAAAGATAAAGGAGTTCCTAGAGAGTCAATCTCAAAATATAATGAAGATGTATCATGGAATAATGAGATAAAATATTTTTTAAATTGTTTAAACAAAGATTTAAAAATTGAAAGAGGCAGCATTGAAGATGCAATTGAAACAATGAAACTAATAGAGGCAATATATAAAGCTGACCCTGTATGGAAAAAAAAATATTATAGTTAAAAGGAAACCAAAATGAATAGTTCAGCATCTTTCTCAAATAATTACCTTGAGCATCTATCTAATCTAATTTCTCAATTAGATAGAGATTCAATTGGCAAGTTTGTAGACTTACTTTTAGCCTCAAGAGATTCCGGTAGCACTACATTCTTTCTAGGAAATGGTGGAAGCGCATCTACTGCGACACATTTTGTTAATGACATTTCACTGGGGAGTAGACAATTTGAAAAGCCTTTTAGAGCAATCAGTCTTTGTGACAACCAAGCAGTGATTACGGCAATTGCAAATGATGATGGGTATGAAAATATTTTCTTGCAGCAACTGCAAACTCTTGCAAAGTCAGGAGATACCATTGTATGTATTTCAGCATCAGGTAATTCAAAGAACATTATTAAAGCTATTGATTATGCAAAAGACAATAATATTTATGTTGTTGGTTTGACGGCTTTTGATGGAGGTTATCTAAAAGAGAATTGTGATCTAAATATCCATGTTCCAACAAAAGTTGGAGAATATGGTCCAGCCGAAGATCTGCATATGATGGTTTGCGGTTTAGTGGGCTCTTATTTTAGAGAAAAATTTTTAAATGCCTGATTTAGATTCCTGTCTCAAGATTGCAAAATCTGCTGCCTTACTAGCAGGAGATTTCTTATTAAAAGCTCAGGGAAAAGACCTTGAGGTACTATTAAATAAAGGTCGTGATTTAAAGTTGCAACTTGATATAGATGCAGAAGAAATCATTAAGGAGCATATATCGTCGGAAAGTGCATTTCCAATCTTAGGTGAAGAAACAGGATTAACTAGTAAATTAGAAGAATATTATTGGGTCATTGATCCTCTTGATGGAACTTCAAATTTCTTAAGAGAGATACCAATTAGCTGTGTTTCAATTGCATTAATGCATAATACAAAACCAATTCTTGGTGTTATATATGATTTCAATCATGAGGAACTTTATTTTGGCCATCAAGAATCAAAAGCATTTATGAATGATCAAGAGATCAAAGTGTCTGCTTTATCTTCAAAAAATGAATCTACTTTAGTGACCGGCATCCCTGCAAAGACTAATTATTCCGATGGAGAATTTACAAAAATGATTTCTGATTTTCAGTCATGGAAAAAAGTGAGAATGATTGGTTCAGCAGCTATGGCTGCGGCTTATGTGGCTGCAGGAAAAGCTGAAACCTATAAAGAGGATGGAATCTTTTTGTGGGATGTTGCTGCTGGAGCAGCTATTGTTAACTCAGCAGGAGGTATAGTTGCTCTTAATAATCTTCAATCAGACTATAGGGTGGATGCACAATTCTCTAATCAAAATATAGAGCAATAATTTGAATACTAAAGACATAATTGCAGTTGCCTCTAGATCTTTTTCAAAAAATGACTATTTAGTAGACCATCTGAAAACACTTTATTCTTCAATTATTCTAAATGATTCAGATAAGACCATGGAAGGCGATGAACTAGTCCAGTTTTTGAAACCAGCAACAAAAGCAATTATTGGTATAGAAAAAATATGTGATTCGGTTCTTTCTAAGCTTCCAAAGCTCAGGGTAATTAGTAAGTATGGGGTTGGTTTAAATAATATTGATTTGAAATTGCTCAAAAGTAGGAATATTAAACTTGGATTTACTCCAGGTGTTAACAAACAAAGTGTTGCAGAGTTAGCATTAACTTTAACATTAATTGGGTTAAAAAAAATTCAAGGAAATAATATTGATATTCTTAATGGGAATTGGTCTCAAGAAAAAGGGTCAGAGCTTTATGGCAAAACCATAGGATTGCTTGGATTTGGCAATATTGGTCAGAGGTTTGCTTCATTAATCCAGCCATTTAACTGCAACATCCTCTTTTTTGATGAAAAAGATTATTCTGATAAAGATCTCAAGAAAATATCTAAAGAGTTGAACTTAAATCTAGAATTAATTCATCAATCATCTTTGGAATTGGTTTTGAGCCAATCAGATATCCTTAGTATTCACCTTCCATTAAATAATGAAACAAAAAATATAATTTCTTCAAATGAGTTAAAGGAATTAAAGACAAATGTTTGTATTATTAATACTGCTAGAGGGGGTATTCTAAATGAAAAAAATTTATATGATTTTTTATTAGATAATCCTTCAGCCTTTGCAGGAGTTGATGTATATGAAGAAGAGCCAGCAACAAATAATCCATTGTTAGAACTTTCAAATTTTTTTGGTACATCACATCGCTCGAGTCTTACCAATGAAGGAATTAATTCTATGGGTATGGCAGCTATAAATGGATTAGATGATAACATTGATATCACATAAGAGATTTAATCTATGAGCAATCTTTCAATCGGTACTTGGCAAAGCCTTCCCAATGAATCAATTGCTGAAATATTTGCTAAAGCTGGCTATGAATGGATCGTAATAGATCTTGAGCATAGTAGTATTAATATTAATCAAGCAGAAAAACTTATTAGAGTTATTGATTTAGCTGGATCTAAGCCTTTTGTTAGACTGTCTGGGCATGATGAATCTCAAATTAAAAGAGTTCTTGATGCTGGAGCAAAGGGTATTTTAGCTCCTATGATTGAAACTCTTAATCAAATAGAGAAAATTATTGCTGCATGTCATTATCCTCCACTTGGATCTAGAGGAATGGGGCTTGCACGAGCTCAAGGTTATGGAGAAAGTTCAGCTAAAAAAGATTATCTTTCTAATGGAATAAATCAAATAGAGATATATGCTCAAATTGAATCCAAAAAAGGTTTGAAGAATTGCAAAGAAATCTTTTCTCAAAATATCAAAGGATTTTTTATTGGTCCATATGATCTTTCAGCTTCATTGAATAACCCCGGGGTTTTTGATACAGATGAATTTCATGATGCGGAATCAGCAATTTTATCTGCCGCCAAGGAAGAAAATATTAAATGCGGATATCATCTTGTTGAGCCAGATAAAGATCAAATTAAAGCATTGCAAGAAAAAGGTTATGACATGATAGCCTTTAGCGTTGACATAAGAATATTAGATATTGGTGCTAGATTACCTTTCTCAAAATAAATGAAAAAAACTCTTGGAATAATTCCTGCAAGAATGGCGTCATCCCGTTTTCCCGGGAAGCCGCTTAAAAAAATTTTAGATATTCCTATGATTGCTCACTGCTATGAGAGAGCGATGCTTTCCGGTGCATGTGATACATTGATCATTGCTACACCAGATAAAGAAATAATCGATTGGGCAGATAAGCATGAAATCCCTTCAGTATTAACAAGCCACGATCATCAAAGAGCTACAGAGCGTGCAAAGGAAACTTTAGATATTCTTTCAAATGAAAGCAATAATTATGATTTTATTCTTTTGCTACAAGGAGATGAACCACAAATTTTTCCTGAAGATATTAATAGCCTTAAAGAAGCGTTTTCTGAAAAGGGGGATGAGGTAGTAAATTTAGTCTTTCCTATTCAAGGAGATGATCTTGAAAACCCAAGTGTAGTAAAAGCCGTGGTTGATAGAGAATTAAATATTTATTTTTTTTCACGATCCAATATTCCCACCAATAGTAGCAGGCCATTAAGGCAGCTAGGAATGATAGGCTTTACAAAAAGAGCATTACATCATTATGCAACCTTATCACCAACTCCACTAGAGGAATGTGAGTCAATTGATATGATGAGATTTCTAGAAAATGATTTTTTAATTCGAGGAGTCTTAGCATCATCCAATATACTTGGTGTAGATAACCCTGAGGATATAAATAAAGTTGAACAGATGATGTTAGATGATCAATTAATTCATTTGTATAAAGAAAAATATATTTAAGATATGAAAAATATTTTAATTATTAGCGATGGAATACCGGGGCATTTCAATCAATCAAAAGGTGTTGCATCAATTCTTTCAAAAAAGCACCCAACAAATGTAAGTATTATAGAGCTTTCATTTAAAGCGCATCATTTACGAGGGCTAATTACAGTTCTATCGAGGCTATTAATAAAAATGCCAAATCGTTTAACGGCAAAAATTATTTCTTTTTTTTATTCATCAATTAGTACTAATGAAGTGGATCTTATAATTGCTGCTGGTGGGAAAACAGCGCCTTATTCAGCGTCTTTAAAAATTTTGAATGATATTCCGGTTATACAGCTTGGGTCTCCACGAGGCTTGCATTCATCTTTATTCAATGCACTTGTTACTGTAGAAAGATATTATGAAGATTCCTCTAATATTATTGCTTCCATAACCCCTAATCTTTACTCACCGGAAGTTTGTAGTGCTGCAGCAAAGGAAAAGAATTTAAATGAGCATCTATTATTTTTAATAGGAGGAGAGGGCATAGGATATTCTTATAAAGATAGAGAATGGAAATCTTTAATTTCCGGAATTAAAGATTTATATAATGAAACTAAGATTCCTATTACAGTTGTTACCTCAAGAAGAAGTGATCCAAAGGTAGAAAGAAAGATTCAATCAGAGTTACAAGAAATCCCTATGGATTATTCAGTATGGTTTCATCAAGGAGCAAGAGATTTTAATTTAGCTGCTTTATTTGGTGCTGCAAAAAATATATTTGTTACAGAGGATAGCGCAATGATGATCTCTGAATCTGTTAGTAGCGGCAAACCTGTAACCACACTTTTTCCTAGAGGTATTAAATCTCCAATAAGATATAAAGCTCATATACAAAAATATATAGATTTGAATTTTATAACTCGAGAACCTATTGAAAACTTTTCTATTAAAGAAATAGAAAGTTCTTATCACAATGTTCAAAACCATTTATCTAAATTATATGATCAACTTGAAGATAGGATTCAATGGTAAGAGAGATGTATAAAGAGAGTTTAGCTCCGATTAAAACTTCATTTCTTCTTTTGATAGCCCTAAATATTATTTATATTACTAATTTACCAGCTAAAGATTTTACTCCAGTTGTTCAAATAGGGGATTTAGAAATCATTGGCAGGCATGACGAAAATAAAGGTGTTGATTCTTTCTTAGGAATTCCTTTTGCAATGCCGCCAGTTGGAGATTTGAGGTGGGCTGAACCAATTGAGTATAAATTTACAGAAAAGGTTTTCAAAGCCCAGAAATTTGCACCTGCATGCATGCAAGGATCTAGGATAGTTGATTGGTATAAAAGATTAATATCTCATTTTGATGGCGAAGCATCATCTTTTTCAACCCCAGTTTTTAGTGAGGATTGTTTATATTTAAATATTTGGCGCCCTGCAAATTTTCATCAATTACAGTCGCTTCCAGTGATAGTTTATATTCATGGAGGAAGCAATAAAGCTGGATGGTCATATGAACCAAATTATCATGGATATAATTATGCTAAGCATGGCGTAATATTGGTAAGTATTCCATATAGACTTGGAGTCTTTGGATTTTTAGTTCATGAAGATTTTGATGAAAAGAACTTAGCTCTTCTTGATTTGATAAGCGCACTTAAGTGGATAAATAGTAATATTAAGTTCTTTGGAGGCAACCCAAACAATATAACTTTAATGGGAGAATCTTCTGGGGCAAATAATATAAATTTCCTCATGACATCACCTCTAACAAAAGGACTTTTTCAGAGGGCAATCCATCAAAGCGGGGGATCATCAATATCATATCCATCAGATATAAGTTTTGAATTTGAGCTAGGTAAAAAGTTTGAAGAGTATTTAACTGCTGGTAAAAAATCCCTCAACACCAAAGAATATCTTCAAAGTTTATCCTCTGCTGAAATACTTAATGCAGCAATAGAAATATATGGTAGCCATTATTTTGATCCTGTTGTCGATGGAAAGGTTGTAACGAGACCATTAAAAGAATCTATATTTAAGGGACATATTCATCCTGTTGATTTGATGATTGGTTCAAACAGGGATGAGTGGTCTTTATATTTTGATGGTGTTGCAAACATAGATGCGTGGCTAAATGAAGAAACAAGTACAAAAGAATCTGAAGAATTGAGATATTTATTAAAAGACATTCAAAACCCGATTAGAAAGCTTGATCTGCTAATTACTGCAAAAAACTATGTATGCCCATCTCTAAAACTAGCTCATGAGATAAGAAAAAAGGAAAAAAATTCATGGGTTTATAGTTTTGATAGAGTCAGACCTGGTAGAAAAGCTCTAGAATTTGGAGCGTATCATGGTGCAGAATTACCATATGTATTTAACACCCATGATGAATGGTTGCCATTTAATGAGACTGATAGAACTCTAACAAAGATCATGCTTTCTTATTGGGTTGAATTTGCTAGATTTGGTAATCCAAATTCAATCGACACCCCTTTATGGAAACCATTTTTTCCTGAAATGCAAGAAACCCAAATTCTCGGAGACAACATATATCATTCCGCTAACCCTAGCAAAGATATTTGCGAGGTGCTTCTTCCTCTAGATTTAGATAGCTAATCAAGTATCTCTTACTGAGATATACATCATCAAAATAAATACTACAAGAAGCGGTATAGAGGATATTAATAAAATATTCTTTGTAAATTCAAGCCCATCAACAAATAAAAATAATCCAGGTAAAACCATAATTAGGAAAGCAAAAATTATTCTTAATAATACATCTGGATTTTTCTTCATAGATTTCATCCCAGAGGAAGCTAATACAAAAGCGCATGAATCATATGTTGTGCAAAGAAAAATCAACATAACTATAGAGTAAAGACATAAAAAAATATTTTCATAGGGTAGCGTTTGAATAATCATAAGTATTGCTAGATTAGAATTCCCCTCTTTAACTAATGCTGGTATGTTTATTTCATTGTTTGAAAATAGAGTATAGGAATAGTTGCCCATTATAAGAAAATGAACTATTGAACCTAATGCTCCAATGAACATTGCTCCTAGTATTAACTCCTTCAGCGTCTTACCATTTGATATATTTACAATGAAGCTACCAACAAATGGTGATAAAGCTAGCCACCATGCCCAATAGAACACTGTCCAGTTTTGAACAAATTCATCACCATTATAAGTACTCATCTTTAAGAAATTTTTTGCAAGTACTCCAAGAGATTCTGATGATAAATTAATTATTTCTTTTGTAGGCCCAAATAGCAAAAAAGAACTTAGAAGAAAAACAACAAGAAATATGTTTATAAAACTTAATCTTTTGATACCTTTTGTTAGCCCCATTATTGTTGAGATGCATACAATTACGAAACAGATAATTAAAATAATTAATTCTATTAAAGAGCTAGCTTCGATATTAAAAACATTAGAAATCAGCAAAGCAATTAATGGGAAAGATACTCCAATTGCTATAGCTGCTCCAGAGATTATGCTAATAATGAAAATAAAGTCTAAAAGTGAGCCAGTTAACCTCTCAAATATATTTTTTGGATTTGCTAGAAAAATACCGCTAAATGTAAGGTTAGTTTCAGGGTTTTTGTTTAATCTAACAGCGAATGCCAAAGCAGGCATTGTGTAAATTGCCCAACCAGTAAGACCCCAATGAAAATTTGAGTATGCTCTTGAAAATAAACTGCTTTGATTAATATTTTCATTCATACCAAACGGCGGATCATTAAAATAGTGCGCCCATTCAATTGGTGACCAATATAGGATTGAGGCACCCATGCCTGCAGTAAAAACCATAATTCCCCATGAAAAAAGGGAATATTGATCTCTTCCATGGATCTCAATCTTAGTAGATCCTCTTTTTGAAAATGCAAAAGTAATCAAAAAGATAATTAATATTAAGGCGCCGTATTGAAAAATTGTTTCGAATCTTAATGCTAACAATGAATAAGCATTAGATAGTTGTTTTGATGCAATTATTGGATCTGAAATAGAATAAGCAAAGATTCCAATGATTGTAACTAAGACAATTAGCACAATTGAAATATTCCAATCTTTAAGATTCATTATGAAATTTTATATTTTATTAATCAGTATATATAATATCTATATATCTTTTTTTTAGGGGGATTACGAATGGATATTTTTAGATTAGAGGCACTATATAAAGCAGCTCGTGCGTCATCAAGATTAGCTTTTGTAGGCTCATCAGTTCTTTTGACTAGTAACATTATTGCAGATGAGCAACTTGAAGAAGTTGTTGTAACTGCTCAAAAAAGAGAACAAAACGCTCAAGATATTCCTATGAGTATTTCTACATTAGTGGATGAAACTCTTAATGAGCTAAACATTAAAGATTTTTCAGATTATGTCCTCCAATTGCCATCAGTTTCTGCCGTTCAGAGAAGACCTGGAATGGGTCAAATCTTTATGAGAGGTATATCTGATGGAGGTAATGTTAATCAATCTCTCCAAGGTCCTGCAGTAGCTATATATTTGGATGAAGCACCAGTAACCGCAATTGGAGATAATTTAGATGTTCATATTTATGACATTGACAGGATAGAGGTTTTAAGTGGTCCTCAGGGAACTCTCTTTGGAGCTTCAGCTCAGGCTGGAAATCTAAGGATAATTACTAAAAAACCAGATGATGAATTCGATGCAGGCTCTAATTTCAGTTTTTCTACAACTGATGGCGGTGAACCAAGCAATCTTATAGAAGGTTTTGTAAATATTCCTCTCAGCAATAATGCAGCTTTAAGGATTGTAGGCTTTAGTGACATGGAAGGTGGATATATTGATGCAGTCAATGATTCTATTACTTATCCATTAAGTGGGATTACACGAACAAATGATAGTTATGTAAAGAGCGATTTTAATGAAGCAATGACTCAAGGCTACAGAGCTGCTTTAAGAGTTGATTTAAATGATTCATGGACATTTGATGCAAATGTCATGGGGCAACAAGCTGAAACAGATGGAATTTGGGATCATGACCCTGATAGGCTTGGGAAATATAAAGTTGGCAGATTTTTTGAGGATTCCCAGGATGATGATTGGACAAAATTCTCTGCAACTATCACAGGAGATCTAGGCTTTGCTGATATTACTTTTACAACATCATATTTAGATAGAGATTTTGAAGTATTAAGTGATTATTCTCATTATTCTATTAATGGTTATGTTGAAGGATATTACACATGCTATACATATTATTTTGGAGATTGTGTTGACCCAAGTATTCAATTTGAAAATGATACAACTCAAGAAGTTACAACAAATGAATTAAGAATAGCATCCAAGGATAATGCAAAGCTCAACTGGATTTTAGGAACTTTTTATAATGAAAGCGACCTAAAATATAATTCCCAATGGCATGTACCAACAATTCATCCAGATGCAAAAGTTCCTACAACTAAGGATCTTTACTATCAGACAGATCAAACTAGAGTTGATGAAGAAACTGCATATTTTGGAGAATTATATTATCAAGCTACTGATAAACTTCTTCTTACTGTGGGGCACAGAAAATTTGAAAACGAAACAAAATTAAAAGGTTTTGTAGGTACTGTATGGTGGCCAAGTTCTTTGTATGGAAGCACGACAAGACCTGATAATGTTAACTCGAATTTTAAAGGCGATGATTCTATAACAAAGATTAACCTTTCATATGATATAGATGAAAATACCTTAATTTACATTACACAATCAGAAGGCTATAGACCCGGTGGAGCAAATAGAACAACTCAACTGGGTGCATATTATGAAGCTGATTTCCTAGAGAACAGAGAAATTGGATTTAAGCATACATCTGCAGATGGAAAATTTAGGATCAATATAGCAAGTTACAGCATGGATTGGGATGATATCCAATTAGGTTGGTTTGATCCAAGCATTTCATTATTAGGATTGGTTGATAATGTTGGTAAGGCTGAAAGTGATGGTTTTGAATTTGATGCAACCTATCTAATGACTGATAAATTAAGAGTATCTATGGCATATTCTGATAATGAAGCAGTCTTAAAAGAGGATTATTTACTAAGAGGATCAGTAGCTGCTAAAGCTGGTCAAGATTTACCTTTTACACCAGATAAAAAATATACAATGAACGTAAAGTATGACTTTAGTGATAACTCCTACGCCCAAATTAATTTCGTTAAAACTGATGGAATGTGGAATGATCTATTCTACGATAATAGAGAGCGACAAGCACCATATGGCATTCTTAACGCATCATGGACATTAGTTAGGGATAATAAATCAGTTCAATTTTTTGCTGAAAACCTTATGAATGAAGAAGCTGAGTTATTTATTAATAATGAAGACATTCAAAGGTTAATAACAGTCAATAGACCAAGAACTATAGGTATAAAATTTGGTTGGAAGTTAAAGAAATAAGCGCATTAGTTATAATTTTCTCTTAAAAAGTAGGGAATTTTTTTGCTTGATAGTCAATTAAACGAATCACTCCCAGATGAGCTTTATAATGCTGCAGAGCTCATTTCAAAAAATCGTTATAAAAAAGCTGAACCTATATTAAGAGATTTTCTAAAGCAGCATCCTCTTGATGTAAATGCAATGAGACTTCTTGCAGATGTAGGTATTGAATTTAGAGCCTATAAAGAAGCAGGTTATTTGCTTATAAGAGCGCTTGATCTAGCTCCAAACTATCATCATGCACGCTTTAGTTATGCAAACCTTCTATACAAGAGACAACTGCCAGAAGAAGCTCTTGAGCAACTTGAAATACTTCTTAAGCATGATCCAGAGAATATGCAATGGCTCTCTTTGAAAGCAGTGAATTTTGCTTTAGCAAATCAGCATGAAAAAGCAACAGAGCTGTTTGAATTTATTATTCAAAAGTATCCAGCTAACAATCAAATATATCTCAGTTATGGGCATGCATTACGAGCTGTAGGCAGAATTCCTGAAGCAATACTCTCATATAAGAAAGCTATTTCATTTGGAAGAGGAGTAGGCGAGGCTTACTGGAGTTTAGCTAATTTAAAGACCTTTGTTTTTTCGCCTAAGGATATAGACTCTATTAAGACTTTACTGAATGATAAGAATTGTAAACTAGAAGACTATTACCATTTACTTTTTGCATACGGAAAGGCTTTTGAAGATAGCGGAGATTATAAACAGTCAATAGCTGCTTATATCAAAGGAAATCAGGTAAAAAGTGAACATGTTCCATGGAATGCAAAAAAATTTAATAAAGAGTGCAATAATATAAAGAATTTTTTTACAAAAGATTTATTTTCATCACTAAAACCATCAGGCTCAGATAGTCCTGATCCAATTTTTGTCGTTGGTTTGCCAAGATCTGGATCAACACTTATTGAGCAAATATTGTCATCTCATTCTTTAATAGAAGGTACGACCGAATTACAAAATATTATTGCTTTATCAAGAAAAATA
>MDSZ01196908.1_pt1 | contig 18508 bp, 13 predicted proteins | sample 811201 | NCBI WGS metagenome assembly MDSZ01 (sample SAMN05326647, study PRJNA326480) | marine metagenome | isolation source: seawater | place: Indian Ocean: North | collected 2010
AGGTCCTGATGTTGAAAATGAATATAATAATTTTACAGCATTAAATACTCCAGACAATCATCCTGCAAGAGACATGCATGACACATTTTACCTTGATGAAAAAAAAGAAAAATTATTACGTACCCATACTTCTCCTGTTCAAATAAGGACTATGTTAAAAGATAAACCACCTTTTAAGATAATTGCACCTGGAAGAACTTATAGATCTGATAGTGATCAAACACACTCACCAATGTTTCATCAAGTTGAGGGTCTACATATTGATAAAGATATTAATATGGGTCATTTAAAAGGTTGTTTAAATTATTTTATTAAAGAATTCTTCGAAGTAGATAAAATAAAAATGAGATTTAGACCAAGTCATTTTCCTTTTACCGAGCCTTCTGCAGAAGTCGATATAGGATACAAAATTAAAGACGGAAAAATAATAATTGGAGAAGGTGACCAGTGGCTTGAAATTTTGGGATGTGGAATGGTTCATCCTAATGTTTTAAAAAATGTAAAAGTTGATCCAACAAAATTTCAAGGATATGCCTTTGGTATTGGAATTGATAGACTGGCTATGCTTAAGTATGGAATCAATGATCTAAGATCTTTCTTTGATTGTGATTACAGATGGTTAAATCATTTTGGATTTGACCCATTGGATGTACCAACAAATTATAGAGGCTTAAGTAGATGAAGATTACATTTGATTGGCTGCAAGATCATTTAAAGGTTAATTTAAAAGAAAAAGATCTTTTAAGCCAGCTTACGAACATCGGATTAGAAGTTGAAAGTGTAGAAAATCTTTCTGCTGATAGTGAATTATTTAAAATAGCAAAAATTATCAAAACAGAGAAGCATCCAAATGCAGATCGATTAAAAGTTTGTGATGTAAATATTGGAGACAAAGATTTAAAAAAAGTTGTTTGCGGTGCAGGTAATGCAAGAGAAGGGTTAATTACCATATATGCTCCTCCAGGTGCAATTATTCCCAAAACTAAAATAAAATTAGTAGTAGCTAAGATACGAGGTGTTACCTCCCACGGAATGCTTTGTTCAGAATCTGAGTTAAATTTATCAGATGAAAGCGAAGGGATTATAGAGTTATCAAAATCTAAGTATGAGAAAAATATTGGTAAGAACTATTTTTTAAAATCAAAATCAAATCTTATTGATTTGTCAATTACTCCAAATAGACCAGATTGTCTTGGTATTAAAGGAATTGCCAGAGATCTCGCTGCATCTGGTTTTGGAAAATTAAAACATGTAAAAGAAAAAAAAATTAGATCTAAAACAAAACAATCCTTAAGTGTTAAAATTAAAAAAGAAAAGGACCAAGGATGTAGAGCTTTTGGAAGTTGTTTAATTACTAATGTAAGAAATACTGAAAGCCCTCAATGGTTAAAAGATAAACTGGTCTCAGTCGGTCAAAAACCGATTTCAGCAATAGTAGATATTACTAATTATGTTATGCTCGACATAAATCGACCATTACATGCATATGATGCAGATAAAATTGAAAAAGGTATTACAGTAAGAAACTCTAAATCTGGAGAAGAATTTACAGCTCTAGATAATAAAAATTATAAATTAGAAAATGGCATGTGCGTTATAAGTGATAATAAGGGTGTGCTCGGATTAGGAGGAATTATAGGTGGCACACGATCGGGTACAGAACTTGATACTAAAAATATATTGTTAGAATCAGCGTATTTTGACCCGAGATCAATAAGAAAAACAGCAAAAAAATTAAATATTGATACAGATGCAAAGTTTAGATTTGAAAGAGGCATTGATCCATTATCAATTGAAGAAGGTTTAAATAAAGCAGCATTGTTAATTAAAGAAATATGTGGGGGTGAAGTAAGTAAGATAGATATTGAAAAAATTGAAAATTTTAGAACTAAAATTATAAAATTCAATCCTACACTATTCGAGAAAGTATCTGGTTTTAAAATTCCAAGTAAAGAAATGTTTGAAATTTTACAAGATTTAGGTTTTAGAACTAAGAAAGAAAGAAAATGTTTTAAACTAACAGTTCCATCATGGAGACCGGACATTACTCAAGAAATAGATATTGTAGAGGAATTAGTTAGGATTAGTGGTTATGATAAGATAAAAACTATTGATCCGATAAAAAAAAGAAATAGATCCACTTTAACACAATCTCAGAAATTATTTCATTTTTTACAACGATCAATAGCATCAAAAGGTTATCTAGAAGCAATTACTTGGTCTTTCACGGATTCAAATTATAATGGTTATTTTAAAGATACAAAAAAAGAAATTGAGATTATTAACCCAATTAGTTCTGAACTAGGTGTTTTAAGAAATTCTTTATTCTCAAATTTAATTATGTTCATGAGTAAAAATCTTGATCGAGGTTTTAAAGATTTATCAATTTTTGAAATAGGTCCTGTTTTTACTGGTTCTAATCCAGGTGAACAAAATACTATTGTATGTGGTTTGTCGGCAGGAAAAAAATCTAGACTGTCTTGGATTGAAAAAGAAAGAAACGTCGATGTGTTTGATGTAAAAAGAGATGTCGTTCAGACTTTAAATGAGGCAGGTTATGATATTGATAAGTTTTTTGTAGATAGCGAAACTCCTGATTATTATCACCCTGGTAAATCTGGTAGATTATTTTTAAACAGAGGGAAAGACAATGTTGCAGCTTATTTTGGTGAAATCCACCCAAATATATTAAAGAAGATTGATATAAAAACAGAATCATTAGTAGGTTTCGAAATTTTCGTAGATAATTTAAAATTACCAAAAAAAACATTAAATGATCAAAAAACCAATTTTGTTGTTTCAGAATATCAAAAATCTGAGAGAGATTTTGCTTTTGTAGTGAATAAAAATGTAGATGCTCAAGATTTGATAAATGCTATTTCCAGTGTAGACCAAAAATTAATAAGTAACATTAAAGTTTTCGATGTTTATGAGGGTGACAACATTCCAAAAAATCAAAAATCGATCGCATTAAGTGTTACAATACAATCTTTAGAAAAAACGTTAAATGATAGTGATTTAGAAAAAATCAATAAATCAATTATTGAAACAGTAGAAAATAAAACTGGCGCAAGAATCCGGTCTTAAAAAAAATGAGCACCATTGATAACATTAGAAATTTTGCAATTATTGCTCATATTGATCATGGGAAATCTACAATAGCAGATAGAATTATTCATAAATGTGGTGGTCTGACAGAGAGAGAAATGAAAGCTCAAGTTTTAGATTCTATGGATATTGAAAGGGAGCGAGGTATTACCATTAAGGCTCAAACAGTTAAATTAAATTACAAAGCAAAAAATGGAAAAAATTATATTCTTAATATAATTGATACTCCAGGACATGTAGATTTTAGTTATGAGGTTAGCAGATCCTTATATGCCTGTGAGGGGTCAATATTAATTGTTGATAGTACCCAAGGTGTTGAGGCTCAAACATTAGCGAATGTTTATCAGGCACTAGATATCAATCACGAAATTATTCCTGTTTTAAATAAGATAGACTTACCTGCCTCTGACATAGAGCGAACAAATAGACAAATAGAGGATGTAATCGGCATTGACACAAATAATGCTGTTCCATGCTCAGGGAAAACAGGAGCAGGTATTGATGAAATTTTAGAGCAAATAATATCTAAGTTGCCAAGCCCAAAAGGAAATATTAATGAAGATTTAAAATGTTTATTAGTTGATAGTTGGTATGACACTTACTTGGGAGTAGTAATTTTAGTTAGAGTTATTAATGGCAAGATTAAAAAAAACATGCAAATTAAAATGTTATCATCAAATCAAGATTATATTATTGAAAAAGTTGGAATTTTTACACCTAAACCAAAAGATATTGATCAATTAAATGCAGGAGAAATAGGGTTTATAATTACCGGAATTAAAGTTTTATCAGACACTAAAGTTGGCGATACGATTTGTGAAGCCTCAAATTCAAAAATAGAGGCATTACCAGGTTTTAAACCAAGTAAACCAGTTGTATTTTGTGGGTTATTTCCTGTTGATAGTTCTGAATATCAAAAATTAAAAGATGGGTTAGCAAAATTAAAACTAAACGATGCAAGTTTTTCTTATGAAGCCGAGTCATCATCTGCTTTAGGATTGGGTTTTAGATGTGGTTTTTTGGGTCTACTTCATCTTGAAATAATATCTGAGAGACTTGAGAGAGAATTTGATGTCAATTTACTTACAACAACACCTGGAGTAGTTTACAAAGTAAACTTGAATAATGGGGATATAATAGATTTACAAAATCCATCAAGTTTGCCAGACCCAACATTAATAAGATCAATAGAGGAACCATGGATTAAAGCAACTGTAATAACACCAGATCAGTATTTAGGTTCTATTATAAAGCTGTGTCAGGATAAAAGAGGAGTACAAATTAATCTTACTTATTCAGGAAATAGGGCTGTGTTAGTTTATGAATTACCACTAAATGAAGTAGTTTTTGATTTTAATGATAAAATTAAATCAATGACAAGTGGTTATGCAAGTTTTGATTATGAGATTATGGAACATAGAGAAGGAGATTTAGTTAAACTTAGTATTTTAGTTAACGGAGAAACCGTAGATGCTTTAGCAATGATGATACATAAAGATTTTGCCCAAAAGGCTGGAAGAGAAGTTTGTGAAAAGCTTAAAGATCTTATTCCAAGACATAATTTTATGATACCGATCCAAGCAGCTATTGGAGGGAAAATTATTGCCAGAGAAACTATAAAGGGTTTTAAAAAGGATGTTTTAACAAAAATTCATGGGGGTGGAGCTACAGATAGAAAAAGAAAATTGCTTGAAAAACAAAAAAAAGGTAAAGCAAGATCAAAACAATTTGGAAAAGTAGAAATTCCTCAAGAAGCTTTTATTGGAGTCCTTAAAATTAATAAGAGTTAGGTTCGTTTAAATTCTCAATATCAAAATTTACCATTTTTTTAACCATACTTTTAAAATTAATTTTTGGTCTCCATTTTAATATTCTTTTTGCTTTATTTGAATTACCTTTTAATTCATAGACTTCTGTTGGCCTAAAATAGATTTTACTAATTTTTATATACGTTTTTTTTGTTTTTGGATCATATCCACATTCATTTAATCCAGAACCTTTCCATTTTATTTCAATATTAATATTTTTAAAAGCCTCTTTAACAAATTCTCTTACACTATAACTTTTTCCTGTGGCTATCACATAATCATCAGGCTTTTTTTGTTGAAGCATCTTCCACATGCTGACAATATAATCTTCAGCATCTCCCCAATCTCTTTTTGCATCTAAATTACCTAAATAAATAGTTTCATTTGACCCATGAAAAATACGAGCTACAGCACTTGTTATTTTTCTTGTGACAAATGTTTCCCCTCTTCTACATCCTTCATGATTGAATAAAATACCATTAACTGCAAATATATTATAAGCTTCTCTATAATTTTTTGTAATCCAGTAAGCATATAATTTTGATATCGCATATGGACTCGCAGGTTTAAAAGGTGTTTTTTCTGATTGAGGTGAAGATGTATTCCCAAAAATTTCTGAAGTTGAGGCTTGATAAAATTTAATTTTTTTTTTATTTTTTAATCTTCTAATTGCCTCTAAAATTCTTAATGTTCCCAAAGCATTTACATCGGTTGAATATTCAGGGACATCAAAACTAGTTCTTACATGTGACTGTGCCGCAAGATTATAAATTTCATCTGGTTTCGTCTCTTCTATAATATTAAATAAACTTGTGCTATCTAAGAGATCACCATATAGAACTTCAAATTTTTTTTTTAAATGCGGTTTATCATATATATGATCAATTCTTTTAGTGTTAAATGACGAGGATCTTCTTTTTATTCCGTAAACAATATAATTTTTCTTTAGTAAAAACTCTGCTAAATACGACCCATCTTGGCCTGTTATTCCAGTTATAAGAGCTATTTTTTTTTTCACAATTATCTTAAATTTTTAAATTTAAATTTGAATATATCCTTATATTTCTATTTTTATTAACGAATTCTTTATTAAATATACTTTTACCGTATTTTTTATTCAGTTTTTTATAATTTATTAAGATAATTATATATTTTTTACTAGAAAATTTTGAAACGATTTTTTCAACTAAATTTTGCTCAAAGGGATCAAAAAAAAATAAAATAAAGAAATTTTTTTTCTTTGTAAAAAAATTGAAATTTTGATTTTTTCTTAAATCCATAAAAACAAATTCCTTGGCATCATAAAATTTTTTGTAATTTTTGTTAAATTCTATACCGTATAAACTTTTAAAAGTATTATTAAAAAAATATAGTGTTCTGCCCGCACCAGAACCAAAATCAATAAAAGTAAAATTTTTTAAATCAAATTTTTTTAAGAAAGATTCTATAATTTTTAAAAAATATATTGGTGTTGGACAATATGGGCTGTTGTACACTTTGTTTACTTTTGAAAAATGATAATCATCACTTAAACTTTCATCAAAAAAAACATGTTTATAATATTTTAAGTTTAAAGAATAAAAAGATTCATAAACAAGCAAAATTATTGTTTGAAAAAATCCATAGTTTTTAATGTTTGTTATTACTAATTTAAATAAATTCATGTATATCTAAATTTAATGTTTAATATAAAATCACTATAATAAATGAAATATATTTCAATTAAATTTAAAAATAATTCTATTAATTATCTTATAATAATATTTTTAGGACTATTTTCTTTTTTTATTTGTTACTACTACGGCTTTATAGGGCTTATTCCATTAGATGATTTTGTAAATTATAATTGTGGTTATAGAATTTTGTCTGGAGATACTCCTTTTAAAGATTATTATTCGATCACTGGCTCATTTTTATGTCTTATTCAATCAATATTTTATAAATATTTTGGGATTAATTGGTCATCATTAGTATTACATGCTTCATTATTCAATTTATTTATATGTTTATCTTTTTACTTCTTTTTAAAAGAATTTAAAATTTCGAATTATTTAATATTTATTTTTTGTTTAAGTATATCAATCCTGGCATATCCAAACAATGGTGTTCCAGGTGTAGATCATCACTCATGGATTTTAAGTTTGTGTTCTTTATTGTTTTTTTATTCAGGTTTAGTGAAAAAAAAAAAATTTTTTTTAATTATTTCAACAATATTACTTTTCCTATCATTTTTAGTAAAACAAGTTCCATCTACTTATTTTCTTATATTAATATTATTATTGTATTTATTTTCTTCATTTAAGAACAGAAAATTTTCTTATCTAAAGGAACTTTTGTTTACAACTTTTTTTTGCTTAATAGTTTTTGTAATTTTTCTTAGTTTGAACTCAGTAAATATTAATTCATTTTATCAACAATATATTTTATTACCTCTCAATTTAGGTTCCGATAGGTTTGAAAATATAAATCTTTCTTTTATTTTAGAAAAAATATCTGGTATTTACTTTTTATTTTTCTTACTTATTCCGTTATTTTTAAGTTTGTATTATTTATCTTTAAAAAAAAAAAAGATTAAAAGTGTAAGATTAAAAATAAATTTTTTCATAAGTTTTTCACTAATTGTAATTTCTACCTTGTATGAAATACATACTAATAATTCCGCAATGACATTTATTTGTTTGCCATTAGTTGCTTACTTCTTGTATGAAATACAAACCGAGATTGATGAAAAAAAAATATTAATAAATGTATATTACATCTTAATTTTTTATTCTTGGTTTAGATTATTTCAATTTGATTTATATGCTTCTTTTTTAAACATAATTTTAATTATAACTTTGATTGTTATTTCAAATTATAAAAAAATAAATTTCTTAACTATTCAAAATTTATTGTTGATTTATCTAATTTTTTCAACATTCTATTATTTTCAAACTTCAATCAAAGCAAGAAAATATAAAGATGTTAATTATAGCAAAATAGACACAACCTTTGATGGGTCTAAAGTCCATACTAAATTTAAAAAAGTAAAATGGTTAACAAGCTATGGATTAATTGAAAAGGATGAGGTTAGTTCATTTAATTCAAAGCTGAATTTAATTAAAAGTTTAGATAATAATTTTATTTTTATTACAGATTATCAAATTTTTAATAGTATTTTAGGATTAAAAGATTATTCCCCAGTCAAATATTGGCATACAGGTGTTTCTTATCCTAACAAAAATAGTAATTATCGGACTCAATTTGAGAATTTCTTTAAAAAAAAAATGATTACAGATGATATCCATTATATTTTGATTGATGATAAAGTTTCAGTATTTAATGAAAAAATTGAAGATTTTGAATTTTTAAATGAGTGCTCTAAAATAACAAAAAAATTTGTTAATTATAATGTTAAAGTATATCAAATAAATAAATTATGTCTTAAAAATTTTTGATAATTAATGTACTCAATAATACTTGCATCATATAAAGAATCAAAAAATTTAAATTTATTAATCGATAAAATTTTTGCATTATTAAAAAAGAATATTGAAATTATTATTGTAGATGACTTTAGTGATGATGGAACATTAGAGATTTTAAAAAAAAAGAAAAAAAAATATAAAAAAAAAATCAATTACCTAATTAGATACAAAGACAGAGGTCTTGGTAAATCTATTTATGAAGGCTTGTTATTGTCTAAAAGAAAAAATATAGTCTTAATGGATTGTGATTTTAACCATAACCCAAAAGATATCTTAAGATTAATAGAAAAATTTGAGAAAAATAATCTAGATTTTATAGTTGGATCTAGATTTAAAATTGTAAAATTTAGATCTTTAAAATTAAGATTTATATTAAGCTACTTTTATTGTTTAATTTTATCTAAATTTCTAGGCTATAATTATTCTGACTCATTGAGTGGTTTTTTTATAATTAAAAAAAAGGTAATAAACAAAATTAGCTTAAAAAAAGTTTTTTTTGGATATGGAGATTATTTTTTTAGATTAATTTATTTTTTAAGTAAAAAAAAATTAAAAGTTGATGAAATTCAAATAAAGTATGGTAGTAGAATTCATGGATATTCAAAAACAAACTTTATAAAGGTTTTTCTTAAATATACATATGAGGCAATTAAATTAAAAATTTATGATCAAAAAAATTAGATTTGTTGATCCTGAAATTACTAAAAAGGAAAAAGAGAATTTAAATAAAGCTATTAATTCTGGATGGCTTTCGGATGGACCATTTGTAGAAAGATTAGAAAAAAAATTTTGTAGTGTTTTAAAATCAAAGCACTCAATCTCAGTTAATAATGGGACAAATGCAATTCTTTTAATCTTGATGTATCTAAATTTTAAAAAAGGAGATGAAATAATTGTCCCTTCATTTTGTTATATAAGCCCAATTCATATGTTAAAGATTATGGGATTAGTCCCTGTGCCAATAGATATAAAATTAGATAATCTGCAAATTAATGCTGACAAGATAAGTGATAAAATTACTAAAAAAACAAAAGCAATTTTATTAATTCATAATTATGGGAGCATATGTGAAATGGAAAAAGTTAAAAAAATTGCAAAAAAAAAATCATTATTTGTAATTGAGGATGTCTCAGAAGTTCTATTTTCTAAATATAATAAACATTTTGTAGGAAACAGTGGTTGGTATCAAAAAGATAAACATTTAAGTTATGCATCTTTGCATGCCTCAAAGACATTAATATCAGGAGAAGGTGGTATAATAATGACTAACTCAAAAATAATTTCCTCAAAATTAAAAATATTGAGAAATCATGGACAAAAAGGCAATAAAGCTTATTTTTATGAAATGACAGGTGGTAATTTTAGATTAAGTAACCTTTTAGCGTCTGTCGGTTATTCACAGCTATTAAGATTTAACGGAATAGTTAAAAAGAAAAAAAAAATTGACAATTATTATAAAAAAAAATTAGGGAAAAATTCAAATTTTACATTTATGAAAGATCCTAAAAATTTTGAATCGATTAAATGGGGGTTTCCAATACTTTTTAAAAAACAGAAAGATAAAGAAAATATTATAAAAATACTAAATAAAAACTCTACAATTAGTAGACCTGGTTTTTACAGTTTAAATAAACTTAAACATCTTGGTATTTTTAAAAATAATGCAACTTCAAGAAGTGATTTTATAAATTCTGAAATTGCAACTAATAATGTTCTTGTCTTGCCGATGCATAATAAATTAAAAATGAATGATATAAATGAGATTTGTAAAAAAATATTAAATTATTTTAAAAATATTAAGCGTTAGGAAATTTTTCATGTCAAAGCTTAATTGGGGAATAATTGGTCTAGGAAATATAGCCAATGTATTTTGTGAGTCTTTCAGTGAGGTTAATAATGCAAACCTTCTTGCTATTTCAAGTAACAGTCTAGAAAAATTAGAAAAATTTAAAAAAAAATTTAATATTGATCAAAAGTATTGTTTCAGAAATTATAATGACCTAATAAGTTGTAAAGAAATCGATATAGTTTATATCGCTTTACCGACAACTTTTCATTATGAGTGGATAATCAAATGCATAGAAAATAAAAAAAATATTTTAGTTGAAAAACCTGCAACCCTAAATTTTCAACAAATGAAAAATGTAAAAGAAAAGTTAAGTAAAACGAGATTATTATTTGCTGAAGCTTTTGCTTATAGATTTCATCCAAAAATAAGAAAAATCATTGAAATAATAAAACAAAATAAAATAGGTAGGGTTCATACTATGGAGTCTGTTTTTGGAAATAATTTATTAACAAAAAAAAAATTTTTTTTCTTTGAGAAAAAAAAAAAAATTGATCCAAAAAATAGATTATTTAATAAAGAACTTGGAGGTGGAGTTATATTAGACTTAGGATGTTACCCTGTATCTTTAAGTATTTTGATTGCTTCACTTTTAAAAAATATAGATATAGATGATATATTATTAAATGATGTGAGAAAATTTTTTTTTTATACAGGGGTTGATATAGATTCTTCAGTAAATTTAGTTTTTAATAAATCTTTTAATGCGAAAATTCATACATCGTTTAAAACGAATCTTGGGGATTCAACCAAAATTATCGGTGATAAGGGCTCGTTGAAAATTAAAGATATTTGGAGTGGAAATTCAAATTTAATAGAAATTCATGGAGTAGATAATTATTTTGAGGAAATCAAAATAGAAAAAAATTTTTATTCATATCAACTTGAAAACATTAGCAATAGTTGTCTTAATAATGACAAAGAAATAATTTATCCAGGCATGAAAGTAGATGAAACATTGTTAAATATGAAAATAATTGATGAGTGGTTATATGAATAAAAATAAAATAATTGATTGTATTACTTTTTTTGACAATAATTTGATGTTCAATTTAAGATACAATATTTTAAAAGACTCAGTTGATTATTTCGTTGTATGTGAGTCTTTGTTTGATCACAAAAATTCTCCTAAAAAAAAACTTTTTAAGTTTGAAAAAAACTACGATTTGACAAAAATAAAGTATATTTTACTTGATAAACCTTTTCCAAAAAATAATAATAGATGGCAAAATCAAGCTTACCAAAGAGAATATCTTTTGAATTCATTAGATTTTGTTTCTGAGGAAGATTATATTTTTTTTTCTGATCCAGATGAAATTTTAAGACCAGAGATACTTAAAAATTTTGAACTTAAAAAAAAATTTGGAATTTTTTTTCAAGATTGTTTTAATTATAAGTTTAATCTTTATAATAAGTATGAAAGTCCTTGGGAAGGAACAAGAGTGGCAAAAAAAAAAAATCTAAAATCAATTGATTATTTAAGACAAAAAATTGTTTCAAAAAATTTAAAATATAGTTTTATTAGATTTGATAAAGAAAAAGATATTGAAATTTTTTCAAATTCTGGGTGGCACTTTAATAATGTGATGTCTCCAGAAGACATTTCTTTAAAACTTAAATCATTTGCACATTCAGAATTCTCTGGTCCTGAGTTCTCTTCAGTTGATATTATTAGAAAAAAAATTGATAAAAAAATTGATTTATTCAATAGAGGTCATGAATATAAAGTTTTAAAACTAGATCAAAATTTTCCAGAATATATTTTAAAAAATTTAGAAAAATTTAAGGATTATATAGTCTAAGGGAGAGGTGGCCGAGTGGTTGAAGGCGCACGCTTGGAAAGCGTGTAAAGGGGAAACTCTTTCATGGGTTCGAATCCCATTCTCTCCGCCAAAATTTTTAATATTTGATATGTTTTATATGGTCTTTTGATCATTGTTTTGTAAATTATAAATGAACTATTTACGTATAAAATGTTATAATTATTTTTTCCAATTTATAAAAAAATGAAACAAAATAAAACTTATCAGGCAGATTCCATCAAAGTTCTCAAGGGATTAGAAGCTGTGAGAAAAAGACCAGGGATGTACATTGGAGATACAGATGATGGTACAGGTCTTCATCACATGGTTTATGAGGTAATAGATAATTCGATAGATGAGGCTTTAGCAGGATATTGTAAAAATATTTATGTGAGTATTAATTCAAATGGCACAGTTACAGTCAAAGATGATGGTAGAGGCATTCCTGTAGACATTCATAAAGGTGAGAAAAAATCTGCGGCAGAAGTGATTATGACACAGCTTCACGCAGGAGGTAAATTTGATCATGACTCTTATAAAGTTTCTGGAGGTCTTCATGGCGTTGGAGTTTCAGTTGTTAATGCATTGTCAGAAAAATTAGAATTAGAGATTAATAGAGATGGTCAAAAATACTTTATTGAATTCACAAACGGAGAAGCTAAAAAACCATTAAAAGTAATCGGAAAATCTAAATCAACAGGAACCAAAATTACTTTCTTGCCATCAAAACAAATTTTTTCTTCCACAAAATTTAGTGAAAATATTTTGACTAAAAGAATAAGAGAATTAGCTTTTCTAAATAAAGGTGTAAAAATTATTTTTACTGACGCTACTTCCAAAAAAGAAAAAACTAATGAGTTTAAATTTGATGGGGGTATATTAGAATTTGTTAATTTTTTAGATAAAAAAAGGGAAAAATTACAGAATAAAAATGGAAATGATTTATTCAAAAATCCAATATTTATAGAGGGTAAAAAAAACAATATTGAAGTTGAATGTTCTTTAAAATGGAATGCAACATATTCTGAAGATGTTTTGCCTTATACAAATAATATTTATCAAAAAGATGGTGGTACTCACTTATTAGGTTTTAGAAGTGCATTAACTAGGGTTGTAAATAAATATGCCAATGAAAACAATTTATTAAAAAAAAATAAATTAGCAATTTCTGGAGACGATATTAAGGAGGGTTTAACTTGTGTATTATCAACAAAAATACCAGATCCTAAATTTTCATCTCAAACAAAAGATAAGTTAGTTTCATCAGAAATGAGAATGATAGTAGAAACAATTATAAATGAAAAACTCTCTATTTGGTTTGATCAAAATCCTTCTATATCAAAAATTATTTTAGCAAAAATTATTCAAGCGGCATTAGCTAGAGATGTTGCAAGGAAAGCAAGAGAGAATGTTAGAAGAAAAGGTGCTTTGGAATTGAGTGGTCTTCCAGGAAAACTTGCTGATTGTCAAATTGGCAAACAAGATGGAACAGAATTATTTATAGTAGAAGGAGATTCAGCTGGTGGATCTGCAAAACAAGGTAGAGATAGAACTAACCAAGCTGTTTTGCCATTGAGAGGAAAAATATTAAATACATACGTTGAAGACTTAAGAGTTAAAAATAATGGTAATTCAGATCAAAGAACAAAAGCATTATCTAAAATGATTTCTTCGAATGAAATTGTTACACTGATTAATGCACTAGGATTAGATCCAAAATCTCATGAGATAGACTTAAAGGATTTGAGATATGGAAAAATAATAATAATGACTGATGCTGATGTTGATGGATCCCATATTCGAGCATTACTTTTAACTTTCTTTAACAATAAACCATTTAACAAATTAATTGAAAATGGGCATATCTATTTAGCTCAACCACCACTATTTAAAATTACCAAAGGTTCAAAAAGTACTTATATAAAAGATGAAAAAGAGTTAGAAAACTTTATTTTAAAGAATGCTGATAAGTTAAAAAAAATAAAAAAAGGATCCAAAGAGTTTCTCAAAGAATTTGAAACAGAAAAATCGAGGTTAAATATTCAAAGATTTAAAGGATTGGGTGAGATGAATCCAGAGGAACTGTGGAGCACAACCTTGAACCCTGATACGAGAAACTTATTACAGGTTCAATATTCAAAAGATTTAAAGAAAGATCAAGGTTTGATACATACTTTAATGGGTAATGATGTAGCTTTAAGAAAAGATTTTATTATTTCGAACGCAATAAATGTTCAAAATCTTGATATTTAATTATGAAGTTTTTTGAAACTTCAAAATTTTATACTTTAAAAAAATCAACATATATTTCACTTAGATGGATTGGAATTATTGGGCAACTAATATCGGTTAATTTAGTTTATTTTTATTTAAATTTTGAGTTTGATTTTTTTTTAGCAAATATAATAATCTTTTTTGGTACTTTAAGTAATCTTTATCTAATATTTATTTACAAAAAAACCCAATTATCAGATAGATCAGCATTAATTTTTTTGATTATAGATATTTTTCAATTAAGTGCTTTAATTTATCTAACGGGTGGAATAACTAATCCCTTTATAATTTTTTTAATAATCCCTAGTGTTTTTGCTTCATCAAACTTAGGTCTTAGAACCAATTTATTATTAGTATTAATTACTACAATTTGCATAGCATTTCTTACATTTTACTCAAAAGAATTGCCAAAACCATTAAATCAACATTTTCATGTTGATCCATATTATTTATACTCTATTCCAATCTCATTAATTATAGCTTTATTTTTCTTAAATTATTTTGCAATTTCTTTTGGAACTGAGTCTAGACTAAGAAAAGAAGCATTAAATAAAATGGAAGAAGTAATGGCTAAAGAGCATGAATTACTCTCACTAGGAGGTCAAGCAGCGGCTGCGGCACACTCATTAGGGACACCATTGTCAACAATCAAGATTATTTCTCAAGAATTGATGAAACAGTTTAAAGATCAAAAAGATGTTGCACAAGACATTGAGCTTTTGTCAAGCCAAGTAGAAAGGTGTAACCAAATTTTGAAAAAATTATCATTAAATCCATCTGAGGAGGATGATTTTATTGATGAAGACTTAAATATGAAAAATTACTTAAAAGAGATCGTAAATTCTTTTAAAGAAACCAGTGATAAAGAATTTATTCTGAATTTTGATCAAGACTCAAATCCAAAAAAAATTACTAAATCTATTGAAATAGTTTATGGATTAAGAAATTTCATTGGGAATGCTAATAAATTTTGTAAAAATAAAATTTTTATTAATTTAAAAAGCGATACTGAATTTACTGAAATTTCAATCGAGGATGATGGTAATGGATATCCCAACGATATTATTTCAAAAATTGGAGAACCTTATTTAAGATCATTCAAAGCGGGCGATAAATCTAAAACAGGCTTAGGATTAGGAATTTTTATCGGTAAAACTTTACTAGAAAAAAATTTTGCATCTATTGATTGCAGAAACTCAAAAACTAGAAGTGGTGCTGAAGTAATTATAAAGTGGAAAAATAAGGAATTGTTTAATATTTAATGAGGTTTTTTTCCAGTATCGAATAAAGAGCTTAATTGGGAAATCATGACATCTCCAAGTTCATTTACATCTGTTATCTTGATTGCTTTTTTGTAATATCTAGAAACATCATGACCGATACCTATAGCTAAAATTTCTGTATCAGTTTTTTCTTCTATAAATTTCACTGTCTTTTTTAAATGTTTTTCTAAAAAATCACCTGAATTAACTGATAATGTTGAGTCATCAACTGGCGCGCCATCTGAAATAACCATAAGTATTTTTCTTTCCTCTTTTCTTTTCTTTAATCTATTGAAAGCCCAAGAAATTGCTTCACCATCAATATTTTCTTTTAGTAATCCTTCTTTTAACATTAGCCCAAGATTATTTTTAGCTTGTCTCCAATGAGTGTCAGCACTTTTATAAATTATATGTCTTAAATCGTTAAGTCTTCCTGGTCTTTTTGGTTTTCCATTTTTATTCCACAATTCCCTATTTTGCCCACCTTTCCAGTTTTTTGTAGTGAAACCTAAAATTTCAACTTTTACAGAGCAACGTTCTAGGGTACGAGATAATATATCTGCACATAATGCTGCAATTGTTATTGGCCTTCCTCTCATTGAACCAGAATTATCTATTAATAAAGTAACTACGGTATCTTTGAAATCCAAATCTTTTTCTTTTTTAAAAGACAATGAATTATAAGGATCCATGATAATTCTAGGTAATTTAGAGCTATCTAATAAACCTTCTTCTAGATCAAAGTCCCAAGCTCTATTTTGTTTTGCTAAAAGTTGTCTTTGAAGTTTATTTGCTAATTTTGTGATTATATCTTGAAACCCAATTAATTGTTGATCTAAACTTTTTCTTAATTTAATTGCTTCTTCTGAATTTTCTAAATTTTCAGCCTTCATTACTTCATCAAATTGAGTAGAAAAAATTTTATACTCTAAATCGATATTATTTAAGTTTCTTTTTTGTAATACTTGTTCAGAACTTTGTTTATCTGAATCTGTATCAACCAATTGTTCATCTAATTTATATTCTTCAGTACTGAAATCAGTATCTAAGCTAACCTCAGTTTCATCCTCTCTTTTTTGGTCATTCTTATCTTCTTGATCACTATTTTGATCCTCGTTTGATGGATTATCTGGTCCCTGATCTTCATTTTCTTCTTTAGTTTCCTCATTTTCCTCTGTCTGAAAGATATCCATATCCTGTAAAATTTTTGAAAATTTTGAAGAATAAATCAATTGATTTTCCATATTATTTTTTAAAAATTCCTTATGAATAGAAATATGCTGATCAAATTCATCTTCCCAAAAACTTAACATTTTGTTGGTTAATTCATTTAATTTGATGTTATGAAAATTCTTTAGCATGTATAGCTCAAACGCCTCTACGACTGGTACATCATCTCTGCTTTTTAATTGATCTTTTCTTTTAAGATTAATAATCTGATTATAGTTTTCTTTTAAATTTTTTTCTATTCCCTTAAGCATTTTAATTCCAAGAGACTCATATCTTATTTTTTCTGCTAAAGAATATAAAGATCTTGATGAATTATTACTTGGGATATTATTTTTATATATTACTTTGTCAGAAAATTTTTTTTTTAAAGCTGATGAGTCTGCTTCTGCTCTTGCTTTAATAAAGTCATTTTTACTATTTAGATTATCAAATTGAAAAAATTCAAAGTTTTTTGAACTTTTATTTTCTTTAATATTTTCACTTAGTTTAAGGTCATCAGAAATAACTTTAATTGTAGATGTTAAAGCTTGTCTTAACTTTTCTTTAAGATTTGCTTCTTTATTATTACTCATTTTATTTGAATATTCACTAATGATTCGGGTAATTCTTCACCAAAACATCTTTGGTAATATTCTGCGATGGTATTTTTTTCTACTTCATCACACTTATTTAAGAATGTAACTCTAAACGCATATCCTATATCTTTAAATATTTCTGCATTATCTACCCAATGCAGAACTGTTCTTGGACTCATAACAGTTGATATATCACCTGCAATAAATCCTTTTCTTGTTAAAGATGCAACCTTAATCATGTTGGAAATTTTCTCTTTACCTTTAGGATTGTTGAGATTTTTGTTTTTTGCTAAAACTATATCCATTTCTCTTTCTAGGCTTAAGTAATTCAATGTAGTGACAATGTTCCACCTGTCCATTTGACCTTGATTTATTTGTTGTGTTCCATGATACAAACCGGTTGTATCCCCTAATCCTACAGTATTTGAGGTTGCAAAAAGTCTGAAATATTTGTTTTGTTTAATAATTTTATTTTTATCTAAAAGTGTAAAACTTCCTTCAGCTTCCAAAACTCTCTGAATAACAAACATAACATCTGGTCTTCCAGCATCATATTCATCAAAAACTAATGCTACCGGGTTTTGTATAGACCAGGGTAAAATACCTTCATTGAATTGAGTGACTTGCTTACCATCTTTTAAAACTATAGCATCTTTACCTATTAAATCTATTCTACTTATATGACTATCTAAGTTTACTCTAATACAAGGCCAGTTAAGACGAGCTGCAATTTGTTCGATGTGAGTTGATTTTCCAGTACCATGATATCCTTGAACTAAAACTCTTTTGTTGAAGGCAAATCCAGATATTATAGCTAAGGTAGTGTCTTTATCAAATTTGTAACTTTTATCTATTTCAGGAACATATTCACTTTTTTTTGAAAAAGCATCAACTTCCATTTCTGATTCAATTCCAAAAGTTTGTTTTAGAGAAACTTTTATATCCGGTTGTATATTTAAATTAGGTGTCAATTTTTTCCTTATATGTATTTTTTAATTGAGTATAAGCTAAAGTAATTAACTTAAGTTTTTCCTCGAATTTTTTATTTCCAGAATTCATATCAGGGTGAAATTTTTTCACAAGTAATTTGAATTTATCTTGTATTTTCTTCCACTTTAAACCCACAGAAACCCCCA
>MDSZ01094635.1_pt1 | contig 18492 bp, 13 predicted proteins | sample 811201 | NCBI WGS metagenome assembly MDSZ01 (sample SAMN05326647, study PRJNA326480) | marine metagenome | isolation source: seawater | place: Indian Ocean: North | collected 2010
TACAGGCTACACGTATAAGGAAGAGCAACTAATGGCAAAAAGTAAAGCAAGAATATTTGCGGATTTAGCTGACAAATATTCACAGATATCAACAACTGCAACGGGAACGTCAATATCAACCGTTGATACAGTACAAGCAGTAGATACAAGTTCTGTAGTTTATAATATCATGGCGACAAAAGGTACAGACTTTCATTATTGTACAGTTGTTGTAGCTATGACATCAGCCACAGATTGTGACTACACTCAATTCTCAGATATTCAATCAACAAATCTTGTAACTTTCTCAGCAGATTCAGATGTAGGTCCACCTAGAACACTTAGATTAAGAGCAACACCTGCCTCAACAGGAACATTGAATTTAAAGATAACAAGAATAGGCGTAGCAAGATAAAGTTTTGCTATAGATAAATATAGAAAAGGTAAAAAATTATGGTACAAAAAGTTCCGTTTCCCCAATTATCAGGAAATACTGTTACAATCGGTACAGGTGCCTCAAGAGTTATAATGGGGGCTGATAGTGGTAATCTAAAGATTACAGATTCCCAAGCAAACGTAAGTGTTATCGAAGCTGGTTTAGGTGTTCAAGGTGGTGCCGCAGTTACAGTTGTAGCAAATAATGATGTTTTACAATGGCCTGCTCCAGCCGCTGGAACTCTGTCTTTTAGTAGTGGTAATAATACACTTTTTATATCTAATGGTTCAGGCTGGTATAAAATAACTACAGTTAATACTTCTCCAAATATAACTCTTAGTGTAGATAAAGTTAAAGTAGGGGGTTCATCAGGTAATACTCTTGATGTTACTTATACAGTAGTAGAACCAGAAGGAACACCAACAACAGTTACTTTCGCTAACTCTGGTATTGCTGATAATAATCAAGCTACTATAGTACATACTTCAGCAAATAATACTCTTAGAATTACAAACACTAAATCTACTGATTGGAGTGGAGCAACTTTGACTGTAACAGCTACAGATGGTGTTAATACTGGAACAGATTCATTAACTATAGAATATAGTTCTCTAGAGCCAGTTCCTGATACAGTATACGATTGGGCGGCTATGACAGCTTGGGGTAATGATAAGTGGAATGAGTTTTCAAAGTATGCCGCTGGACCTCCAGCGTTGACTGCCATGCATAATGGAACTACTACATCAAATTTAACATGGAGTAACTCAGCCGATCAGGTTCTTATAGGTAGTGTTTCACCTTATGGTCCAAAAGGTTATAGTATGTATTTTGAAGGCAATGATTACTTAGATATCACAGATCAAGGTAATTCTAGTACTGATTTTGAATTTGATACTGGCGCTTTTTCTATAGAAATGTGGTTTTTATCATTTGATAATTCAGGTACTAGAACATTATTTGAAATGGCGGCAACAAGTCAATCTCAAAATGTTGTAGGAATAAAATATAATGCATCAACTGGTTGGCAAGCTGGTGGATTTGATGGTAATGACATTGTTGGTTCACCTGCATATATGAACGGAATAGGTACTTTTGATGTTGGTAAATGGCATCACGTAGCATTATGTCGAGATGCTAGTGACGGATTAAAATTATATGTTGATGGTATTCTAGTAGGAAGTGCTACTGTTACAGGAACTACTACTCAAAAAAGATTTAATAGAACTTCTGGTACAGTTAGATTGGGTGCTACTCAGGCTAGTGCTGGAAATTATTTTAAAGGTTACATAGCTGACGTAAGAATTGTCAAAGGCGCTCAAGCTTATTCGGCAGCCTTCACACCACCTACAGAAAAATTATCAGATCATGGTTCAGGTACTACAATATTTAGAACGGGTTTAATGCCAAACATATCAAATACAAAAGATTTAACTGGTAGAAATTATATGAACTCTTTGCCTAGAAACACACAAACTGGTGCTGATTATTATCAAGATTGTGGAGTTGAGGCTATTGTTGCTTCACCTTATAATATGACTTCACCTTGGGATAAATCTATACACGGTGGTTCTGCATTTTTTCCAACTAGAAATCGCCAATCTGGACTTTATGGTATACAGTCTGCCACACACTCAGATGTAACAACAGCATTTGCCTTAGATAGTAGTTCAGATTTTTCTCTTGAGTGTTGGATTTATATAAAATCTTTTTACTCTGATCAGATTAGTACTGCCGAAGAGTATTCTGCTGGTTTATCAAATTTTAATATGCAGATATTATCTGGTGATAATCTTCCCCATTCGTCTGGCCAACGATCAGCTAAAATGTGGTTAGGTTTTGTTAGCGGCGAGTTACAATTTCGTAAATGGAATGATTCCAATTATCCAAAATATGATATGAACACAGCGACAGATCCATTACAAATCAATACTTGGTATCACATTGCTGGTACTAGAATTAATAATGTTGCTAAATTATATGTTAATGGAGTGTTAAAATCTACAGAGTCAGGGACTGGAATTGCGACAGAAGCCATTAGTTCAGGTGGTTTTAATGTTGGTACAGGTTTCTCTGGCCATATAACAGATGTTAGATATATGAAGGGACAAGCCGCATATACTGGAAATTTTACACCTCCAAGTGGACCTTTAACTAAAACGGGTGGTACATATCCATCAGAAACTAATGTTAATACTTCAATGACTGCTTCTAATTGTAAAGTTTTATGGAATTTTGAAGAAGGTGGTATTATAGATCCAGTTAGCCATGTACCTTGGAGAAATTTATATGGTTATGCAGATAGTGCCTCTGATACAAGCCAAGTAAAATTCTCTGGTATACCTACTTGGAGAAAAGACGATAGTTATAACACTTTAATTAGACATAATAGATTTGATTTTGATGCGAAAAGTGATATTCATAAAAACGATAACGGCGAGTGGGTAGAAAATTTCTGGGTTCCAAATGGATATACAGATTATACATTGGAGTGTTGGGTACGTTTTGAAGATCATACAGAAAGTGCTGATAAGGGTGGTATATTCCAATTTCAACACCCCACTACAATTTATGGTGAACAGACTCATGGCCCTGGTGTTAGATGTAGACAAAGCACATTTCGTTTCTATAAAGAAGGAAATGGTGGGGAACAAACTACTGGTGTAACTTGTTCTGATGACACTTGGTATCACGTAGCAATGACTAGACAAGCAATTAAACATGGCCAAGCAGGAGGCCATAGTACAAATTGTTTTGTTAATGGTGTATTAACTAATAAATGGTTAGAGAATATGAATATGGCCAATTATTATAAAGCATTCTTTATGGGATCCGCTGAAAATTGGGTTGATGATTTTAGTTTTCTTAATATGGGAGATTTTAGATGGACAAGAGATTCAAAATATCCATTTGAGCCTAAGTTACAAACACTCACAACATCAACATCATTCCAAGCTGGACAAACAGTTACAGCTTCAAATACTAAATTATTAACTTGTCATGCCGCATCTATAACTGATGGTTCAGCAGGTAATCATTCTTTGACAACTGGTGGAAATGCCGCAGTATCTAGTTTTGCTCCAAAAGGTGGTATGTATTCTGTATATTTTGACGGAACTGGTGATTATATAACAACACCTTCTCACGCGGATTTCGCTTTTGGTTCAGGTGCATATTGTATGGAAGCTTGGATTTGGAGAGATAGAACTTCTGCGGCTGGTGAAACTGTATTTGGCCATCAGAACTATAGTAGTAATAACTCATCAAGAGTTTTCTTAGTTCAGTCAAACGATCATTTTACTTGGCATTATAAGGGTAGTACTAATTTTGATACTACAGTTGAAATACCTTTTAAGAAATGGACTCATATAGCAGTTTGTAGAAAAGGTACTGGAGCTAATCAGGCTTTTGTCTTTGTAAATGGTTCTTGTGTTTATACTGGACAAGATGATTCTAATAATAGTACTGCTGATACATTCTCTGTTGGAGGACTAGTTGGTTCTGAATCTTTCAAAGGTTATATATCAAATATGAGAGTAGTAAAAGGACAATCTGTGTACGATAAAGATTTTCAAGTACCACAATCAAACTTATATGGAATAACAGCAGTTTCATAAAAGTAGTTGACACCTTTAAAATTTTATGTTATGATTAATGTATGAAAATGAAAATAGGTTTTACTTGTAGTACATTTGATTTACTTCATGCTGGACACGTTCAGATGTTACGTGAAGCTAAAGAGCAATGTGATTATTTAATATGTGGACTACAAACTGATCCCACAATTGATCGTAAAGAAAAGAATGCACCTGTACAAACAATCGTAGAAAGATATACTCAATTAAACGGCATCAAATATGTTGATGAAATAATACCATATTCCACTGAACAAGATTTAGAAGATATACTTTCTATGTACGATATACATATAAGAATATTAGGTGAAGAATATAGAAATAAAGAATTTACTGGCCGTGATATATGTAAGAAAAGAGATATTGAATTATTTTTTAATAAAAGAGAACATAGATTTAGTTCTAGCGATTTAAGGAGAAGAGTTTGCGAATAGGTATTGTTGGTTACGGAGTAGTAGGAAAAACAGTAAGCGATTACTTAGAAGAAAATGCAAAAGAAATAAAACAAGATTTAATTGATCCAGTTTTAGAAAACAATTTAACAATAACATCATCAAAAGCAGATGCTTTTATAATTTGTCTACCAGCACCAGGGGAATATGATACTCTGATGGCTTTAAAAGGAAGATGTGATGATTCTATAATAAAAGATGTATTAGAACAAATAGGTACATCTAAACCAGTATTATTAAAAAGTACTGTTACACCCGATCTCATAAAAGAATATAGCGACAATGTAACATATTGTCCAGAATTTTTACGGGCTAAACACGCAAAAGAAGATTTCGAAACAAAAGAAATCTTTGTTGTGGGTGGAACATCTAAAAAGAATATCGATTTTTGGAAAAAAATATTTAATCATAAAAGATTTTATGAAACAGATAGACAAACTGCTAGTGCAATTAAGTATGCTTATAATTCTTTTCTAGCAACTAAAGTAACATTCTTTCATGAATTAAAAAGAAAATTACCTCCACAAATAAATTATGAACAAATGATTGGTGCTTTGTCACAAATGAAAAACATTGGACCAAGTCATATGAAAGCTCCCAATTATGATGGAGAATTAGGATTTGGTGGAGAATGTTTCCCTAAAGACATTGATGCTTTTCTAATATACATTCAGCAATATTATCTAAAAAATCCAATTGGAGCAGGACAAGGTAGATTAGATATTCTAAACTATATTAGGCATGCCAATGAACAATTAAAAAAAGATGCACTTTAGTTTCTTATAAATAGAAAGAAAATAATAATCTATTAGACGGATAGGGAACTCTAATGGCATCATCAAAAGCATTCGTAGCCAAGCATGGTTTGGCGGTAAACTCACCATCAACAGTAGTTTTCGGTTCAAACGCAAAACTTCACGCAAATAACACAATAACGGCAGGTACCATAACTGGTGCAATGTTAGCCCCTGGAGCGGCTACAGACGATACTACAGTACTCGCAACAAACACGGCATTACGTGCATTAATAACTGCTGAAGGAAATAGAAATACATTAGTTAATACTAATTTAACTAGTACAAATACAGCACTCAGAACATTAATAAGTGATAGATTGCAAGTTGCAAATGCTACTACACTATTTCTTGAAACTGGTAATGCGGCTGGAGCTGAACAAAGTGTTGGTGGACAAGTTACATTTTCACACAATGTTATTGTATCTGGTAACTTAACAGTATCAGGTACTAGTACAACTGTTAATACTGAAACAATAAAACTTGCTGATAATTTAATAACAATTAATAGTAATCAATCTGGTACTCCTTCTGAAAATGGTGGTATCGAAATTGAAAGAGGTTCTGCTACTAATGTTGCTATTAGATGGAATGAAGGTACTGATAAATGGCAGTTTACAAATGATGGTTCTAATTATACAGATTTCGGTGCTGGTGGAGTAACAGTTCAAGAAGAAGGTTCTTCTCTATCTAATTCTGGAACAACATTAAATTTTGTTGGTACTCCAGTAACTGCTTCTGGAACAGGTGCTACTAAAACAATTACAATCTCAGCTTTACAAAATCTTAGTGAAGATACTACACCTTCATTAGGTGGTACACTAGACACAGACGGACAACTAATTAATTTTCGTGATAGTGGTGGTACAACAGACGATAGATTAAATTTTGGTGATTCTCAAGATTTAAGTATCTATCATACTGGTAGTGAATCAAGAATAGAAAACGACACAGGTATCTTACGAATTTCAGGTACTGATATACGAATTAATAGTGTTGATCAAGCTAAAACTAGTGCATTTTTTACTACAGCCGGTGGTGTTACTCTTCAGCATGATGGTTCTCAAAAATTTGAAACAACAGCTAGTGGTATTAATGTAACAGGTACAGTAGAGTTTGATGGTTTAAGTGGTACTGGAGCAACAACAGTTACCGATATTTTAGACGAAGATGCTATGGGTTCAAACTCAGCGACAGCACTTGCTACACAACAATCTATTAAAGCTTATGTTGATGCAAATGCATTATCTCTAATTGATGAAGATAATATGAGTACTAATAGTGCTACTCGTCCTCCATCACAACAATCAGTAAAAGCTTATGTAGATGCCGTTTCAGCATCAATTACGGCTGCCGATTTAACAAATGTTGAAGTTGATACTTTACTGGTTAAAAATCCAGCACAACAACATTCTCATACAGTTACAGTTGCAAGTAAAACTTCAGCACACCCTTATACAGGTACTGGCTCTTCTAGTGCTTTCTTCATAGATGGTAAAGAATCTCCATCTTTGATTTTTGCACCGAATATGACATACAGATTTGATCAAGCAGATAATACAAACTCTTCTCACCCTTTAAGATTTTATCTAGATGCGGCCAAGACAACAGCATACACAACGGGAGTAACAACAAACGGAACAGCAGGTAGTTCAGGTGCATATACACAAATTGTTGTGACAGATGCAACTCCACCTGTTCTTTACTATCAATGTTCTTCTCATGCTCATATGGGTTCAGTTGCTTCTTCACTCACAGAAGGTACAACAGATCATTATACTGAAGGTTCAACAAATCTATACTATACAAATGCAAGAGCAGATGCAAGAATAGCCGCGGCTAATATATCTGCTTTAAATAATGTGCATAATGCATCACCAACTGATGGACAAGCATTAGTTTGGGATAATAGTAATAGTAGATGGGCTCCAGGGACAGTTGGTGGTTCTTTAACAATTCAAGAAGAAGGTAGTGCGTTATCAACTGCGGCTACAACATTGAATTTCGTAGGTTCATCAGTTACAGCCAGTGGTTCAGGTACTACTAAAACAATTACAATTACTGGTGGAGCAGGTGGTAATTCTTTTTCATCAATAGCAGTTAATGGTGGAAATACTGTTATAGCAACAGGCGCCACACAAAGATTGAATATTCAACCAGGAAATAATATTGCAATAGCAGGACATAATGCTAATAACACTCTAACAATTTCTGCAACTGGTACAACTATAGGTGCTAATGGAAATTTTGGTGGCGATATGACTGTCGCAACTGCTTCTGGTTCAGCTACAACATTTACATCACCATTATCTACAAATCTAGCAAATAACATTATAGTATCTGTAGACGGCTTGTTACAACGGCCAACAACTGACTATACAGTATCAGGAACAACAGTTACATTTGGTACAGCACCTGCCGCTGGTACAGCAGTTATGGTTAGAAGCTTTAGCGGAGGACTTACAAACAAAGCTGGTATAAATGTTCAAACTTTTACTTGTAATGGTTCGAATACAGTATATAAGTTAGCTGATCCTGTTTCTGCTGTAAATGATGTGATTGTAACAGTTAACGGTATTGTACAACGTCCTACAACAGACTATACATATGCAAATCCAAATATTACTTTCCAAGGTGGAGCACCCGCATCTGGAGATATTTTAGCATTAAGAACATTCAATATCTCATCATCAGGAAGTAAGGCAACAGTAAGTGATACTGCACCAACTAATCCTACAAATGGTGATCTCTGGTTCGACTCAACAGTAGCTAAAATGTTTATACGATACGAAGATGGAAGTTCTAATCAATGGATATCAGTAAGTGTTCCAGGTGCCGATGGTTCTGATGGTGGTGGAGTAGCTTACGAAGCCTGTTCTTCAAATGTCACACTAGCTAAAGATAAAGGTTATCTTGTTGACACTTCAGCCGCTAGAACACTTACATTACCAGCTTCTGCTACAATAGGTGATGAAATAAGAATTATAGATGCTACAGGACAAGCAGGTACAAATAATATTACTGTAGCAAGAAACAGTCATAAAATACAAGGCGATGCTTCTAACTTAACAATATCAACAAATAGGGCAGCCTTTGGATTAGTTTATTATAATGCCGCTCAAGGTTGGCTCTTAACAGAGAGATAATAATATGTCAGTATATCAAAGTATACGTTATGAACCTGAACATTTATTGTATGCCAATTTAGCCGCTTTACCTACAACTGGATTAGTTGAAGGACAAACAGCATATCTAACAAGTGACAGAAAGTTAATGTGTTGGGACGGTAATGGTTGGTTTATTCTTTCTGAAGGTTCTAATGCTCCATCACTCATAGTATCAAGAGCAGGTTCAGTTGATAATTCAACTAGTGATGAAGATGGCCGTTCAACATATGCCAGTACTTCTGCTATTATGGATTTTACATATACTGTTAGTGATGATGGCCCTGGCTCCCAACTATCTACTGTTACTTTAGCAAATTCTGGTATTGCTGACACGAATGCCGCTACATTTACACACACTACTTCTAATAATCATTTAAGAGTTCAGATGGGAGGTAGTTATAGTGGTGAATTTGATTTTACTTTATCAGTTAATGATGGTGTTACAACAACATCAAAAACAGTATATCTAAGACAAGCAGGACAAGAAATAACTTTTCCAGGTTCGATTTCTGGTTGGGGTGATGATTGGGATGGGAAAGATGGACTTGGTGGTTCTGATAGTGGATTTGCAGTTACTGGACATACAAATGGTGGTAATGCACAAAACTATAGAAGTAATGCTCTCAGAGTTGGTAATTACTACTTTGAACTAGACTTTGAAGGTACGTCACTATCTGGTTCTGAAAATAGTGGTGGTACTGTTGGAGCATATTTGATGTGGGGTTTATATGGCGGAACTGCGACAAATTATGGTTATGGTTCTACTGGTACAGTTAATTGTTATGGTGGTTCTGCACAAATGTATACACCTGGAGCAGGCTCAAACTTAGGAAGTGCGACTGGATCTGTTTTTCATTATGCTTATAATTCAACATCACGAAAATGTTGGGTAGGTATTAGTGCTGATGGTACAGGAACTGTTACTTGGAGTAACGGTGGTGCACCCGCTTCAAATGTTGGGACTGCTGGAAATGGACACGATTTAGGTGGTAGTTCTGGTGGGGCTATTGTTTTTAATTTTGGTTCTGGTTCAAGTGGTGGTTCTGGAACTTCTAAAGGTTTTTTTAGAACTGGTCCAAATATTCTTGGTACCGTACCCACTGGTTTTACTGCACATTAGGAAGAAAATATGGCAGATTATTCATCAATAAGACATCAAACAAGAAAACCCACAATTGTTGCAAATGGTAGTGTTTTACCTACTAGTGGATTAACAAATGGAGATACTGCATTTTCTACACTAGGGCAAGATTATTATATTACAAATGGTACTGGTTGGTTTAGATTAGATTCGGTTGATGAGAGTCCCACAGTAACTTTAAATGCAACAAGTTTTGCAAGAGGTTCAACTGGTGGTGCTATAGCTGATATAACTTATACAGTTACAGATGATGTTACAGCAAATGCCGCTCTTACAATTACAGTTGCTAATTCAGGTATTGCTGATACTAATGATGCTACAGTTACCCATACTACTTCAAATAATCATATACGTGTTACTAAAGTAGCACAAACAGGTAAAACAATTAGAATTACAGTTTCGGCTCAAGATGGTAAGAGTAATACTGGACAAGCAACTGCAAATGTAGTTTATAACTATTCTGAAGAACTTCATCAACCATCTGGCACAACTCGATTGTTAGGTTTAACTTTCAATGGTGGTGCTATGGGTAAAACAGGATCTTGGAACTCACCTAATGTAACTGGTTCACCATCATATAGTAACCAAACGGGTGGTACTCTCAATAGTGGATATTTAAGTGGAACTAGTTCGGGTGCTTATTTAACAATGTCTGAATTAGCAAATGCTAATAGTAGTAACGGCAAAACATTTATAGTTTGGTACAAAGGAACACAGAATAATGGTACAAATAGTTCATACTCACCAGGTGTTCCTATCTTCGGTGATGATTCAGGTTCTGTTTGGATGGGATTTGGATTAGAAGATGGTATAATGTGTGTTTGTGGAGGTGGCTCTGCAACGAAAGGTACTAATTCTGTATCTATGATAGATGGTAATTGGCGTATGATGGCTTTTATACACAAAACAAATAATAATGTTGATGCATATTGTGATGTTAGTGGCACAATGACAAAAGAGATTTCAGATAAGAGTGTTTCTGGTAGTACAAGTTATAATAGAGTGAGTAAAATAGGAACAGGTTATGCTTATGGTGGTATGACTTATCCAACTGCTCTAGATGCCATACAAGTTTACAGCGGTGCATTAACACAAACACAATTACAAGCTATATATGATAAGGGTAAATAAAAATGTCAACTTATAGTACAGAAAGATATGTAGCAAAAGGTACATTAAATGTAGCAAATAAGGCCGCGTTAACTAATACACTAGCATCTACACAAGGAGCTGGTTCTTTAGCTTATACTTTAGCAGAAAATAGAGTTTATATTTCTAACGGCTCTGGTTGGTATTATTTAAAAGATCAAAATGCAATTCCAGCTGTGGTATTAAATACAACTAGCTTTACTTTGGGAACAGAGGGTAATACTGCCGATATAACTTATACAGTTACAGATGATACAAAACCAGTTACAGTAACAATTTCTAATTCAGGAATAGCAGACACTAATACAGCAACAGTTGTCCATACAGCAAGTAATACTCATATAAGAGTAACAAATGTAAAAGCAAATGAAGGTATATGGAGTGGTAGTGTAACTGTTTCTGCGAGTGATGGTATTAATACTGGTTCTGCTACTGCAACATTAAACGTAAACTATACACCATATAAAGCTTTTAGAGATGCATATCTTAGTGGTACAGGAGTTACAGGTTCTGGAACAAGTGGTACAGAAAGAATTTTAGCGGGTGGAACAAGAGCATCTCCCATAAGTTTAACTACTATGCTAACATCTACTGCACAAAATGGTGATATTGTTAAATTAACGCCTAAAGCTGGATCAGATTATGGATATTTTTCATTAGATGTTAATAATACAAATTTTGATACTCCATATGCTGGTGATCTGTTTGATGGTAAACATTTTGCAATTGCTGGAAGTGGTGGAGATCCTACAAATATTATTATAATTCACGAAACTGGTACTGGGACATCTACAAGAGTTTTAGATGCTCAAACTTCCTCAGCTTATACTGGCGCAAGTGGATCATCACCAGCTAGAACATATTGGAGAAAAATGTTTAATCTAACATTCTGGAGAGAAGTTTATAGTGGAAGTAATTGGGCAGAAGCTATGGTTGGTGATCCATATGGAAGACAAGGTGGTTGTGCTTTTCAAAATGTTTTATTTGATTTTAGACAAGATGGTGCATCTCAAACATCATATAATCCTTCTTCTTCTAGTAGTAACTCAAGATTTAGTTGGCAATATAACAACAGTAATCATGCAGTACCAGTCGCTAATTTTATTAATTGTTCTTTTGTAAATTACTATGATATTACTAGTAGTTATAGTGGTGTAAATGGCGCCATTAAAATAGCCAATTGTGCTTTTGATGATGATTCTGGAACAACACCCGAGGGTGGTAAATTTGAACAAGGATATTATTTTCAAAAGCCCACAGCTAAATTTACAACTGATTCAGATACAGAGTTAATATCGTGTCAAGAAGATACTCTATCAACTGGAGCCTCGATTCAAGGAACTGTTAATGCAAGTACAACTCTCCCGTTTACTTCTAGTGGACAAAAAAGTAGAGATTTTCCTGGTACAAATAATAACTTTATAAGATATTCAAGTGGAGCAAGTGGTGGTTCAGGTGCTTATACAATTGAAGGTTGGTTTAATTTCGATACACTTGCCGCAAGTCAAACTCTTATAACTATTAATGGTAGTCAGATATACTATTATCAAACAGCTAATAAAATAAGATTTTATAATTCAGGTGGTAGTGCAAACTTTAGTTGGACACCTACACAGACAGGTACTTGGTATCATATTGCATTAGTAAGATCAAATAATGTATGGAGATTATTCCATGATGGTATTGCAGATGATACAACTGTATCAAACACTCATTCAATGACTGGACAAGTAGACATAGGTGCTTTTAATAATGGTACTGAATGTTTTAACGGAAAGATATTTGGAATAAGATTGAGTGATGTAGCTAGATATCCAGCAGGTGGAAATCAAAATGGGGTAACATTTACAGATGGTGCAGATGCTGGTAGTCACTTATCTGCACATTATAAAACATACTCTAAATCTGGTGTACCAACTCATACAACTGGCCACTTAAACGACTTGAGAAACATTTCAGATGCTAATTTCTCAATCACAGCATCAACAATATAACAGTTGTTTTATAATTATAAATAGAGACATAATTATGTCTATTTAAGAGGAGAATAACAAAATGGCCTTAAACTTTCCAAATAGTCCAAGTAATGGGGATACATTTGAAGGTTTCGTTTACAATACTAGTAAAGGTGTTTGGAACTCAACAAAAGAGTCTGATACTGCTGTAACAGTATACGCAAACTTGGCCGCATTTCCGAGTTCAGGTAATGTTGCAGGTGATTATGCTTTTGCTACAAATACGAAAGCATTATATGTCTGGGACGGAGCAGAATGGGACAGAGTAAGCACTGGTAATAATGAAACTCCAAGACTCACTACGACACCAGCTAGTACACTTGAATTGAACTCTGATGGTAGTACATCTCAATTAGTAATAGCCGCCTCAGATCCAGAAGGTTTTCCAATTACGTATGATCACGATACAAGTCCATCAAGCCCTAATCAGGTAACAAATATCGCAAAATCAGGTGGTACATTTACACTAACACCTTCAACAAATACAGCACACGCTGGTAATTTTACGCTAAGACTCAAAGCAAGTGATGGTGTTTCTACTACTTCTCATGCAGTAGCAGTTAATCTTGCATTCTCTCCTGCCATTGCTTTCAAAACATTATTTATTGCACACACATCAGGAACTACTAGAGAAATTACTGGTGGTGCCGATGAAGCAAATGCAGTAAGTCTTGATACTTTAATTACAAGTACTGCAAATAATGGTGATTTAATATTGTTAAATCCTGCCGCTGGTAGTACCTACGGACATTTTAAAATTACTCATAGTACTGGAGATGATAGTTGGGGTGCAAACCCATGGGCTAATAAACAAATAGCGATAGTTGGTGGAGGTTTGAAACCCAATAACATATTTGTATGGCACAATCATGACGGAACTACTGGTGTACGAGATCACCCTATTTTTCAAAGATCATGGACTGGTTCAGCACCTTCTAATGCTACTCAACGGGCTTTAACTTATCGTCAATTTATGTTCAATCTTACATATCATAGACATCAAACTTCAGGTACTAACTATGAAAATGCATTTAATAGATCACCTATGGGTGGTGGTACAATGCTGAATTGTATCATTGATAATAATAATGGTGATTTTAGTTGGAAATATGATAATGCTAATCAAAGCACTTATAGAGTGTCATATAAACATTGCTCATTTTTGAATTATGCTACAGTAGATTCACCTTATGCTGGAGCCCAAGCCGCCGTAAGAGTTATTGATTGTGCATTTGAAGGTAGTAGTAACAGATTAACTGATATTACAGACATAGGAACTAATCAAGAGGGTGTCAATTTTGATGGTTGGAAATATGATAATTATTCTACAAAGAATATTGAAACAACCACTGCTATCGCAAATGGTACGTATGGACATTTAAAAGATTTAAATTCTCTCACAGGATCAAATACACTATTCAATAATTATCAATCAGCGAACTAATGTAGGAAGTATTATAAATAGAGACATAATTAAATGTAAGGAAAAAAATTATGTCAACTCCAAATTCAAGAACAACATTGAAGGATTACTGCCTTAGAAGATTGGGACATCCAGTTGTTGAAATAAATGTTGATGACGATCAAGTAGATGATCGTATTGATGATGCTTTAGCTTTCTATAGAGATTATCATTATGACGGAACTGAGAGAGATTTTTTAAAGCACACTATAACAACAGCAAATATCACAAACAAATATATTGATATACCATCAACTGTCAGTGGTATCATTAGAGTTTTTCCAGTTGGAACAGGACTCAATGCAAACAATTTATTCAATCTTAGATATCAGTTAACATTAAACGAAGTTTTCGACTGGAGCAAATCGGCCTTCTCTGGTTACTATACCAATATGGAAAATATTGCTTTGATGCAAGAGATATTTGTAGGGCAACAAGGTATACGTTTCAATAGACATACAGATAAACTTTATATAGATATGGACTGGGACGCAAAAGTAACTGCTGGTGAATATCTTATTGTAGAATGTTATAAAGTTTTAAATCCAGATACACACACTTCTGTATGGGGAGATTGGTGGCTGAGACAATATACAACACAACTTATCAAACGTCAATGGGGAGAAAATCTCAAGAAGTTTGAAGGTATGCAACTCCCTGGTGGTGTAAGCTTTAATGGTGCGGCAATATGGGGCGAAGCTGAAGAAGAGATAAAAAGATTAGAAGAAGAAATAATTTCAAAGTTTTCAATGCCCGTAATGGACATGATTGGATAATTTAAATGCCAACTAATTTTTATTTTAATAATAATGCTCATAGTGGGCAACAGAATCTAATTGAAGATTTAATAATCGAATCAATTAAGATTTATGGCTATGACAATTTCTATATACCAAGACAACTCGTAAAAGAAGATGATTTGTTTGGTGAAGATGTATTATCTAAATTTGATAGTGCATATCCAATAGAAATGTATATTAAGAACGTAGAAGGTTTTGATGGAGAGGGTGAGTTTCTATCAAAGTTTAATCTAGAAGTTAGAGATCAGATTACTTTCTCAGTATCACATAGAAGATATCAAGAAGAAATACCAGAAGGTGCTATTAAGTTAGACGAGCAAGGCGATAAAATACAACGCCCAATGGAAGGTGATTTAATATTCTTTCCACTCACAGGACAGCTTTACGAAATTAAATATGTAGATAAGCAACCCATATTCTACCAAATGGGTTCTCTACAGATGTATGATTTACGTTGTGAGTTGTTCGAATACAGTCATGAAGTTGTTGATACAGGTGTTAAAGCAATTGATGATCTGGCCGCAAGACACACTATCAACGTACTTAACTTTCAAGTACTTCTTGAAACTTATAAAGAAAGAGCATTGGGTACAGCATCACTCTCAAATGGTGGAGTTAGTGGTGTTACAATATCAAATCCTGGAGATTACGCAACTGTTCCAGCAGTTACATTTGGGGCCCCACCCGCGGCACAGAAAGCTTTAGCTACAGCAACAGTATCAGGTGGTGCAGTAACGGGTGCAACATTAAATACAAATCAATATGGTTCTGGATATACAGGAACTGTCGGTGTAACTTTCTCAGATCCTGAAACAACACAAAGATTAAATGCAACAGCGACAGCTTCAATATCAGGTGGAGCTGTTACAGGGACAAATATAACGAGAGCAGGTGGATTTTATTTACAACCACCACCTGTATCAGTTACAGCTTCTCCAACTGGACAAGATGCTGTTATAACATCTACTCTTAATACTAATAATGGTGTTGCAAGTTTAACTGTTCAATCAGGAGGTGGTGGTTATACTTCAGCACCCACAATAACAATTGCCGCTCCAAATAATGCTATACATTTTAGAGCAACAGGTACAGCTACAGCTAATAGTCAAGGTAATATTACATCACTTACAATTACAGATGGTGGTAAATATTATGAAAATCCACCAACAGTTACAATTGCTAATCCACCTGATGCAATCACGGCAACAGGAACACCTATATTAACTGGTGCAGGAGTTACTAGTGTTAGTATGGGTAATTCTGGAAGAGGTTATGTCAATGTTAATGGTACTCCATATGTACCATCAGTTACATTTACTGTAGAAACTTTTGCTGGTGGTATCAAACTTGAAGATAATAGTGGACTTCTATTAGAGAATACTGCTAATACAACACATGAAAATACTACAGCGAATAATACATTTTTCGAAACACAGAAAACTGGTTTCTTAGACTTTACAGAGCAGAATCCATTTAGCGAAGGGACTGACTGGTAATGTTTGGACAATTTCACTATCATAGCGCCATACGTAAATATATTATCATGTTTGGTAATATGTTTAATGATATAGATGTAGTACGTTTCAATAAAGCAGGCGAAAGTACTCAACAGATACGTGTACCCATAGCATACGGCCCGAAAGAAAAATTTCTAGCAAAACTTAGAACAGATCCAGATGGTAGACGAGAGATAGCAATGGTGTTACCGCGGTTATCTTTCGAAATTGAATCTATGCTTTACGCTCCAGATAGAGTACTAAGTCGTTCACATAAACAAGTTGGTAAAGGTGGAGGAAACAACACTTTAAGACAAACTTGGACTCCAGCTCCATATGATATCGATATGGTTCTTTATGGTATGTTCGCAAACAATGAAGATGCAGTACAAGTAGTAGAGCAGATATTACCATATTTTCGTCCAGAGTGGACAAATAGTGTAAAGATAGTTAAAGAATTAAATCAATACGTAGATGTTCCAACTGTTCTTACTGGTATGACTATTGAAGATAGTTATGATGGAGATTTTGAAACACGTAGAGCAATAATATATACATTTCAATTTAGAATAAAAGGATATATCTTTGGACCTGTTACTAATCGTGGTGTTATTCGTAGGACTTATGTTAATCAGTATGTGCCTTCTAGTAATACTGCTACTGGAAATGTAGTTGTCAGTACAACAGATGATAAACTACAAAAAATAACTTTAACACCAGGACTTTTAGCGAATGGACAGCCGACATCAAATAGTTCAGCTAGTGTTCCTATAAACCAAATATCAGCAAACTCTAATTATGGATATGCTTTTGATAGGGAAGATTTCTTTCAATGAAAAATAATGTGACAGATAATCTAAATGATGTTTTCAAAGTGGGAACTGATTTAGTAGAAGTAGAAAAAGAAAAAACAGAAGTTGCTGTACCTGAAGATGTAGATAACGATTACAAATATGCAAGAGAAAATTTGTACGGAGTTATTGAAAAGGGTACAGAAGCTTTAGATAATTTAATTGACTTAGCAAAAGCGAGTGAACACCCTAGAGCATTTGAAGTTGTATCTCAACTTACTAAAACACTTGTAGATGCGAATAAAGACTTACTAGAGATTCAAAAGAAAGTTAAAGACTTAAAGAAAGAAGATGAGAAAGAACAACCTCAGCAAGTTACAAATGCATTGTTTGTAGGTTCAACTGCTGAACTTCAAAAAATGATAAATGGGAGATAATATGTACGAATATAAAGTAAAAGTGGTAAAAGTGATTGATGGAGATACTGTTGATGTTGATATTGATTTGGGTTTCGGAGTTTGGTTACATAAAGAAAGAGTAAGACTTCATGGTATCGATACACCCGAATCTAGAACAAGTGATGCTGAAGAAAAAGTGTATGGACTAAAAGCTAAAGAATTTCTTACTAAATGGGTAACAGCAGGTGATGTCACACTACGAACAAAGACATATGATGCTAAGGGAAAGTTTGGTAGAATACTTGGAGAATTGTGGTATGGTGATAATCATAATATAAACAAGAAGATGATTGAAGAACATCATGCAGTTGCTTATCACGGACAATCTAAAGAAGATATAGCAGAAGAACATTTAAAGAATAGAGTTTTTATAAACGAAAGAGAACGAAACATAGAAGATAGAAAAACGAATGCCAACTAATACGTATCTTGGAAATCCAAATCTTAAAGCAAAGGGTGTACAAGTTGAATATACTAAAGATAGTGTAAACGAATTTCTAAAATGTTCTAAAGATCCAGTATACTTTGCAAAGAATTATGTTAAGATTATTAACGTAGACAGAGGGCTTATACCCTTTGAAATGTATGACTTTCAAGAAAAGATGGTTAATACATTTAATCATAATCGTTTTAGTATATGTAAACTACCAAGACAATCAGGAAAATCAACAACAGTTACAGCTTACATATTATGGCTAATATTATTCCATGATAGTCAGA
>MDSZ01266730.1_pt1 | contig 18490 bp, 17 predicted proteins | sample 811201 | NCBI WGS metagenome assembly MDSZ01 (sample SAMN05326647, study PRJNA326480) | marine metagenome | isolation source: seawater | place: Indian Ocean: North | collected 2010
GCCAAGGTAGAATTACTTCAAATCTAGAACTGGCTCAAATTGATAAAGCCTTTCAAATTTCAGATGAAGAAGCTCTTCCAATCATTTTTGATCTATATGCTCAAGAGGGTTTGTTATTGGGGGGATCAAGTGCAATTAATATTTCTGGCGCTATTCATCTTGGTAAACATTTAGGGCCAGGGAAAACAATTGTAACGATATTATGCGACTCTGGGGCTCGATATTTTAGTAAACTATGGAACCCACAATTTTTGAGTGAAAAAAACTTACCAATCCCTGACTGGCTATCTGAATAGGCAATTTAAAGGTAAAAGAATGAAAAAAATTGCAATGATTGGTTTGGGTGCGATAGGTCAATATGTTTATAAAAATTTAAAAAAAAGTAAAATAGAAATAAATTCAGTTATATGCAAAGAAAACAGAGAAGAATTAGTAAAACAGAATTTAAATTCTAAGATAGAAATAGTACATTCAATTAAAGATTTTAAAGATTTGCCTTATCTCATTGTTGATTGCGCAGGTCATTCCGCTCTAAAAGAGTTTGCTGTTGAATCATTATCATTAGGGATACATTTTATAACTTTGTCATCTGGTGCACTTGCTGATGATAAACTTTATAAAGAAATACAAGTTTCGTCTAAGCTAGGTGGTGGAATATTTTCTATTGCTACAGGCGCAGTTGGCTCATTGGATATATTGTCTTCTGCTAAACAAGGAGGTCTTAAACAAGTAAAGTACATAGGAAGAAAACCTCCAAAAGGCTGGTTGGGTTCAAGAGCAGAAGATATTTTGGATTTGAAAAATTTAAATAATAACTGTGAGGTGCATTTTTCTGGATCAGCTAGAGAGGCTGCAAAACTTTATCCAAAAAATGCAAATGTTGCTGCAACAATTGCCTTAGCAGGGGTTGGGTTAGATAAAACGCAAGTGAAGCTATTAGCTGATAATACAATTTCAAAAAATATTCATGAGTTAGAAATTTCAGGAGATTTTGGCAAATCCTTTTTTAAAATTGAAGGTTTGTCATTACCAGATAACCCTAAATCGTCAGCTTTAGCTGCGATGTCAGTAGTGGCAGAAATTAAAAAATTTCTAGATTTAGAATAATTTAATAGGTAAAACATTTTATGTCTTATGATTTGCATACAAGAATAAATACCTCGCCTAATAGCTTAATTGACTTAAGGTCCGATACGGTTACAAAACCAACCATGGGTATGCGTAAATTCATTGCTGATGCTGATGTTGGTGATGATGTTTATGGAGAAGATCCTACTATTAATAAGCTTGAAAAAATGTTGGCTGAGAGACTGGGTAAAGAGGCTGGAATTTTAATGACTAGTGGAACCCAAAGTAACTTGTGTTCAGTTCTTACTCACTGTGCTAGAGGAGAAGAAGTTATTATTGGGAAATCTTATCATATTTTTATTGATGAAGCTGCCGGGGCTTCTGTTCTTGGTGGCGTGGCAATGGCCCCTATTGATACTGGGGATGACAATGAAATGTTACCAGAAAATATTTCCAAAGCGATAAAGCCTGATGACCCTCATTGCCCAATTTCTAAATTGGTTTGTATGGAAAATACAGTATGGGGAAATGCAATAGCTTTAGATAAAATGATTGCTGCACAACAGGAGGCGAATAAGCATAATCTTTTCACACATCTTGATGGGGCAAGATTTTTTAATGCGATTGCAAAACTGGGTTGCAGTGAAAATGATCTTGCAAATTGTGCAGATACTGTTTCAATTTGTCTTTCAAAAGGTTTAGGAAGTCCTGCGGGATCAGTACTCTTGTTGCCCAAAGACTTAGAGACGAAAGCAAGAAGGTGGAGAAAAATGTTAGGAGGGGGAATGAGACAGGCAGGTGTTATTGCTGCCGCAGGTATATATGCTTTAGAAAACAATATTAATAGATTGAAAGAGGATCAAGAGAAAGCAGAGCTTCTTGCAAAAGAATTAAAAAAATATAGTAATGAGAGTTCTGATCAAAAAATAATTCAAAATACTAACATGGTTTTTTTTACACCCCATGCAAAAGATGGCCAGAAATTATTATCATTTTTAGGCGAAAGGGGAATAATAATAAATGAACCTTTACCTTCTACACGTATGGTAATGCATTTAGATATATCAGATAATGATTTAAAATACGTCGTTAATTCCTTTGATGAGTTTTACAATCAGTGATTTAGAAAAAAATAACCTGCCACAAAATCATCTAAAGCATATTTTTTTCTTCCAATACCTTTCTTGCAACTCTAAAACATTCTAATGATTGTGGAACTCCACAATAAATACCAACAACATGTATGATAGCTCTTATTTCTTCTTTTGAAACGCCATTAGTAATTGCACCTCGACAATGAATTTCCCATTCATGCATTTTACCTAAGGCTCCGATCATCGCTAGGTTCATCATGGATCTTGTTTTTGGGTCAATTGTTTCATCTCCCCAACCAAAACCCCAACACCAAGATGTCATTGCTTCTTGGAAAGGAAGTGTAAATTCATCTGCATTAGCAAGATTTTTTTCAACATACTCTTTGCCAAGTGTTGCCTTTCTCTTCTCGAGACCTTTTTCAAAAAAATCATTGTTCATAAATAACTCCTTATTTAGGCACTTCTGTATAGTTTAGTCATTGAAAACTCTCTATGCCCTAAAGCTTCAGCTGCAGTATTTCTGCCACTTGCAGTCCTAACAATCATGTCAATCAAGCTATCGCCAGCTTCATCAATAGTCATTTCACGCTTTAAAATCCCTGAAACATCAACGTCAACATGTTCTGACATTGTTCTAATGGTTCTAGGATTGGCTGTAATTTTAATCACTGGTACTATAGGATTACCTACTACATTTCCTTGTCCGGTAGGAAATGTATGAACGACATAACCACCAGCTGCCATTAAAGTTACACATTCAGCTGCAGCTGATGAACTATCCATAAAATAAAGTCCATTACCTGATTCAGGAATTTCTGCCGGTTCTAAAATATCAATATATTTTGAAGTTCTTCCAATTTTTTCTAAATTTCCAAGAGCTTTCTCTTCAATTGTAGACAAACCTCCTTCAATATTACCTTTCGTAGGTTGGCTGTCTGACAAGTCATCAGTTTTAAACTGCTCTATTACATCATTTTGATAGGCTTGCCACATCTTATACCAGCGCTCACCTACTTCCTCATTTACAGCTCTTTTTTTACATATATGCTCAGCTCCAGTTATTTCAGAAGTTTCACCAAAACAGCCGTAGATACCTTCGGGTAATAACTTGTCAAACATGTTACCAACTGTTGGGCATGAACCTAACCCGGTAGTTGTATCGCTTTCCCCACATTTGGTAGATACCCATAATTCAGAAATAGATATTTCTTCTTTTTGAAGCTCTGAGGCGTAATGAACAAATTCCTTAGCTTTGCGAGAAGCATCCATTATGGTTTTAAGGTCTCCGTTTTGTTCTATTGAGAAACCTTCAACTGGTTTACCTGTTTTTGCAATTCCGTCTACAATAATTTTCGTCCAGCCTGGTTCAATTCCAATGACTATACAAGCAGCAACATTAGGATTGGATCCTGTACCAATCATGGTTCTGAAATGCAGATCTAAATCTTCTCCAAACTGAAGTCTTCCATAGGCGTGTGGAATTGCCAATGTACCTTTTATGTTGTTTCCAACTGCTTCAACAGCAGCATTAGAAATATCATCTACAGGTAAGATTAGAACATGGTTCCTGACACCGGCTCGACCATTGTCTCTTCTGTAGCCCATAAATGTTCTATTTGAATATTTTGAAGACATTTCTTCCTCCTTACCAGCGTTTTGTTTTTAAATTATGAACATGGACATGACCACCTTTTTCAACACTTGCTATAAACCGTCCAATATCTTCTCCATATTTTGTAGCTGTGTCACCTTCTTTAAGATTACTTAAAGCAACCTTATGTCCTATTGGGACATCAGCTTTTGCTTCAAGTTCGAATGTAGAATTATCTGCTGTAACACAGCAAAGCATTTTAGTTCCAGATTTTAACCCTTCTACAACAACAACTCCAACGTTATCATTATGCTCATGAACTAGTAATTGAGGTATTCCTTGCATTATTTTTCCTTTCTTAAGGTTTTAATATTATTTTAGGTGATGATGATTTGCCACATAAGATTTCATTAAAGCAACTTTGACCATCTTTAAGAGGTCGAATTTCAGTCCAGTCTAAAGAACCAAGACGTCCTTCAAAAATAGCTTTTGCAGTATCCTTAAAATCTTGCGATGTGTATGTATATGTTCCAATAAATGAGATTTCTTGAAGGGTCATTCTCCTGATATCAAGACCCTCTTTTGCTTCTCCTAAACCAATATGCATTATCAGTCCTCCTGGAGAGACAAACTGACTTGCCATCTCTCGAGAAGCACGAATACCAACTCCATCAATGACTAAATCTATACTCCCTTCTTTTAATGGGATCTCCTGTTTAGGATTAAACACTACCATTTCACAGGCTTTATTTATTGAATTATGACGAATAGAATTTATCTCAGCCAAATAAATATCTTTTATTCCATTAGCTTTAAGAGCTAAAGCAGACCCAATACCAATAGCCCCACCGCCAATTACAAGGCATTTCAGATTTTGAATTTCACTTTCAATTCTTTCTTTTGCTATTCTCACACTATGCCAACCACAGGCTAATGGTTCTGCTAAGCAGGCTTTATCTAAACTAACATTTTTAGGTATATAAACTAAATTTTGTTTTGGCATCGATAAATATTCCGCGAAAGCTCCTTCTCTTGGTGGCATGGAAATTATCTGTCTGGTTACACATATATTGTCTTTTCCAACTTTGCAAAACCTACAAGTCCCACATGTTACTAAAGGATTAATAGCAACTTTTTTTCCATCATTTGGCCCGCCCAAAATAGTACCTGATGGTTCATGACCTAAAATTAAAGGAGAAGGTCTTCTTTCATCGTGACCTAAAAAAGCATGCATGTCAGATCCGCAAATTCCAACCGAATCAATTTTAATTAACTCTTCATCGTCTTTTTGAATAGGATCTTCATAATCTATAAAGTCTAGATTTTTTTCACCTGTATAAACCAAAGCTTTCATTTTGCTGTAAAACCTCCATCAACAAAAATTAATTGGCCTGTGACATATTCTGATGACTTAGAACATAAAAACAGTAGAGGCCCATCTAAATCTTCAAGTTTGCCATTTCTTCCTATGCATGTTTGGTTGGCATTTCTTAGCGTTCTTTCTTTATCATTAAAAACAGGGACAGTTAACTCGGTGGGGAAAAAGCCCGGAGCAATAGCATTGACGTTGATCCCAAAGGGAGACCAGGCTTCTGCCATTGAACGTGTAAGTTGCTCCACACCTCCCTTCGAGGCTCCATAAGCAATACTTGATGGCAAAGCCCTTCTACTTGTTAATGAAGCATAGTTAATAATTCTACCCCATTTCCTTTTTTTCATTTCTTCAACCACAGCTTGCGCCATAAAAAAAGGAGTTGATAAATTCAAGTCTAAAGTTTTATCCCAACCCTCTATGGTAACATCATCTGCATGTTCTCTAGTGTTTAATCCTGCGGCGTTTATCAAAATATCAGGATGACCTTCTATTTTAACAATTTCATCAACTATACTTGTGATTTGATTTCTGTTTGAAATATCTGCAGAAAAATAAGAAGTTTCTCCTTTAGTATTTTTGCTCCATTCTTTTAATTTCTCTTCCCTTCTAGCTATACCAACAACTCTAGCTCCTGAAATTGCTAAGCATGTCGCTGCTGATCTTCCAATCCCACTGCTAGCACCAGTAACAAAAACAGTTTTGCCAGTTACATCAAACAGATTTTCATTTGAGTTCATCAATTCACTCCACCGAGGTGACATCAAAGTTTTCTTCAGGAAAATACTTTTTCAATCTAATATCTCCAGAACGAGCATGCGCTTCCATCCCCTCTAATCTTGATATTCTTGCTGCTACTTGAGCTACATTTCTATTAGCCTCTTTAGTCATTCTTTGCGTGGTTACTATTTTCATGAATTTATGAACTGACAAGCCACCTGTATAATGGGCAGAGCCTTTTGTAGGAAGGATGTGGTTTGTACCAGAACATTTATCACCAAATGTAACTGTTGTTTCCTCGCCAATGAAAAGAGAACCATAATTTTTAAGTCTATTTGTAAACCAATCATTATCTTTAGTTTGAACTTCAAGATGTTCTGCAGCATATAGATCAGAAATTTTAGCTGCATCTTCATTTGACTTGCATACCACTACTTCACCGTAATCATTCCATGCGATTTCAGCGGCTTTTTTACTTGTTTCGGGAAGATCTTTGATTTTTGAGTCAATAATTGACATTACTGTTCTGGCTAAGTTTTCACTGGTGGAAATAAGCCATGCAGGGGAGTCAGGTCCATGTTCTGCTTGACTAACCAGGTCTTGGGCAACAATGTCTGGATCAGCACTGCTATCAGCTATAATCGCAATCTCTGTTGGTCCAGCAAATAAATCTATACCAACTTTCCCAAATAGAATTCTTTTTGACTCAGCTACAAATTTATTTCCAGGTCCAACGAGAATTTTTGCTGGTAACCCAGTAAATAATCCAAATGCCATAGATGCAATTGCTTGGACACCTCCAAGAGCTAAAATTTTATCTGCTCCGCAGTAATTCATAGTATATAAGATGGCTGGATTAGGCCCTTCTTCTCCCTTTGGGGCTGAGCAGGCTATGATATTTTCAACTCCTGCAACACGAGCGGTTGTTATACTCATAATCGCTGATGCAACATGTGAATATCTTCCTCCAGGGACATAACATCCAGCAGTTTCAATGGGAATTAATTTTTGACCGGCCCAAAGGCCAGGTGATAATTCAGTTTCAAATTCGTTAACTGATTTCTTTTGCTCTTCGGCAAACATTTTTATTCTTTCATGGGCAAACTTTATATCATCTTTTAATTTTTGAGGAACTAATTTTGAGGCTTGTTCTATTTTCTCCATTGGAATAATGATTTCTCCGGTAAATCCATCTAAATCTTCTGAATATTTTTTTGCAACTTCTTCTCTTCCAGATTCGATATCAGTCAGCATTTTTTCAACAATTTGCCTTGTTTCTGATGTGCCAGTTTCTGGAGTTTTTTTTGCTTTTTTAAGATATAATTCAGACATTCATCCTCCAATAAAATCATCAATAATTAAAAAATAAAATATAAAGATTTAAAAAATTAGATTATTTATAATATCTTAAATCTTGTTACTGAGACAAGTTTATAGTTAATTTTTTTATTTATTCTTCTAAATTATAAGGGCTTTTATTTTTTTCTTTTGTTGGGAAACCTCCATAGGGTTGCCAACCTGCTCCTGCAAGGATTCCACCATCACACTTGATAGTAGTACCAGTTATTGATGAGGAGTTGGAAGAAAGTAAAAAACAAATCACTTCTGCGATTTCATCGGCTTTCAAAAGGCGCTTTTGTGGCACAGAATTTATAATTGGAGTCAGATCTCTTTTATTTTTTCTCTCTTTGGGTCTTAAGAGAGGCGTGTCTGTAAATCCAGGAGCTACCGCATTAACTCTAACGTTATTATCAGCCCATTGTGTAGATAAAGCTGCAGTAAGATTTTTTATTGCCGCCTTGGCGGCTCCATAGGCTAGAACTGGGCCAGAATTATAACCAACAATTGAAGAAAGGTTGACTATAGATCCATATGAATTTTCAGCCATATGACTACCAAAAATTTTGCATGATAAAAATGTTCCAGTTAAGTGACTTTGTATAATTTCATTCCACTCTTTGAGTTCTGTTTCTTCTATTCTCTTTGGGATAGGAGCTTTCCCTGCAGAACAAACTAAACCGGTTATTGTTGGCAAATCATCTAAATTTTCTTGAAGTATCTTTCTAAGTTGATCTTCATTCCCAACATCAGCCTGCGATATCTTAAAATTTGAATTGTTGTCTAATTTAACAGCCTCTAATTGTTCAGCATTTTTATCTATTAATAGCGGGGTGCCTCCGTCTAAAATGACTTTCTTAGCTACAGCTAATCCAATACCACTTGCTCCTCCAGTTATGATTATTGTTTCATTTTTAAACAACACTATGATTTCACCTAAAATTAATAGATTTTTATAACTTTAAAATATTACAACTAAGATTCTGTTAAGAAAGAAGCTCCTTTTTCTCCTATCATTAAAGAGGGTGCATTTGTGTTAGCTGAAGTTACTTGGGGCATCACTGAAGCATCTATAACTCTAAGATTCTCAACCCCCCTTACTTGTAATTTTTCATTGACTACTGAATTATTGTCCCCACCCATTCTGCATGTGCCTACTGCATGAAATACCGTTCCTCCATTATTTTTAGCCCATGAAAGTATTTCTTCATCAGTTTTGACATTAGTTCCTGGAAGTATCTCTTCATCCCATAATTTTTTAAATGACGGTTGATTGAAAATATCTCTAATCATTTTTATACCCTCTACTATTACTTCCTGATCAAGCTTTTTAGACAAATATTCAGGTCTAATCTCAGCTTGCTCTTTTGGGTTAATGCTTTTAATTTTTAAAGTCCCTCTTGATTCGGGGTGGCATTGCCAAACAGAAGAAGTAAACCCAGGATAATTATGTAATGGTTCTCCAGGTTTATCAACTGAAAGAGGCATTACATTAAACTGAAGATCAGGTCTGCCATTTTTCGAGTGTTTACTGCATGCTGCTCCACCTATTTGTCCTGCACCACAAGTAAGAGGGCCAGAACCATATAACAGCCACCTTAAACCCCACTCGGCCAATTTAATGGGGTTTCTTGATTGATTGTTTATTGATCCATTATTGTTTTTTAATTTAACAATGCCTCTTACCTGATAATGATCTTGCAGGTTTTTTCCAACTTCAGGGGAGTCATGTATGACTGGTATTTTATACTTTTTCAGTAACTCTGCAGGTCCAACACCAGAGAGTTGAAGTAACTGGGGGGATTGCAGAGAACCACCAGACAAAATTACTTCTTTACTTGAGTAAGATTTTTTTATTTCATTGTTTTCAATCCATTCAACCCCTATGGCATTACTCCCCTTAAATAGAACTTTACTTGCAAGTGCATTTATTTTTACTTTCAGATTGCTCCTTTTCATTGCGGGTTTAAGAAATGCTGTTGCCGAACTATATCTCATCCTTCCTGAAGTTGAAAATTGATAAGAACCAACTCCATAAGTGGTTTCACCATTGAAATCTGAATTTTGAGGGAGACCAAACTCTTTAGCAGCCTCAATCCACGCCTGACAAGCTGGATTGTCATTTTTAAGATCAGAAACAATCATTTCACCTAAATTACCATGATACTGATCTTGTCCGCCTTTATAATTTTCTAGTCTTCTAAATGAAGGAAGCACACTTCTATAATCCCAGCCTTTGGCTCCTAATTTCTCCCAATCATCAAAATCTTCTTTTTGCCCTCTTATAAAATTCAATCCATTAATAGAACTGGAACCCCCTAAAACTTTTCCACGAGGCCAAATTATACTTCTACCTCCTGATCCCTCGCTAGGTTCAGTTTTAAATTGCCTTGCAAATCTATCATCAAATATAGCACGATAATAACCGATAGGAATTTTCAGCCAGAAGTAATTATCCCAACCGCCCGCTTCTAATACTAATACTCTGTTGTTAGGATCTTTACTTAGTCTATTGGCAACGATTGAACCTGCAGAGCCTGAACCAACGATGATATAATCATATTCATTTTTTATCATATTTAATTCGCATCATGCTCTGTAAACATAAATTGGACTGGTCCATGCAACAGTGCCATCTTCTTGGGTAAGTCTGATATAAATCGGGTTATCTCCTTTCCCTTTAAGTTTAATTGCTCTTTTTAAATCAATTTTATAATTTTTATTATTACTAGGCAGTCTGAAAATTCTTAACAATTTAGGAAGAACTCCACTCCTGTCAAATACTATGTCTTCAAAGCCTATGTCTTTGATATTGACTTGGGTTTTAACTAAAGATGTCTGAATATTTATTTTTCCGGTTAATGGATCTTTAAGGTTAATGTCAAAACCACCAAAATTCCCTGTGGTAATGGCTTCCCATTTAAGAGTATTTGAAATGTGAACTAAAGATTTATCTCGGTTGAAAAAATTAATTGGTATAGATGATAATATTTGATTTCCAACAACATTTGCTTCACCGTCCCAATTTACCTGCCTAAATCTCCCTCTATATTCTGCACCTTCCCAAACAACCCTTATCTTACTTCCTAGATCGTCTTTTGAAAAAGGTTTGAAAGTTTCTAAGTGATCTAACCCATTAAAAATGTCTAGTCTTTCGATGGGAGCAGAAGCTGTAATGTTTATATTTAAAGACATCTCTCCATTCGGCAGATGGACTATATCTCCCATAATCGCTTCTTTAGATTTTCTCCCTTTATTATTAATTAATTTAGGATCGTCATGGAAAAGTGTAGCTTCAGAGGAAAAATTGGCTTTTACGTCAATATACATTCGCCCATTAGGTCCGCCAGAAGTTGCATAATGTCGTCTTTTTCTCATGCAATCCATAATGGATTCTCGGGTTAATTCAGGCGCTAGAAAACAGGTTAACCCTCCTATTGCTCCAAACAACGATGAACCAGGATAACTGGCACCAGGTCTTCCTTTATGGCCGTCAGAGTTTCCTACAATTCCAACTCTATATCCCTGTTCAAGTGCGTCACTAACTATCCACTCAAATGATCCCCAACTAGAATGAACCTCCACAGATTTTTCAAATCTTCCATCATGGGCGTATTTTATATCTGCATATCTTCCACCACAATGGGCATAGATTAAAACATCAAATTCTTTATTATCCTTTAAAGATACAAATAAATCATTAGCAGTTGTGCAGTCAGTTTTAATATCTGATTGATCAGCAATCATGGCATGTGAAGAGCGTCTAATTATTCTATCCTCATTTGGAAAAAAAACATTTCGGTCACCACCTAAACTGGTATTACCTGACCATTCATATCCTGGTATAGTTATAAAAAGATCATTTTGATTATATTGTTTAGTTATTTTATTAAGGCTTTTCCAAAATTCTTTAGTTATTTGGAAGTCATTACCTTGATGACCCGCAACATCTAAGAATGCTCTATTCTTAGCAAAATTAAAATAATTTTCAGCACTACCTGTTCCTATAGTTTCTTCTGACTGACCATGGAGGTCTCCCCAAAAATGCATTAACTCCAGTTCATCTTTTATTATTATTGGGTTGGTTTTGAATGTAACTTCCATTTTTTCATTTAAAAATTCAATTTCACACTCACATTCATTTTCAATCTTTAATTCATTAATCGAGATATAATAATCACCTTTATTTATTTTAATTTCCTCGGGTAGATTTTTTACTTTAACGTTTGATTTCAAATAAAATATTTTTTCGCATTGGTTGGATGGGTTACCCCAAGCATCCTCACCTTTTAAATAAATAGAAAATTTTTGATTTTTTCTTTTTAATGTGGGTGAAACAACAACAAACCTTTCTGGTTTTCCTGGAACAATTTTTATAAAAGGTTGTTTTATTATTGGTTGATAACATCTTGTGGCTATAGGGTCTATTAAAGAGTGAAACTCATAAGTATCTTCACAAAATGTCTGGATTCTCATCCCAGGGGATCCTTTTGATCTATCTCCAAAAACAACTTTTATTGTATCTCCTTCAGTCAAATAACCTTGAACTACATTTATATAAATTGTTTTGTCCCAAGGTCTTACATTGCCCTTATGATCATAGCCATATTTTAAAATAGCATTGTTGGAAGCTACAATAGTTGTATAGTTTGGAGCTTGAGGATTGGTAAACTGAGGTTTGCCTTGATCGCTTGCAAATCTAAAACATATTCTTATAGACCCTGAGTCATCTATGCCGAAAGTTCCAGCAGTATATACCCACTCAAAGGTTTGATAACTTCCAGCTTCAAATTCACCATTAGGAGACAACTCAACAGAACCCAATTTTTTTGGATCTATAGCATTATTTAAAGGAAAACTACCTCGGCCATCCGAAAAGTTTGTTTTTATTTCATTTTGATTACCAAATGGCAATTTCGTCATGATTTATTCTATTAATTATAGTTAGCCAAACTTTCCATAAAAGAAATTAGGAACAACAGTAGTGATCTCTGGAAAAGCAGCTATTAGAGTCAGTATAACGAGATAAGCAAAAACAAATGGTAAAACAGCAATTGATATCCTGTCTATACCTAAATTTGTTATACGAGCAGCTACGAATAGGTTGGCACCCACTGGAGGTGTTAAAAAACCAACTTCACATGCTATAACCATTATTATTCCAAAGGCAATTGGATGAACACCTAAGTTTTGGACTAAAGGAAGTAAAAGTGGGGTTAATAATATGATTTGAGCGATTGATTCCATGAACATTCCAGTGATGATAAGTATCACTGCTATTATCATAAGCATTAAAAATGCATTTTCAGTTATACCAGTGAGACCCTCTTCAATTAAATCAGGGACTGACATTAAACTCATTAATTCACCAAAAGATTTTGCAGGCCCTAGTATAATAAGAACGGCGCCAGAAATCATTGCTGTGACTTTTAGGCAATGAACAATACCTTCAAATGTCAATTCTCGGTATGCAAACCAGCCAATAATAAATGCGTAAACAACAGCTACTGATGCTGCTTCTGTAGGAGTGAAAATACCAGAATAAATACCACCTAATATTACAATAGGGGCTATAAGAGCCCAAATGCCTTGATAAAAAGCTTCTCCAACTCGGGGCCATGTAAATGGAATACCATCACCCACATAGTTTCTTCTTTTAGCGATAATATAGGTGGTGATCATAAGTACCATAGTTGCTAAAATACCAGGAATAAATCCTGCCAAGAAAAGCCTTGGTATAGACTGTTCAGCAACAATTCCATAAATAATCATTAAATTACTAGGAGGTATTAAACTTCCCAAAGCACCTCCAGCTGCAGCAATAGCTCCACCAAAGGCAGGATCATATCTCATTTTAATCATAGAAGGGATCATTACTGCACCAATGGCAGCTGTTGTAGCAGGTCCAGATCCAGATAAAGCTGCAAAAAAGGCACATCCTAAAACAGCGACCAAGCCTAAACTTCCTGTAACATTTCCAATCAATGATTCAGCCATATTAACTATGCGCCTAGCCATTCCACCTTGTTCCATCAGAGAGCCTGCGAAGACAAACAAAGGAACAGTTATTAAAGGGAAGGGTTCAACACCTGTATACATTGAATTAGCAATACCGGCAAAGTCAAGATCCAGCATAAAATAACCAATTACAGTCCCAATCGATACTGCAATAGGAATTGGAACTGCTAAAGCAATAGCAATGACCATTGCCCCAAAAACAGTCAGAGCTTGGGACAATTCAGACATTTCATATGCATAATCTTTAAGAAACTCAAGCATGAGGAGTTTCCTCTTTAGAAGAGCTTTCTAGAATTGAGTCCCCATAAAACCACCAGCGGTAATAAATTTGAATAAGACGCAAAGTCATGAGACCAAAACCAAAAACCAAACATAAGTAAGGCCATTTTTGGTCAATGTTTAACGCAGGTGAAAAGTATGGATCTTTCCAATAGCTTAAATTAAGAGTGACACTATGCCAGGTTAGAAATACTCCAAACACAAACCATATAAAATCACTAAAAACAACCAACCCATTTTTTATAGCTAGGGGAAATAAATTTATAAAATTCATAACTCGGATATGGGCTCTTTCTCTAACTGCCCATGAAACTGATAGGTATACTGACCAGAGCATACAATATTGAGCTATTTCATCCGACCAAGATGTCGGCAAACTAAAAACATACCTCATCACCACTTGAAAGAAGACCATTATGCACATAATGACGACACCTACGCCTGCAATAACTTCTTCAAGTCTTTTTTCTAGAAGAGCAAATAGTCTCATCAGTTTCCTCGAAAAAAAATCAGACTTAACCACAGATAAAATTATCCGTGGTTAAGTTAAATAATAATTGTTATGGAGCTGCTGCGTAGATTTTATCCATTATAGCAACATACTCAGGACCACGCTCTTCACCAAAAGCCTTATGAACAGATTTAGCCTTTTCTACCCAAGGGCCTGTATCTGGAGAAGTGAATGTGACGCCTGCTGCAATCATTTTTTCTTTAACTATACTCATACCATAATTTGTATGAAAGCGAGAGGCAGCAGTAGCAACTTTTGCGGCCATATCCAAAGCATCTTTTTGCTCGTCAGTAAGTTTTTGCATAAACTTATCACTTACAAAAAATGGAGGTGCTAATGTGAAATGTCCTGTTTCAGCAACATGTTTTGCTACGTCATGAAATTTTTGAGAATACATAACATCAATAGGAAGGTCTCCACCATCAACAGTTCCTGTTTGAGTAGCTGTTAGTGCTTCTGACCATGCAATAGGAACGGGATCTGAACCAAAAGCTTTGTATGTATCAATCATAACAACGTTCTTAGGAACGCGATACTTCATTTTAGCAAAATCAGCTAAATTATTAATAGGCATTTTTGTATTATAAATATGTCTGAATGAGAATAAAGGTATTGTAACCAAGTGAACGCCAATTTCTTCAGCCATATTGCCCCAGATTTCTTGTCCAATAGGACCATCAGCCACAGCAACCGCGTGGTCATAATTTTGAAGCATATATGGTAAAACTAGAAGATCAATTTTTGGAAAAAAGGGACCTGCATTATTTTGTGCAATCATGGTTCCGTCAAGTGTTCCTAGTTGAAGTTTTTTAAACTGCTCCTGTTCACTTCCCATTTTATGACAACAGTGCACTTTAACTTTTACTGCACCACTTTCTAAGTTTGCAGAAAATTTTTCCATTCTGTCTGCAAAAGTAAACATGAATGTTCCATATGGATGTCCTTCAGAAACAGAATATCCAATATTCATTGTTTGTTTTTTTGCCATAGCCTGACCAGCAAACAAAATTGAAACTGCTGCTAGTGCTACAACAAAAATATTTTTCGTAAAAAATTTCATTCGAAATTCCTCCCTCAATATTTATTAAATTATAATTATTTTATTCAACAAAATAACTGTTTGAACAAATAAAACAGAAACGTTAGTCTTAATCAAGTGAATACTTGCTATTTTTCTATTAAATTAATTTGTATAATTTTTAATCAAATGGAGGCAATACTGTTAAATAATTTTGAACTTAAAAATTACCAAAAAGATGGTCAAATTACTTCAAGTGTTAAAATTGATCTTGACATAATTGAAGACATTCGAAAAACGATGGAAAGACTTTTTGAAGATTTTCCTGAATTGGGTATGGATTACGTCCATAGTTTGATTGAAAGGGATAGAAAATGGCTTGAGTTTGCAAAAATACCTGTTGTCCTTGATTTAGTAGAAAGTGTTATAGGCCCAGATATTATTGTATGGGGTTCAGCGTTGTTTTGTAAAAAAGGAACTGGAGGAAAAGCCACGCCTTGGCATCAAGATGGTCAATACTGGCCAATCCGTCCCCTTGAAACGGTAACTGTCTGGATTGCCATAGATGCGTCGACAACGGAAAATGGTTGCTTAAGGGTTATTCCTGGGAGTCATTCAGAGAAAAAATTATACGATCACGGAAAAAATGATAGTGATAAGGTTGTTTTAAACCAAGAATTGGATATAAATTTACTCCCACAATCTGAACCTAGGGACATTGAATTAGAGTCTGGGATGTTTTCAGTTCATGATGTATATCTTGCGCATGGAGCTGAACCAAATAATTCTGGCAAAAGGCGAGGGGGTCTTACTTTTAGATATATGCCATCGACATCACACTTTGATAGGGAACTCGCTAAAAAGCAGTCAAAGGAATTAGGGGTCGTGGATATTTCTGAACGGGAGTTGAATCTAGTAAGAGGAATTAACAGGCATCCTGGAAACGATTATTTAATTTAAAAAAAGCTGGAAAAAAAATGCCATTAAAAAATCAATTATCCACTCAAGAAAAAAAAGACTTCAATAAAGATGGTTTTATTTTCAAAAGATGCCTTTTTAATAAAAAGGAAATGGTAAACATTATGAAATCTCTTGAAGGAGATCCTTTAATTCAAAAAAATCTTTTTAATAGAGAAGATGATGATGGAAATAAAACTATTTCTGTTCAATGGAACCATCCAGGAAATAGCTCTTATGGTGTTGGTGCGAGAATGCAAAGGGTGGTTATGCCTGTTCAAGAATTTCTTGGGGGTGAGGTTTATCATTGGCATTCAAAGGTTACTGCCAAAGCTGCTCATGAAGGTGGGGCTTGGGAGTGGCATCAAGATTATGGGTATTGGTATCATCATGGTTGTCTTTATCCAGATATGATGAGCGTCATGATAGCCATTGATAAAAGTACTAAAGAAAATGGATGTCTTAAAGTTTTGAAGGGATCCCATTTAATTGGACGTATTGATCATGTAAGCAAGGTTTTAAAAAATGGAGATAAAGGTCAGGTATGTGCTGACACAGAAAGGATACAGTGGGCAGTAGAAAAACATGAAACTGTTTTTTGTGAGATGGAACCAGGTGATGCTCTGTTTTTTCATAGTAATACTTTGCATTCTTCATCTGCAAACAAGTCTGATAAAAGGCGATGGGCTTTATTGTATTGTTATAATAAAGTTTCTAATAATCCTTTTATTCAAACCCACCAACCATTTTATAACAAGCTTAAATTTGCTGATGAAAACACTATTGAAGTAAATGGAATAGAGTTTGCCGATGGTTCTGAAGATTTCCAATCTCAATACACCAAATCAAAAAGAGAATAAAAATTATCAATTTAAAAAACTTTTAGGAGGGTTAATGATATGGCAAAAATTGGTTTTATTGGCTTGGGCACTATGGGTTGCCCCATGGCTGCTAATATAGTTCGTGGAGGCCATCAAGTCAGTGGTTTTGATGTTGATTCTAATTCTATTAAAAGACATGTTTCTAATGGAGGGTTGGAAAGTAATTCTGCATCAGAAGCAGCTAAAGATGCTGAAATTGTTTTCACAATGCTTCCAAACTCTCAACATGTGAATACTGCTTTATTTGAAAAAAATGGAGCTGTTGAGAGTATGAGTAAAGGTGCCATAGTAATTGATATGTCTACAATTCATCCATTTGAAACTGACAAAATTAGAACAAGACTAAACGCAATGGGCTTTTTTATGATTGACAGCCCAATTGGAAGAACTTCTGTTGAAGCAATTCAGGGTAAATCATTATTAATGGTTGGTGGAGAAGATAAAGATATTGAAAAAGCGAAACCTATTTTAAATTTAATAGGAGATACTATTCAAAACTGTGGTGGTCCAGGGATGGGATCAAGAATGAAAATAGTTAATAATTATATGACTACAGTGTTAAATGTATTAAGTGCCGAAACTCTTACTTTGGCGAGATCGGTAGGATTGAGTCAGGATAAGTGCCTGGAAGTATTGAGTGGAACAGCTGCGGTGAGAAGTCATTTAACCACTACATATCCAGCAAAAGTTTTACAAAATGATGTGACCCCTGCATTTATGATTGACTTGGCATTCAAAGATTTGGGAATTGCTTTGGAATTAGGTAAAGAAACCAACGTTCCATTAAGCTTAGGTGGTGCGTCAAAGGGTTCTTATGAAGTTGCAAAAGAAGAAGGGCGGGGAAAGCAGGATTGGACATCAATATTTTTGAGCCTTCAAGCACGGTCGGGGATGAGTTTGCCAGATAAAATTAAAGAATAAAATAATACGTTAAAGTAGTGAAAACAAAAATATTCCCATATTCAGAATTTGAAGTGGATATAGAAAATGAAATTATTGATCAATTTCGCAATGAAATAGATAAAAAATAAACTTTCATAATTTTATATACTGGATTTTTGTGTAATGAATTTTGATTGCATATATGCTTCAAGACCTTCTGTACCAAGTTCTTTTCCATAACCAGAATCTTTTATTCCCCCAAATGGAACTTCAACTACGGGCATCCATGGTTGGTTCACAGAAACTATGCCACTTTCAATAGAGGAACTTATTTTTTCTGCAGTTTTTGCAGAGTTTGTAAAGGCGAATGCTGCTAAACCATAAGGAAGTCTATTAGCTTCTTCAACTACACTTTCAAAACTGTTAAATGGAGTTATAGGAGCCAATGGACCAAAAGGTTCTTCATTCATTATTTTTGCATCATTGGGAACATCGGTTAAAACTGTTGGTTCAAAAAAATAGCCTTTATTCCCTTTTCTATGTCCTCCGGTTCTAATTTTCGCTCCTTTTTCTTGAGCATCATTAACAAAAGCTGACATAGCATCCAAACGACGATCATGCGCAAGAGGACCCATTGAAGTATTTTTATCTAAACCATCACCAACTTTGGTATTTTGAGAAATTTCAATAAAACCTTCAACAAATTTATCATAAAGATTTTCATGAACTAGGAATCTAGTGGGGGATACACATACTTGACC
>MDSZ01134849.1_pt1 | contig 18475 bp, 23 predicted proteins | sample 811201 | NCBI WGS metagenome assembly MDSZ01 (sample SAMN05326647, study PRJNA326480) | marine metagenome | isolation source: seawater | place: Indian Ocean: North | collected 2010
AATTCATATTTTTTTTATTTTTTTCAATAACTTGTATAGCTTTATTAAAATCTTTTCTACTCACAGTAAATGTAAAATCTGCTAAACCGTCTGAACCTACGTTCTGTACGATCATATCTACCTCGATATCTGCATCTCCAATAGGGCCTAAAATCGATGCTGCTATACCGGGTGAGTCTTTTACCCCTCTAATCATTATTTCAGATTCATCTTTAGCGAATGCTATACCTGTGATTAATGCATCTTCCACACTCTTCTCCTCTTTTTTAATTAATGTACCTGAGCCAGCAACGTGAGCATGCATTACACGCACTGGGACATTATATTTACTAGCAAATTCAACTGACCGTAATTGTAGCACTTTAGAGCCTAAACCGGACATTTCTAGCATTTCTTCATAAGTCATTTTATCTACTTTTCTAGCTTTATTGCATAAACGAGGATCTGTTGTGTATACACCGTCTACGTCTGTAAATATCTGACATTCATATGCTTTTAAAGCAGCAGCCATAGCGACTGCAGATGTATCCGAGCCACCTCTTCCTAGGGTGGTAATTGATCCGTTGTTGATCCCTTGAAAACCTGCTACTACAACAATTCTGTTGTTCTTTAGATCTTTTTTAATTTTATCAGTAGTTATTTGAGTAATTCTCGCAGATGTGTGCGCATTATTTGTTTTTATTCCAGCTTGCCACCCTGTATATGCGACGGAATCTTGTCCTAACTCTTTAATAGCCATAGATAGCAGTGAAATACTGACTTGTTCGCCTGAAGAAACAAGCAAATCATAATCTCTGGGATCCGGATTTTTTGAGCATTTGTGTGCCAACGACACGAGCTGATCTGTTGTTTTACCCATCGCAGACAATACGACAACAATTTTATATTGAGATGATTCCTCTACGATTTTTTTCGCAATATTTTTAATTTTACTTGCAGATGAAACAGAGGTTCCACCGAATTTTTTAACAATTATTCTCATTTTAATATTTCTGTTATGAATGCCTTAATGTCTTTCACAGCAATTTTATCCAGGATAACAGTTGAAAAAGTCTCACTGCCACCACCTTTACCATTAAATATTTTATTTAATTCCTTAGATAAATTTTTGGCATTATAACTAGAAATAATATTTTTAGAAACAGATATATAACAAGTAACGCTTTCTTTTGATGACTGGATTAAAAATGATAAAGATTTATTGTTCTTAGATTTAATAATATCTGATAGCATCCGAAGCTCACTTGTATCTAAGTTATCTATGCTCTCTATGTAATATACAATGTCATCTTTAAGGGTAACTTTATCGAATGTTTTTAATAAATTAGTTAGATAGTCTTTTGCGTATAGTGTATTTTTTTTCCTTAAAAGCTTAACCTCGTCATTAATTGAATTAATTTTACTAACTATATCATTAGGTGTGGTTTGGAATTCTTGACATATGTCATTCAGGGTTGAGATTTTATTATTTATATAATTTATAGCATTCTGTCCAGTTACGCATTCCAACCTTCTCACACCGTTAGCAACGCTGGACTGAGAGATAATTTTAAATAAGCCAATTTCTGAGGTATTACTTACATGCGTTCCTCCACAGAGTTCCATAGAGTCTTTTCCAATATTGACAACACGAACAGAGTCATCATATTTCTCATCAAAGAATGCCAAAGCACCAGATTCAATTGCTTTTTTGTAAGGAAGTATATTTTTTTTTGTCACACTAGATAAATTTATTTCTTCTTGAACTAAGTTTTCGATGTTTATTAATTCTCTCTCAGTAATAACTTTAGTATGCGTAAAATCAAATCTAAAACCTTCATTTGTAACAGATGACCCTCTCTGTTGGACATGATTACCAAGAACTCGTCTCAAATAGTAATGAAGTAAATGTGTTGATGAATGATTAGATGCAGTGTTCTTGCGATAATTACTGTCATAGCTTGAGGTTACAGTGTCACCGACACTCAAATTACCAGAGATTAATTTACATTGATGAATAATGGTGCTGTTAACTTTCTGCACGTCGATAACCTCTAATTTACAATCTTTGGAGTACAAAGTACCAATATCACAATGTTGCCCACCTCCCTCAGGGTACATAGAGGTTTTTGCGAGTATAACTAGATATTTATCGCCAATAGATGTTGCGCTGGTAACTTTTTCATCATTATAATAAATATCCAAAACTTCTGTCAGTAAATTATTTTCATCATATCCAGAAAACTCCGTATTATGAGATGTTTCAAAATTAATTTTTGATTTGTCTGTAAATGTTTTATTACTTCTGGCATTTCTCTTTTGCTCTTTCATGAGATTTTCATATCCAGTCTTATCAATTTTTATATTTTTTTCATTTGCAATCTCTTCAGTTATCTCGTAAGGAAAACCATAGGTATCATATAGTTTAAATACCGTTTCCCCATCAAGCTGCGATTTAGTTTCAAGATGATCATTTATTAAGTCTATTCCTTTACCAAGAGTTTTGAGATATTTAACTTCTTCAGTCTTTATTGTTTCGATAATTTTTGATGCATTAACTTTGAGTTCGGGAAAATCATTGCTTGAATTGCATACTTTGTCTGCACACATAAATAAAAAAGGTTCTTTAATGTTATGTTTGTATAAAAAACGAGAGGACCGTCTTAAAATTCGTCGAAGAACATAACCTCTTCCATCTCTATCAGGAATTACATTGTCGTTTATTAGATGACAGCAAGCTCTAATATGATCTAATAGTATTTTTTTAATGTGTGTGCTCTGAGTATTTAGATTAATTTTAGAGCTTATGAATTGGCTCAAAGGTTGAAATATTGATGAATCATAATTATCAGAAAAACCCTCTAAGATAGCTTGCACACGCTCAAGACCCATACCGGTGTCGACACACTTTTGAGGTAGTTCCTCTAAAGTGCCATCAGATTTTTTATTGTATTGTGTAAAAACTAAATTCCATATCTCTATATATCTGTCTTTAGGATCTCCATTAGTTGGTAGTTCCCCTTCAAATTGATCTCCAAGATCATAATATATTTCTGTACATGGGCCACATGGACCTGTGTCGCCCATTTGCCAAAAATTATCAGCATCTCCTAAAACTAATACTTTTGACGGATCTATATTGACCTTTTCAATCCAAATCTTTTTAGAATCATTATCTGATTCATGCACTGAAACATACATTCGGTCTTTATCAAGTTTTAAATAATTTACTAGAAAGTCCCAAGCGTAATGAATTGCATCATCTTTAAAATATTCGCCAAAGCTAAAATTACCTAACATTTCGAAAAAAGAATGGTGACGAGAAGTAAAACCAATATTATCTAGATCATTATGTTTTCCTCCAGCTCGCATACATTTTTGGCACGTTACAATTGTTTTATGTTTTGGCTTGATATTGCCAAGAAAAATGTCTTTAAATTGAACCATCCCGGAATTTACAAATAGCAAAGATTTATCGTTGTACGGTATTAATGGACTCGATGGATATTCAGTATGACCTTTCTTTTTGAAATAATTAATAAATTCTTTTTTAACATTCATTTTTATATTCTTTTAAAGCATATTTTATCATTTTATGCTCAAAGCCTCGACTAATTAAAAATGAATATATTTTTTCTTCGTTGTTTATTGAGGATGTGGAAGAATTCAATTTTTTTGTTAATGCAGCAGTAGCAAGTTTACGCCACTCAGATTCGGGTATTTCCAGCAATTTACTAGATATAATACTTTCACTGATACCTCTATTTATGAGCTCAGATGTTATCAATCTTGGCCCTTTATTTTTTTTTAAACGTGCTCTTATAAACTCTTCAGTAAATCTTGAGTCAGACTGTATATCTTTTGTCGCAAATTCATTAATTGCTTCAAAAATATCTTTTGTGTCATATCCTTTGTTGGATAGTTTAGTTTTAAGTTCAAACTGAGAATGCTCACGTATGCTTAAATATTTTGTAATAAGTTTCGTAATATCGCTATTAAGACTCTTGGACATCTTCCTCTTTATTTTCTATGGGAGCTTTTGTACCTTGAGTAATTGAGATGATTTTATCCTCAATTTCCTTTGCTATATCAGTATTTTCTTTTAAGAATATTCGAGAGTTTTCTTTTCCCTGTCCTATTCTCTCATTACCAAAACTATACCACGCACCTGCTTTATCAATAATATTATGTTTTACACCTAAATCAATTAACTCAGATTCTTTCGATACCCCTTCGCCATAATAAATATCAAATTCTGCAATTTTAAAAGGTGGAGCAACTTTATTTTTTACGACTTTTACACGAGTCTCATTGCCGATAATCTCATCACCTTGTTTTATTGCACCAATGCGACGGATATCCATTCTTACAGATGAGTAAAATTTTAATGCGTTTCCACCTGTTGTTGTTTCAGGGCTTCCAAACATTACTCCAATCTTCATTCTTATCTGATTAATAAAAATAAGAAGAGTATTTGATTTTTTTATGTTTGCTGTAAGCTTCCTCAGTGCCTGAGACATCAGCCTAGCTTGTAAACCCATATGAGAATCGCCCATGTCACCATCGATTTCTGCTTTTGGAGTTAGTGCAGCTACAGAATCTATAACCAATGCAGAGATTGCACCAGATCTGACGAGAGTATCAGCTATTTCCAGTGCTTGTTCCCCAGAATCAGGTTGTGACAAAAGTAATTCGTCAATATTAACACCCAAATTTTCAGCATATTTTGGATCTAACGCGTGCTCAGCATCAATAAATGCTGCCGTACCCCCTTGCTTTTGTGCCTGAGCGATAACTTGCAAGGCCATTGTAGTTTTTCCTGAGGATTCTGGTCCATATATTTCAATTACCCTCCCTTTGGGAAGTCCACCTATGCCTAATGCACCATCCAATGTAAGTGAACCAGTAGAAATGGATTCTATGTCTGGATAGGCTGATCCAGAACCTAATTTCATTAAGGCTCCTTTTCCGTGATCTTTTTCTATTTGACTAATTGCTGAATCTAGTGCTTTTTGTGTATTTTCTTCCATAATTCTCCTCAGGTTAGGTTGTAGAGTCTATGATACCAAGTAATTTTTATGAATGAAATCGTATAAACAATCAAATGTATAATTTACGGTATCTTGCCGATTTGTCTCTCGATTACCATGGAGGAGAAAATGGGATACTATATGTGTCTTTCTAGACCAGATAGTAATAAAAACTTGAGGCCTTTTTAAGTCATTTTTATTTTCTGCTTCCATTATACCAGTTGTGGATATTGCAATATCACACTCTATTATATCCGCAAGACCTTCAGCCATAAGTAAAGATACTGGCTCTGAGACCGCACCAAATTTTTTTATAATTGATCCTGGAACATTCAAAACATTGGATTTAGTTTTATTTGAGTAAGCAATTATGGATCCATTATAGATTTTTGATGATCCAGAAATATCAGTAATTAATTTAGATAGGTATCCGCCAGAACAAGACTCTGCTGTTGAAATCTTTAAATTATGTTTTAAACACAATTCTTGTATTTTTTTTAGTTTTTCTAGGGATTTATTCATATATAATCATAATACTTTATCATAATTTATAACAAGGGGATTATTTTGAAAAAAATCAAAAAGGTTTTGGTATATAGTTCATCCTCGTTTCTAAAAAAAACGGAGACTAACGATATTTTAAAATACCTATCAAAGCACTGTACACTTCTAGAAGTATATAGATTAGAAGATAAGATAAATAATCTAAGTGGAAATAAATATGATCTTGTTTTGTCCATAGGCGGTGATGGAATATTTTTATCTGCATCTAAATATGCATATTTAAATTCAACACCTATCTTAGGCATGAATTTTGGAAGAATAGGATTCTTAGCAGATCTTGATAAAAAAGATCTAAAAATTAAGCTGATGAGTGTTCTTGATGGAGATTATATTATTGATAAAAGAATGCTGTTAGAGGGGTCTGTAGTATCTAATAGTAAAAAAATAAAATCTATTTCTCTTAATGATATTGTTATCAATAATAGAGGTGTTCTCAAAATGATTGAGATGCAAATATACGTCAATGATAATTTAATTACAAAACAAAGATCAGATGGTGTTATTATAGCCACACCTACTGGCTCAACTGCTTATGCCATGTCAAATGGTTGCCCAATTGTAAGTCCAAACTCAAATGTGATTTGTATAGTACCGATTGCACCTCACTCATATGGGCAAAGATCTGTGATAGTGAATAATTCTGATATGATTAGAATTGAAATTAATAAGAAATCAATTGATAACGCACAAGTGACTTTCGACGGAGCAAATAATCTAACAATTGAAATGCCTAAATCAATTGTTATTAAAAAAGCCAGAAAACAACTTATGATTGTTCATCCGTGCGACTATGACTACTTTAAAGCCTTATCAAAGAAACTTAAATACGAAATAAAATCTTAGTAAGATTTATTTTTTACCCTTACATGTTGGTTTATTACAATTACCAAATAACGTCATAACATGTGATTCTAAAGTGAAATTATATTTTCTGGATATATGTTCTTGAAGCTTCTCTAGGTCATCATTCACAAACTCAATAATATTTCCACATTTCGTACAAATTAGATGATCATGGTGTGATTTTTTTATTTCATATGCTGACTGAGTATCATTAAAATTATTTTTTTGTAGTAATTCAGCCATCTCCAGCTGTGTCAATACACGATATATCGTTGCTAAACCAATGTTTTCGCCTTGATCATCAAGAAGATCTTTTAATTTATCTGCAGTATAATGTTCGTCAGGAGAGGCCTGAAAAATCTCCAGAATCTTGCATCGAGAATGAGTGACTTTTAAGCCAGCCTGTTTTAGTTTATCAATATTTTTCTCTTTATTACTGTTTTTCATCGCATGCCATCTTCTCTCTTTTAATTTTTGGATCTGCTATAATTTCTTCATACAATTCTATTCTATCATTATCCTTTATTATATAGGATCCTGCTACAAGCTTACCATAAATACCTACTTTAGTCTTTGGATCTAAACGAAGGATAGCCGTTAAAAATATATCGATTGTTGTCCCTTCTTCCACAGACATTGACTTCACCTTTTTCGAAACGCGAGAATTATAATAATAAACTTTAATCATTGTATTTAATCTTAAATGCTTCTTGTATGAAAGATTGTAAGATTGAGTTCATAATTGATGTGAATATAGGTTCTATAGATAGTTCTATTATAGAACTTTTAAATTTATAGTTTATTTCCAGGGATACTTTTGTATTATTGCTGTCTATACGTGTAAAAAGCCATCTTCCATTAAAATCATCAAATGGTCCATCCACAAGCTTTAGATCGATTGATTTATTTTTATTGATTGAATTCATAGTAGAGAAATTCCATTTTATTAGACTTTTTGAAATGTATATTTTGCCAATGATAACTGTGTCAGATTGCTTCTCAACTTTAGTATCTGTACACCATGGGAGATAGTTCGGGTAATTTTCTATATCATTTATAAGATTAAAAATTGTTTCAATGTCAACATTAATATCTTCCTCTTTATATATTTTTTTCATCACTAAATTATTCCTTTTATAAAGATCATAACCAATAGGATAGGAGAGAAAACTTTAAGCAATATGAACCATAGGCTTGTAAGTATATTAGATGAATTTAACTCTGAGATAACAATTGACCTTTTCATAATATAACCGGCAAAGAAAGCCATTAAAAGTCCTCCGAGTGGAAGCATGATCTTGGAAGTTAAATAATCTATATTATCAAATATTGTCATTCCAAATATTTTAAATTCCGATAGCTCATTAAATGAAAGCACGGTAAAAATGCCCAGTATCCATGTAAGTAACCCCAGTAGATTTGAAGCATAAAGTCTTGATAAAGAGAATTTTTCTATAACAAAAGTGATAGCTGGCTCTATCAAGGATATAGATGATGTTATCGCAGCAAAGAATAGTAGGACGAAGAAACATGTTGATACGATAGTCCCAAAATCCATTGAACCAAATGCTATTGGTAAAGTTTGAAATATTAACCCAGGGCCTGCTGAGTTAGGGTCAAGATTATAAGTGAAAACAATTGGAAAAATTATGACACCTGCTAATATCGCTACGAAAGTATCAAAAAATGCTACCGCTGAACTTACTTGAAAAATAGATGTATCTTCGGGAAGGTATGAACCATATACCATCAATGAACCCATACCAATACTTAATGAGAAAAATGCCATGCTCATTGCTGATAAGATTACTGTATTATTAATTTTTTCAAAATCTGCTATGAATAAATAACGCATTGCTTCATTGAATCCAGATAAAGTTGAGGCATATATTGCTAATCCAATCAATAATATGAAAAGTCCTGGTATTAAAAACTTTATAGCTCTCTCTATACCACTTTTTATTCCTTTGGAAACTATATAGCAAGTCAAGATCATAAAAAGTGTGTGCCACAGAATTAGTTTTTCTGGATCAGATATGAATGATTCAAACTTTGATGAAGAGCCAGCTGCAGTTATTAGGGTAAATGATCCTGATATTGCTTTCACTACATATGAAAGCGTCCATCCCGCTATTACACTATAGAATGATAGGATGAGTATTCCAGCTATTATACCCATCCATCCGACTAACTCCCAGTTTGAGAAAATATCGTTATTATCGAATGGCTTTTTTACTTTAACTGTTCTTTTTAATGGGCGGTCAGATTCATCCTTCGTATAGTAGCTTGCTTCAGAAGATAGTGTTCTGAGTGTATTAACCGGATTTTGTTTTCCTCGTTTACCAATCATTATCTCAGCACACATAATTGGTAATGCAAGAAAAATAACACTTAAAATATATATCAATACAAATGCTCCACCACCATTTTCAGCTGTCATCCAGGGAAATTTCCATATATTACCTAAACCAACTGCAGAACCTGTGGCAGCAAAAATGAATAATATTTTAGAGGACCATTGCCCATGAATTGATTTTCTATTATTTGAGATAAGTGACTCCTTTTTGTTATGGTACCATTATACCTAATGTGAATTATTTATGAATGTCTTATGTAATAACAAAAAGTCAAGTTTCAAGTATAGCTTTGTCAAAAAGATTGAAGCAGGCCTAGTTTTATCTGGATGGGAAGTTAAGAGCCTAAAAGACGGCAATGGACAAATTTCAGAGAGTTATATATCAATAAAGAAAGATGAAATTTTCTTGTGTAATGCGCATATAAAAACCATTAATTCAAAGGATGGAATATCAATTCAAAATCCTACGAATAAAAGAAAGCTTCTTCTGAATAGGAAAGAAATTAATATGTTATCAGGGCAAGTAAGTCAAAAAGGGCTCACTATAGTGCCTATAAAGCTATACACAAGGAAAGGGATAATAAAATTAGAAATTGCCTTAGCAAAAGGTAAAAAACTTTTCGATAAGAGGCAGGATCAAAAAAATAAAGATTGGGCAAGACAGAAAGATAGACTTAATAAACTGAGTTAATCTTTTTTAAAATAACTAAGATGTAGTTCTTTTTCTTGATTAGATGGTTTGATAATTTTAAAGTTATCATCGTTTATTTTTGAATCAATATTTGTGATGTTTTTATCGATTGTAAGACCTGTAAAATCATTTTGCCCAATCGTCATTTTCAGATAAACAAATGCTAAAAGTTCTGCATCTAATAAAGCCCCATGTAGAGATCTATCTGAATTATCTATTGAATATCTCTCGCATAGTGCATCTAGTGTATTTCTCTTACCGGGACTCAGCTTCCTTGCTAATTTGAGACTATCTATGATTTCGTTCTTTGATAAAACATCTGCCTTAGAAAATAGGGAAAATTCTTTATTAAGAAAACCTAAATCAAATGGAGCATTGTGGATAATTATTGGTGAATCGCCTATGTAGTCCAAGAACTCTTGATGAACCTCTTCAAAGATTGGCTTATCTTTCAGATTACTATAAGTAAGGCCATGTATCTTAGATGCCTCTATGTCTATTTCTCTTTGTGGATTTAAATATTTATGAAAGGTATTATCAGTGATTGCTCTATTAAGAATTTCAATGCATCCAATTTCTATTATCTTATGTCCATCATCTGGATCAAGACCAGTTGTTTCAGTATCAAGAACTACATATCTCATTTGGTTATTGCACCTGATGCTAATTCATCTGCCATATTATTGTAATATGTATCTTCGGAGTCATCAGATTGATGTGCCCTTATCCATATCCACTTTATATTTAGTCTACTATTCAATCTATCAATTTTAATCCATAGATCTTTATTTGATACAGGTTTTTTTGAACTTGTAATCCAGTTATTTTTTTTCCAGCTCGTTACCCACTCAGTAATGCCCTTTTGAAGATAAGTCGAGTCTGTATATAGACTAACTGAATAATGTTCATCTACCTGTTCCAGTGCCTTGATGGCAGCCATAAGCTCCATTCTATTATTTGTTGTTGAGGTCTCATTGCCTTGACAGGACTTCATAACACCATTATTAACAATCACATATCCCCAGCCCCCTGGCCCAGGATTTCCACTGCATGCACCATCAGTATATATTTTAATCATAGATTATTTTTAACAAGGCTAGCGACTTTATAACTCTTGTTGAATATTATTTTCTGAGGAGTCAGTGGTATGACATTCTTTTTATATGTAAATAAAAATACTCCTCCAAATTGATTTCTAATAATTTTATGTAGAAAAGAAAAATTCATCAAGAATGACGAAACGCTTTTACCAAAATAAGGTACGAATCCAAATGTTTTACTATAATTCATTTTATATTCTAGAATTTTAAACCACTCTTTTATTATATATGGAGACATAAAATTTATATTCCATGGCGCTTTTGATGAAAATATTTTTATGGCTGTCCATAAGCTGAATTTATTAAATCCAATTAGGACTATTGTGGCATCATCCGTGGCTATTCTGTCGATCTCTCTCATCAGGTGGTATGGGTTATGTGTGTATTCTAACCCATGAGACAATATGATTACATCATGTGAGTTATCCTCAAATGGCAATTTTTTCGATAAGTTTGAGCTAGTTATAAGAATATCTTCATCGATACTAAAAAATGTTCCGCTCTTATTTTTTTGAAAAACTTTTTTAAACTCTGATGATCCACAAAATAATGTTTGTCTTCCTTGATAAATATCTTTAATTGTATCAAGCTCCTTAGATATGAGGCTCTTAAAGTGTTGACCAGAGGCTTGGTTGTACCATTCCTTAAGCTGAATCTTGGTGTTATTATTATCTTGAAATATCATATATATAGAATTAAATAATACCATATGATAAGTTTATATTAGTGCATAAAAAATACATTTTAATAGTTGCTATATTCGTATTATCGGGATGTCAGCAAACATCTAAAACAACTCTCACCAATTTTTCTGTTAATAATGCCCTTCTAGGCTTCAAAAGCACATGTGAAACTTCAACTCTTCAAAATGAGAGTTTTAAGTCAGTCTGGAATCGAATGAGATCAGGATTCTGTTTTAGAAATATAAATTCTTCAAGAATCTCACAAGAACTTAAGTGGATGCGAAAAAACAAAGAATTTGTATATAGATCGATTGATAGATCAAAACCGTATCTTTTTCACATTTTATCCTATCTTGAAAAAAGAAATCTTCCACATGAGCTGGCTTTATTGCCAATGGTTGAGAGTGGCTTTCAACCTTATGCATATTCAGCTTCTAGAGCGGCAGGAATTTGGCAATTCATTCCCCCAACCGCTAGAGAGTATGGTCTCAAAATGAACTGGTTGTACGATGGTAGAAGAGATGTTCTAGAATCAACTCGTGCTGCTACATATTTCTTAAGTGATATGCATCGTCACTTTAAAGGTAATTGGCTTCTTGCAATAGCGTCATATAATACTGGAGCAGGAAATGTTGGCAAAGCTATTGATAGAGCCAATAACTTATTCACTAAACCATCTTATTGGGACTTAAATCTACCTAGGGAAACTGAACTATATGTACCAAGACTTCTTGCGTTATCAAAAATAATTGCAAATCCTGAACGCTATGGCTTTAGCTTACCTGATATAAAAAATAAGAAGTATACATCTACTGTAAATTTCAGAGATCCAATTGATTTTAAAACGCTTTCAATTATTACTGGGGTAAGTCAGGATGAATTAACTAATCTAAATCCAGGTTACAGTACATGGATTCTAGATCCATCGCAGCAAAATAAACTCTTACTACCAGTGAAGGCTGCTAAAGTTTTCAAAAAAAGATATAACAAAATTTCGAGATCAATCTATGAGAGTAAAATACACAAGGTTATTAAAGGAGATAGTCTATACAAGATTTCTCGTATTTATAATGTAAAAATAAGTTCACTCAAAAAAGCAAACAATGTTAAAGGGGATATAATATATATTAATCAAAAACTAAAAATACCATCAGAACTAAATACTGCAAGTAAAGAATATATAACTATTAATAATGAAAAGTTTTTCATAAACAAAAAAGTTGTTACATTTAATCATATAATCAAAAGATATGATAATTGGTATAAGATAGCGAGAAAATATGATGTGCCGTTGAAGAAACTTCTTAAATGGAATGACGCCTCAAAAAAAACAAAATTAAAAATAAATAATCTAGTTAAAATTAAGCTGCAAGGTCCAATTCTTAGCAAGTCAAAAGATAATAATACTTTAAGATATGTTGTGGGCTCTGGTGAAAGATATGACCAAATTATAAGAGGATTTAACATTAGTAAAGAAGTACTAATAAAAGATAATAAACTAAAGAATAAAAAATACTTAACTGCAGGAGATAATTTAATTATAAATTTAAATTAAAGTTTAGATAAATATCTATCACCTCTATCGCAGAGAATTGTAACAATAATTGAATCACTCAAGTCTTGAGCAATTTTTTTTGCGATAAACACATTTGCACCTGCTGACATACCGACAAAAAGTCCATTATTTTGTGATAAATATTCCATAGATTGTTCGGCATCTTGTTGACTGATGTCAATTATTGTATCAACAATCGCATCATTGAATATTTCAGGTACATATTCAGGCTGCCATCTTCTTATGCCAGGTATTTTTGAACCTTCTGATGGTTGCACTCCTATAATCTGGATACTATCATTTTTTTCTTTCAAAAATCGTGAAACACCGGTAATTGTTCCAGTAGTTCCCATGGCAGACACAAAATGTGTGACTCTTTGATCTGTTTGACTCCAAATTTCTGGACCCGTTGTGTCGTAATGAGCAAGATAATTTGACTTATTAGAAAATTGATTAAGAATAAAACCTTTTCCATCTTTATTCATCTTTATGGCAAGGTCTCGAGCACCTTCCATGTCTTGCTCTTGAGAGACGAGGATTACATCTGCACCATATGCTCTCATAGTTTTAACTCTCTCCACTGATGCATTTTCAGGCATAATTAGTTTAATTTTAAAACCCCTTATAGACGCAGCCATAGCTAACGCTATCCCAGTATTACCACTAGTTGCCTCTATTAAAGTATCCCCTTTTGAAATTAAACCGGCCTTTTCTGCATCTTTAATCATTCTAATAGCAGGACGATCCTTGATTGATCCTGCTGGATTATTTCCCTCAAGTTTGGCAAATATCTTATTAGATCCTATTTGATCAATAAGAATTAACGGCGTGTTACCAATATAGTTTTCTATATCACTCATTATTCAAGTGTCACAAATGCAATTGACTGATTATCAGAATCAGTAATTGATAGATGTATATTAGTATATTTTTTTGCAATAAAGGACTTTAATTCAACAGAGAAAGATAAAAAAGGTTTCCCGAATTTATCATGTTGTACGGCAATAAGATTTGGATATATTCCATTTCTATATAAACCACAACCAATAGCTTTTGAAAAAGCTTCTTTTGCGGCAAATCTCTTTGAAAGAAATGATTCTTTATTAGATATCTCTTTATACTCAACATATTCACTATTAGATAGTATTTTGTAAGCAAATTTATTACCGTATTTCTGAATAATCTGTCTAAATCTATATTTATCAACCAAATCTATGCCTATGCCTTTAATCATGATCAATTGCTTTCCTAAAATCTTGAACTGCTTTTTTTAATCCTTTAAATATAGAATCTGCAACAACTGAGTGTCCTATATTCAATTCTTCTATTTGAGATATTCTACATATTTTTTGTAAATTTGATAGATTTAGACCGTGTCCAGCATGAACCTGTATATTATTTTTACTAGCATATTCTGCTGCAATTTTTATTCTATCAAGCTCTTTTTCTTTTTGTTTTAAGTCAACAGAGTCTGCATAAGATCCTGTATGTAATTCAATGCATGTTGCGCCAGATTTAAGACAATAAACAATCTGATCAATGTCCGGATCAATAAAAAGAGATACTTTTATATTATTACTATGCATGCGCTTAATACTATCTTTCAAAAAAGAGAATTTATCACTTGTCATACCCTTTATGTCCAAGCCTCCCTCTGTGGTAAGCTCTTCACGTCGCTCAGGAACAATACAGCAGTAATTAGGTTTTGTTGAAAGACATATGTTGACCATTTCATCGGTAAGAGCCATTTCCAAATTGAGTGTGCTTGCAACTAATTTAATATCCCTTAAATCTTGGTCCTGTATATGCCTTCTATCCTCCCTTAAATGAACTGTAATCAAATCAGCTCCTGAATCTTCAACGATCTTTACAGCATCTATTAAAGACGGGTATGGTGTTTTTCGATTTGTTTTGATCGTTGCGATATGGTCTATGTTTATCCCAAGCCTAATCTTACTTTTTGACATTTTTTAAAATAGATAACCTTGATAGTTGCATAATAATATTCTCATATTTTTTATTGTAGCTAGATTTACCACTAATAGCATTTAACAAATCATAAGTCTCTATATCCAGGACCTCTTCAAATAATATTTTGTCTTCATTGTTAAGATTATCATAGGAAGTCTCAAGGTAAGTTTGTAGAAGTATATCTAACTCTCTTATACCCTTTCTTGCCTTCCAACGGAGTTTATTGAGTGACATATTAAGCTTTGACAAGCATTTTCTTAATTTCTGATATTGCTCTTGCCGGGTTAAGATTCTTAGGGCAAGTTTTTGTACAATTCATGATGGTGTGACATCTATATAGTTTGAATTTATCGGCTAAACCGGAAAGCCTCTCTTCTTTAGCGGTGTCTCTACTATCGATTATCCATTTGTATGCATGCATCAAAGTTGCAGGCCCTAGATATTTATCTGAATTCCACCAATAACTTGGACAGCTGGTTGAGCAACAAGCACACAGTACACACTCTACTAAGCCATCGAGTTTTGATCTATCCTCTTGAGACTGAATATGTTCTCTTTCAGGTTTATTATCATTTATTAACCACGGTTTTATCGATTTGTATTGAGCATAGAAGTTATTTAAGTCTGGAACTAAATCTTTGATTACAGGCATATGCGGAAGAGGATTAATTTTTAATTTATTCTCATTTGAGATATCAGTAATGCATGCAAGATTGTTAGTCCCATTTATGTTCATTGAACAAGAGCCACAAATGCCTTCTCTACATGAACGCCTAAAGGTCAAGGTTGGGTCTATTTTACTCTTAATGTAAATAAGTACATCTAATGCCATAGGACCAAAGTTATCCTTGTTTAAAAGGTAAGTATCAGTGTATGGATTACTTTTAGTGTCTGGGTTATATCTATAGACTTCTACAGTGAGCATGTTCTCAGATTTATTTAAATCATTGAAAGTTTTGCCTTTTTTGACAATCGAATTGATTGGTAATGTAAACTTAGCCATTAGTATGTCCTCGCCTTCAATGCTACAGTTTCCATTTCATCAGTCAAGGTATCAAGTTGAACATCTCTATAAGCGTATTTTGCTTCTCCCTTATCATTAACCGAAACAAGTGAATGTTTTAACCAATTATTGTCATCTCTCTCAGGATAATCGTCACGAGCATGACTACCCCTGCTTTCGGTTCTTGCAGATGCTGAATATAGTGTCGCTAAAGATTGGTATAGAAGATTATTAAGCTCTAGAGTTTCAGCTAAGTCAGTATTCCAAACTAAAGATGAGTCAGATAACTTTATGTTGCTGAAATCATTGTAAAGGCCTTTCATAATTTCTATTCCTTTGTCCATAGTTTCTTGATCTCTATATACAGGGGCATATCTTTGCATTGTTTTTTGCATGCTATCTCTAATCTCAGACGGATTAATATCACCATTTGCATTTTTAATAGAATTAAATCTTGAGAGAATTTCATCAATGGTAGATTCAGAAATATCAATATGATTTTCTGGCTTATCTTTTAATACTTCTATAGCTCTATTAGCTGCAGACCTTCCAAAAACTACTAAATCAAGTAATGAATTGGATCCAAGTCTATTAGCGCCATGAACTGAAACACATGCTCCCTCACCTACAGCCATAAGGCCTTGAACTACGTTATTTTCAGAATCTAGTACTTCAGTATTATAGTTCGTGGGAGTACCGCCCATGTTATAATGAACTGTGGGAATAACAGGTATTGGATCTTTAGTTACATCGACACCAGCAAAAATCTGTGCAGTCTCAGCAATTCCTGGTAATTTCTCATTTATAATTTCAGCATCTAAATGTTCAAGATGTAAATGCGCATGATCCTTATCAGAACCAACTCCTCTACCAGCATTGACTTCCATTTGGATTGCTCTACTAACAACATCTCGGGATGCTAAATCTTTAGCATTTGGTGCATACTTTGGCATGAATCTCTCACCTTCTGAGTTTGTCAAATATCCACCTTCACCTCTTGCGCCCTCAGTAATTAGACACCCTGCTCCGTATATTCCTGTAGGATGAAATTGTATAAACTCCATATCCTGTAACGGAAGATTTGCTCTTAAAACCATACCATTACCATCACCTGTACATGTATGAGCAGAGGTTGATGAAAGATAAGCTCGACCATATCCTCCAGTTGCAAGTATTACCATATGCGATTGAAATAAGTGAATTTTTCCATCCTCTAAACACCAAGCTAGGACTCCAACACACTTACCTTCTTCAAACAACAAATCTATAACGAAATACTCTATATAAAAATCTACGTCATTTTTTAATGATTGAGTATATAAAGTGTGCAAAATTGCATGGCCTGTTCTATCAGCTGCAGCACAAGTTCGTTGAGCTATTCCTTTGCCATATTCTGTAGTCATTCCGCCAAAAGGTCTTTGGTAAATTTTACCCTCTTCAGTTCTAGAAAATGGAACTCCAAAATGTTCTAGCTCAATAATAGACTCAACAGCATTTTTACACATGTATTCAATCGAATCTTGATCTCCTAACCAGTCTGACCCTTTAACTGTGTCATACATATGCCATCTCCAGTCATCTTCTCCCATGTTGCCTAGCGCACCACTTATACCACCTTGAGCAGCTACAGTGTGACTTCTTGTTGGAAAAACTTTAGATATACAGGCTACTGAAAGATCTGATTGTGACAATCCCATAGACGCGCGCAATCCTGAACCACCCGCACCAACTACTAAAACATCATGTTCATGTCTTATTAAATCCATATCAGATACTCGCTAAAATTGTGATTGTTAGGAAAAAAGAGACTATATGAAATAATTTCGATATAGATACTATATTTTTTTGTAAATTTTCAGAATGAACATAATCTTCTATGATTACCTCCATCCCCATTGAACTGTGAAATAATATAAAGCCCATAAACAGTGTTGTAATTATAAATCCATTTAATGATCCAAGATCGTTTATAAGTTGATCATAAGGTAGTGTACCTAAATTAACAATATAATAAAGAGAAAAAAGAATAATAGGTATCAGTGCAACAGCGCTAATTCTCTGAAATTTCCAATGTTGGACAGACATTATATGGCACCTGAAACTAAAATAATTAAAAGTGTAATCCCAAGAGATATTGCAACAACTGCATAACCGGACTTATAACTGCTATCTAGATCTAAACCATAACCTGCATCCCATGCTAAATGTCTAATTCCATTACATAAATGATAAGATAATCCAAAAATGGCTAAGAAAAGAATTAATCTAACAAAGCTATTTTGAAAGATGGTCATGACTAATAAATGACTATCTTGCGAAAGGGTTAAAAAATATAAAATCAACGGCGAAGCTAAGATAACAAGGCTAAGAGCAAAGCCGGTAAGTCTATGCGTAATAGATAGTATTGACGTAAGCTGAGGTCTATATATTTGTAAATGAGGTGATAATGGTCTCTTTGTAACGTTCATAATTTAGAAGTCTATACAGCGTCCATTCTTTTCCCAGTCACCATATCTTGTTGGTTCTGGTCCCTTTCTACCACCAATTTCTTTAGGCGCCTTATCCTTATCTTTTGGAACTATAAGCTTACTTTTTTTGACCTTATTTCCCATGATTATCCCTAAAATACTTTGATGGATATTATATGAAAATATTTTTAAAATAAATAGTAATTTATTAGGATATACTTAAATACTACAA
>MDSZ01138406.1_pt1 | contig 18474 bp, 8 predicted proteins | sample 811201 | NCBI WGS metagenome assembly MDSZ01 (sample SAMN05326647, study PRJNA326480) | marine metagenome | isolation source: seawater | place: Indian Ocean: North | collected 2010
AATTCCTCTTCTCTCTCTCTCTCTCTCTCTCTCTCTCTCTCTCTCTCTCTCTCTCTCTCTCTTCTTTTTCCCGCAATTTTGTCCACAGCAAAATCGAGAGAGAGAAGAGAGAGATAATACGAGGAGGAGGACTTTGAGAGAAAGAAATGATGACGATGACGCCGAGGATGATGATGATGCCTTGGACGTCGTCGAGCGAGAGGACGACGACGACCGGCGCGTCGTCGTCGTCTGGGACGCCCAGATGGACGATGCTGCGATCCTCTCGGGCGCGGGTACGACGGAAGCTGTGTTTTTGTAGTCGTCATCGGGAGCAAGAGGAGCAGCCGCCAAATCGACATCATCATCATCATCATCATCATCATCATCATCACACGCATCGCACTCGTCGTCGTCATCGGTTCGCGGGGGGTGTCGTCGCGTCCTCCGTGGCGTCCGGAGGCGGCGGCGGGTTCAAAGGAGAAGGCACTGGAGGATCCACGCACGGCGGCGCGTACGGCGACCACGGACACTCGCACGGCGGTCTAGGGTCGGGGGAGCATTCTCTCGGGGACTCTAGGAAACGAATTGTACCGAGGAACAACGGCGGGGATGGAAAGAACATCGGGGGCGGCGGCGCGGGAGTATCGTACGACATCTCGAACGACGAGAGGGATTTTTTACACCAAACTGGGATGTTAGAAAGAATCGAATCGAGTGCTATGAATGGGTGGGATATTGTGGACGCCGGGAACGAAGACGTGGACGACGGGTGCGCCGCGGACGACGAGAACTACAATGTAGGGGATAGAAATAGTATAGGATGTTGTCACGGACAGTCGCACGGTGGGATCGGTACTTTGGCCATCGAAGATGGAAACAGGGTGAAGAATACATTGGAGGTCTTGCTCGACATCGTGCTCACAAAGTCAAAGTTGAACGTCGTGGCTGGATATTTGAGAGGACGGGGGAGTGTGACGGTGTTGTCGTGGTGTTTGTTGGCCATGGCGGGATTTTGCCACGTCTCGACGTCGATTTGCGCCATGCTCAACGTGGCATCGATCGTACCTAGTGCGACTGCATCGTGGCTTTCGACATCGGCGACTGCGCTCGTGTATCTGTTTGCTGGGACGCCAGAGTTTGTGGACGTCTTGTACGAAGTCGCGAGAGGCAACATTAACGTGCACGTGCTCACGACGCTGGCGGTGTTTGGTACCGTTTTACTCGGATGCGCCTTTGAAGGCGCGCTGTTGCTCTTATTGTTTGCATCTGCTCACTACTTGGAAGATAGATTGACTCAACACGCGCGGGGCGATTTGAAAGCGTTGTGGAAAACGGTGCCGCCGTTTGCGAATATCGTCGACATAGACGGCGTGACTGGCGCTCCTGCCGAAGGGTCGCTGCGGAAAGTGCGCGCTTCGAAAGTGCCAGTCGGAAGCTATTGTTACGTAAAAGCAGGAACGCAAGTTCCTTTAGATGGCATCGTCGTTCACGGGTCAGCGAGTGTATCTATTCAACACATCACGGGCGAAGCTTTGCCCGTGCGACGCAGAATTGGCGACGAAATTCCAGCTGGCGCGATGAATATCGACGGGGTATTAATCGTTAAATCCTCACAGTCTTCCGAAAATAGCACGCCTGCGAGAATTGCAAAGCTCACCGAAAGAGCACAACAGCGCAAACCGCGCGTAAGTCGATTAATTGACGACGTTGGAGACAAATATTCTAGGATTATTCTATTCATAACCTTTGCAACGATGATATTGATGCCTGTCGTGCTGGGAGTTCCCTTTTTAGGCCGGGGAGGAGCAATGTACCGCTCATTTGCGTTCTTGTCTGCGGCAGCTCCGTGTGCACTTGTCATGTCTCCTTTAGTGTACATCGCGGCGATTGGCGCAATGGCCAGAAGAGGCATACTAATCAGAGGCGGACGAACTTTGGACGCGCTCGCAAACGTCAATCTCGTGTGTTTAGATAAAACTGGCACTTTGACCTCTGGCGAAATGTCAATCGTGGGGATTAAAAACGTAAAATTAGCCGAAGAAAGTATTGCTAGCTTAGCGTATAAAAGAAGTGACAAAGAGAGCGTGCGCATCGCGAAAGTGTTGGAACGAGGTTCGGTGCACCCCATCGCCAAAGCGACCGTCAATTACAATAATATTGATAGCAGCAGCGACAACAGTATCAGCACGACTACTGGCTCTTTGGATGTGAAGAATTACAAAGTTGAGCACGGGAAAGGTGTCGAAGGTGAAATTAACGGCGAAGTCTTCCGGTTCGGTACTGAGTCGTGGGCGATTGGGTGCCGACGCGGGAATGCCAACGAGGAAAAAAAAACCGTCGCGCAAGCAACGGAAGAACACAGAAATGCCGGTGAAGCTATCGCGGTTCTATGCTCTTCTTCTTCCGTCGATGCTACGATCTTTCGATACTCCGACGCACCGCGCGATGAGGCGAAAGATGCCGTTGATACCCTTCGGAAACGAGGACAGACCGTACGCATGCTCACCGGCGACGCGACTGCGTCCGCATTGGCGATTGCCAAAGAAGTAGACATTGAACCAACCGCGGTATTTTCGCAGTTGACTCCGGGTCAAAAGTTAGACTACATAGAATCTGCAAGAGAAAATGGGAAAGAAATGACTGGGAAAGTAGTTAGCGTCGCTATGATTGGCGACGGTATTAACGACGCGCCGGCGTTGGCGGCGGCGGATGTTGGCATCGCCGTGTGCTCGACGCCTTCAGATGCCGCGTCTTCCGCTGCGGACGTTTTGTTGCTTCAAACTGGTCAAGGACAACTTCAAAGCAAAAACACAGAGAGTGATATCACCAAATCATCCTCCGGAGGCGGATCTACGTCTGTGATTTCAGCTGTTCCAGAGCTCTTTGCGCTCGGGCGCATGACGCGAAATATTTTACGGCAAAATATTTTCTTGGCGATTTGTTCTATTCTTGGATCTGCCTTGCCGGCTTTGTTCGGCGCGTTCCCGCTTTGGTTAGCCGTGTCTGTCCATGAAGGCGCGACGTTGTTAGTCGCTGTGAACTCGATCCGCTTATTGGCGACGTTTGGACCGAGAAATTCCATGCGCCTTTCCAAGCGGGTCAAGTTCTTAATCGCGACGTTGACCGTAGTCGGCATATCTGGCGCGTTAGGCTCGGTACTCAAACCGCAAGGCGTGATGGCGCAAACCTTTATCTCTGAATCTATCACCGCCGCGGTCGTGAAATCTTCCATGACGTTTCATTCCTTTTTCCATCCGGTTTTGAAATCTGTCTGGGCCGGCTTATTCGCCGGTGGATTACACACACTCACTGGCGCGGACCACTTAGCCGCCTTGACGCCTTTATCCGTCGGTCCGTCTCGAGCGAAAAACGCGCTCTTAGGTGCGCTCTGGGGATTTGGTCACAATACCGGTCAAATTATTTTTGGTGTTTTGTTTATGCTTTTGCGACACAGAATCCCGTGGAACACGGAAATCATCGGCCAATGGGGCCAAGCCATCGTCGGTTTAACTCTGATCTTCATCGGATGTTTAGGTTTCTGGGAGCAGATCAGCGGTGGCCACGGTCACTCGCACGCGCATTCTCACGTTGGACACTCCCACTCTCACGGCTCTCACGACAATAGCGGAAGCCGCGACGAAGGTGAACACTCCCAGAAACGCAAATTCTCCCCGTTCCGCCGTGGCGACTCCACAGAAGCGTCGCGCATCTCCTGGACCTACATCACCGGCACCATCCACGGCCTCCAACCGGACTCCCTCTTCCTCCTCCTCCCGGCTCTCACCCTCCCAAAACTCGAAGCGTACTCCTTCCTTGGGTCCTTCTTCTTCGGTACCATCATCGCCATGGGCGGCTACACGGCGTGCCTCGGCGCCGGGACGACGCTCTTGGAGAAAGAAAACCCGCAAATGGTTAAATACATCGGGTTCGCCGCCAGTTCCGTCGCCTTCGCGTTAGGGACCGTCTTTGTCGTGAGCTCTGTCTTCTCCTTGAATTGGTTGTAATAACTTCATATACTAAGTAGCTTCTTTCGGATGCCAATCTTTCTTCTTCTTTCGCGTTTTGTATCATCTTCAAAATTTTTGTTTCTTCTTTTTTGATTTGAGAAAAATCAACACTTACGTATGTACATATATCTTTCTGTTTCATTTTTCCCTCACACGAAACAATCTTTCGGGATCCGAGGGACGCGATGCCAGCGCGATCCACCGTTCCCGCGTCGAGCGAGAAAGATGGAGGAAAAGACGCGGAGGGGGAGTGGTCTCCGAACCGCGATGACGCGTTGGCGTCGGACGAAGGACGGGGAGAAATTCGGAGGCTTCGGTTTAACCGCCAGACAAAGAATGTCCCCGCGCGGGATCATAATTTGTTCGCGTGGCAACAATACGAGAACACGCACGTGCGCGTAGACGGCGGCGACGAGCTGCTCGTAGAAAAGAGATTTTGTTTAGGAGAGATGGAGGACGAGGCTGAAAACGAGGATGGCGAGAGCGACGGGGAAGAAAGAGGGAACAGCAGTCGATTCAGCGTGTTGAATAAAACGCTGACGTATTGCGCGTCGTATTGGGACGCGGCGTCGGAAGAGCTCATCTCTTCACACGCACACGAGATTGGTAGCGATAGCGCAACTTCTGGACGATCATCCAGAGGTCGTCGCAGAGTGCGTACGCAGCCTGTGAGTCCGTGGCCGAGTACTTCAGTCGCGCCGTATGTCGCGGTCGTAGGCGAGAAGATTTTCCTCCGATTGTTCGACTGTAACAACGAAAAGGAAGCTGATTTATATCGCAACAAGAAAGTGATAAAATCGGTTCGCATGTACGGACAATTCGGCTCCGTGGTTGCGTGCCAAAAAGATTTCATATTCGAAGGGAGCGTTTGTAAATTTCCTAAAGATTGCTTTGACGATCATCTGCGCTCGATGGAGTCCTTGGCGAGCGCGCCGAAGATTTCGAACTTGTTTTTCCAGCTCGAGTACGAGTACGAAGACGGTTTGCAGTTATTCTCGGCACCAAAACCGTGCTTGTTATGCATGGAAAAAGAAAGTGCCGAGCAGTTTCAGGCTTTTCTCATGGAGCCGTCAATGTTTGGAAAGGTATTCAAAAACAAAGCCGATCGCTTGTACTCGAGATGCGGCTTCGTGAAGGACGTCGGCACGGTGTTTACATTATGGCACACTGGACTTTTGTACGGAGATCTTGGCGGTCATCCACTTTCGGCGGTAGTCATGCAATGTTCGAGCGATGCGACATTTGCGCGCGTGTGTCCGAATATCTTGCTCGAACTGCAAGCAATTCAAATAGATGTCATGTGCTGGTCGATGGAAGTGAGAAAAATCCCGGAAGGCGGCCCCAGCGAAGAGAAAGGTGAGTACTCGTATCTCCGATCAAAAAGCATGAAATGGCATGAATCTATGATGGCGGTTATGCTCGTCGATCTAACGTGGTCGAATTATTCCCAGCTTTGTACGAAGTCATTATTAATGCCTATCGTTGCCCCTGTACTATTAGTGGTACGCATGATCTTGTTTATTGGTAGACACGTGAATGTTATGGTGCTGGAAGAGTTATCGGATCAAAACGAACAAAAAGCTATTCGCGATGTGCGTTCATCGGCAAGGGTTATTAACGATGACATGGAAGCGTTTGAGGTCTATCGTGGCTACGTTAATGCGCTCGTGTTCGATAAAGGACGCTTGAATTCTTTGAGTGTGTACATTGTTCTCAATGTGCTGTTTGGCGTGAAGTACGTGTCGATGTTCTCGAGCGAAATCGTTTCTCCTTCTGGAATCTGGGGAAGGATTGCTCTTCCTGTTTCTTTTATTGGCATAATTTGGACCGTTCATGTCGTAAACATGTTTTATAAACGTGATATTTCAATATTCAGATATTTGAGCGGATGTAAACAGGATCTTTTTGACCGATACAAAAGAGGAGGCATAATTTCAATCCTGACGTTGTGCGCAGTGGCTTGCGCGCACGGAAGCACAGCGCAATACCAACGCGCCTCGGTTGAACATTTTTGCTCTTCGAAACCGCCACAATCCAACGATGATAGATTGTTGAAGTACGACTGTAACGAAATGTTAAGGTTATTATTCCGCCAAGAATGCGTGAACCTGGTTCTCGTCACTTTCGCCTCAGCCTTTCACTGCTCGTATCCCAGAAGAAGTTTGCGGTTTCCAGTGTTCGGATGTTTGGCGGGTTTCTTGGCGTACTTCTCGCCGCAATTTAGTATTTTCATGAATCCACTGGACGAGGTCAACGAGGCAAGAACCTTATTCAATTTGTATGGCATTGTGAGTATTCTTTGCTTGATGGTCTCGATAATGAGTGCGTTGAACATGCAAGCGCATTTCAAGAGACAGAGTTTGGATTGGTTCCTCGGCTCATACATGCATCAAACGATGAGGAGCAGAAGAGGAAAAGAAGCTTAAAAACGCGACAACGAGGACAAGGACGACGACAACAACAACAACAACAACTCAGACTGTATGTAGAATAGATAGCATGACAAAGTGTGTAATTATATCGTATTTTTATTAAAAAGTCCGCTTTATATTTTTTCTTTCTTGTCTTTCTCTACGCCGAAGCCGCTCTCGCAAAGGTATCAGCCTTCGGGTCGTACGCCGAAAACAAGACCGCTGAATTATGCCCGCCAAATCCAAACGAGTTACTCAACGCCACATTCACCCTTAGTTTCTCTTTCGTCGTTCCTACCAACAAATCCGTTCTCACGCCTTCATCCGGGTCCTCCAAATTCTTATTCGGATGCAATTCGCCCATCCCGATGGCTTTAATCACCGCAACTGCTTCAACCGCGCTCGCTGCGCCTAACAAGTGTCCAATCAAACTCTTCGTCGAGTTAATCTTTAACTCCTTATTCTCGCCAAATATATCCGTAATTGTCCTCAACTCAGCTAAATCCCCAGCTGGAGTACTCGTCGCATGCGCGTTGATATAATTCACATCCTCTGCCAATACGCCGGCGTTTTTCAACGCCCTATTGATGGCTAATCTCACCCCGTTCCCGTTAGGTAACGGTTCGGTCATGTGATGCGCATCACACGTCGCCGCGCCTCCCAAGATCTCCGCCAATATCGGAGCATCTCTCGCTAACGCGCTCTCTAACGATTCCAAACACAAAACTCCACACCCTTCCCCCATGACAAATCCGTCTCTATTCTTATCCCAAGGTCGACTCGCGCCTTCTGGATCGTCGTTTCTCGTCGACAACGCTTTACTCGCCGCAAATCCGGCAATCCCGCTACTCAAGACTGCTGCATCCGAGGCTCCGGCCAAACACAAATCGCATTCACCATTTCTTATGTGATCCACGGCATTCATCATGCAAAAATTCCCCGTCGCGCACGCGGCGGCGATGGAATAGTTTGGCCCCATAAATTTCAAATCCATCGCGACTAACGCCCCACCCATATTCGTAATCGCAAACGGAATGCAAAACGGGTTCATTTTCCTCGATCCTCTCCCGGGTGTCCACAACTCGTAATTCGCTTGCTGAAAGCTGTGCATCCCGCCCATCGCCGATCCGATGACCACGCCGCACCGCTGTTTATCCAATCTGTTAAAGTCCTCGTTCTTGTCCTCTCGCATATCCAAACCAGCCGCAATTAACGCTTTCTTCGCCGCTGCAATCATAAACGAAATGTATGGGTCTGCTCTTTTTTTCATTCGCGGCGCGACTAAGCCGTCGCACCCGTCGAAGTCCCGGATTTCCCCCGCGAACGTCGTCGTGATGTTCGACGCGTCGAATTTCGTGATTGGTTTTATCGCGCTTTCCCCGTTTAACAATCGCGCGTAGAATTCATCCACGTCGTGGCCCAACGCCGTCACGCAACCGATACCGGTGACGACGACGCGCTTTTTTCCCTCGCGCGTGAGATCCACGCCGTCGTCGTTCGAAGCTTTCGCGTGGACGGTTCTGCCGCGCTCTGTCGGCGTCCGCTTTGATGACTTTCGCTTCGGGGAGGACAAAAAGCGTCGATGTCGATGGTGTTGACCGACGGACGAGGACGACGAGGTCGACGCCATGGCGGAGCGAGACGATGCTAAAGACACGCAGGAGAACATCCGAAGAAGAAGAACTTTTTTTCGAACGTTTTCCGCGACAAAAAAGGGTTCTCTTCGCGGCGCAGCTGTCGCGTGTGGCGCATCTCAAAGGGAAAGGAAAGAACTTCCTCTAGAGATAAGGTTTGGGGTGTGGCTTCGAGAAGAAAGAGGAAGAGACTTTTGAAGTGCGCTCGCTCGCGCCGGAACGAGACGGAACGAATGTATAAGTAGTATCGCTCTCTTAGTATTTAAATATAAGTTTATGTGTACGTATCGTGTTGTATCGTTATCTTCTTGTTGTTTCCGTTCCCATCTCTCCTTCTCTCGCGCCTTCGTAGTGCATTTTTACCTCTCCCAATCGGAATCGACGTCGCCGTATTCAAACATGCCGCAGTGATCTCGTCTCGCCCTGTCGACTTCACCTTGAATGGCTTCGCGGTTGTCTTCGGAGGTTTTCGTGTACCCGACTTTAAATCGGGACATGCGGCATAAACCAGACGCGGCTAAAATGCCTTGTATGGAACGCTCCGGGAGGAACTGTTCGGGCGAGTACGGTTTCGCAAGTTTCGAGTCTTTCTTGTTGTTTGATGCTTCTTCTTCGTCATCCTCGACTGGCCATATTGTCAACGTCAGTTCTGGACGCGCGTCAACGGCACTCGACCACGCGTGGTCAAAGTCAAACTTCTTCATGCGCGCGTCGACGACAGCGTGGAATTCGCCACCATGGACGAGGCGTTGAAACTCAGATTCGGCGAAATCTTTGTAATCACTGTGACGACTCGGCATGGCGATGTGAGCGAGCTGGCACAGTCGCGCTTGAGGAGGGTATGAGTTCAAAGAAACGCTCGAGTGTAACGGTCTCGCGTGGCGAATGGATGTGCGTTCGTTATGACCGAAATCGATGCACATAACGTCCAATTCTTTCGCGTTTTCGTCTCGAAAATTCACCGTGGCGCGGTACCACCTGTTGTCTTCCAGGGATTTAATCGCAATGAGGTCGTTGACTTTCGGTTCAAAACCAGGCGGCGGAGCTTTCACATCCGGATCGTCGTTCGCATACTCTTTTTGCACAAGTTGCCACAGCTCGTTGGCGACGGAACGTTCGAGAATTTGCGCGAAAAATTTACCTTCCCGTAAAGTTTCCGTGACCCCGAGTCTGGTGGTATACACCGGAGGACCACTATCTCTCGCTTGCGGATAAGCCGAACTTGAGCTGCCTCTTCTATTGTCGTATTGGTTTCTAGTAGATTGTTGCTGTTGAATTTGCTGATCGTCTTTCCTCACGACGGGAGCCGCGGCGGTTGAAGATGCACTGCTATTCACCGATGACAAATAGCCACCCGGCGACGTGTTGCCATTCTTGTTCATAACGCCACCTTCGTAACCTGGCGGGCCATTCACTTTACCCGAGCCGCCTGGCGAGTGCAATCCGTTGTCGTTGTTGTTGTTGCTGTTATTATTATTTTCTTCGTCGTGCAATTTACTTCCGTAAAAGCGCGCCGGATTTTGGTCCTCGTTGAATCCACCCAAATTATTCGCTTTCATCTCTTCCGCCAATCGTCTGGCTTCTTCGGCTTCTTCGTCCCAGTCTTTCCAAATACCAACCCTCGCAATTTTGGCCGCTTTTTCAACTTCTAACGCGTTCGCGTCGCCGTGAAAGGAAACTCTCGCTAAACCCGCGCGAACAAGTTCCGAGGCCAAATCCAGAGTCAACGTGTTACATTCCAAAGTCCCTCGGAATGTCCCGGTTTTATCCACCGAATTCGCCGCGACTTGTACTTCTCTCTGGTTGACTCTATTTCGGACGTAATTTAACGCCTCTTTCGCAAATGGTTCGTCCCTGGTCGGGCATCGCACCCCAGATAAACTCAACGTGAATACGGCGCCGGCGTTTTGGGAACTGACTCGAAATCTGTGTCCGTTGATGCAGTGCTCGACGACGCCGTGGAATTTCCCGGCTCTTTGTAAGAACGGTAAAAACTGCGTCGCTTTCTTTACGTTTTCGGAAGCGTCGTTCAAATCGTGCGGAATTGGTGCGTCTTTGGGCGAGTGCACGCCCTTCTTTTGTTGTATGGCTTTACTTTCAGCGACGAGTAAGTCGTCGTATTTGTACGATCGGGCTTCGTTTTCTCTGTGACGAACCACCGAGGCCAAACCTCTAATGACCAACAGTTCGGCAAGATTCGGCGCATCTTCTGGTTCTGCTTCGATTGGAATTCCGTGATTGTTATATTGCGGTGGTTTCTTCACCACCTCGCCGATTAAAGCGATGGTTGCAAATTCGATAATCTTTTCCGGTATATCTCTCGCATCGTTCCCAGCGATTGTTTTCGTGTATTCAAAGTTAATTTCCACCTTCTTACCAATAACTCTAGTCCTCACGAATTCTTTCGCTTCTCTCGCGTACGGTTCATCTTTCACGCTTCGTTCTCTCGCGCCTCTTCCAAGCGGCGCGATTCTCGGCGCTCGTACCGAGGATAACATCACCTTCATCTCCTCGCCCGTTTGCGAGTCTTCGATGATGACCGAATCACCAGAAACGACCTCAATGACTTTCCCTTGAATCTTTCTACTTCTTCCCATGTTTTCAAAATGTGAGTCCTCGTTCGATGGCGGCACGTAATTATGCCAAATTCTAATCCTATTGGTCTTTGCAATCGCCTCGGCGGTTCTCAAAGGCCCAGCCCCACCTAACGCCAACGCCGCGGAGTAATCCGAAACTTTCGCCAACCCTCTTTCCACAAGCGCGTTCGCTAAGGGTACGATTGAACTGTGATCATCTTTCGGCAACACCGACGCAAACCTGTTCCCGTACTTATCCTTACCGACAAAAACCACCCTAACGTCCCTATTCAACACGCTCAACTCGGCAAAATACTTCGCTTCTCTTGCGTGCGGTTCTGGTTCCTTTTCGTTCTTCTTTCCCATCGCGGGTGCGACAACTCCGGCTAACAAAATCGTCACCTCTGCGCCTCTCGCTGGGCCTTCCTCGCACACCGAAACCTTCATCGTGCTCCCATTCAATGCCACCTCGACGACGCAATGAATAGGCTCTGCGCCTTTGGCGTCGATGAACTCATCCACCAATCTCGGATCGCTTTTATTTCGTACCGCTTTATTCAACAAAAGAGGATCGCACGTGTGTTTCCCTCTAAAAAACTGCTTCGCATCTTCTTCGGCTTCTTTAATCAACTGGTTTCGTTTCATCGCGTTTTCGTCGTTTTCATCCTCCCTCGACGGCTTTCCGACGCACCATCCGTTTTTACAGTGTTCCACCGCGATATCCCCGACGCCGTCTTTGAAGACCAAAGCGAACTCTCGAGACGCGTATTCGCTCTCCACCTTAAACGTCACCGGCTCGCCGATTAACGCGCGTCTCAAAGCTTCTCTCGATTGAAACGCAAACGGTTCGTCCGCGTACGATCCATCTCTTCGTCCCTGCGATGCGCATTCCGGAACGAAGCAGAGAGAGAGAGAGAGAGAGAAAGAGAAAGAGGGTCAGCGCGAGAAGAAGAAAGAGGAGAGAACGCAAAGACATCATCATCATCATCATCGGGACGCCGCCGCCGACGACGACGCATCCTACTCAGAGAGAGAGAGAGAGAGAGAGAGAGAGAGAATGACAAAAAAAGCCGCCAGCGCGCGCTTTTGTCGCGTCTCCTCTCCCCTACGAGAAGAGACTTTCAAAGCTTTTCGCGCGTTCCGACGACGACGACGACGACGACAAAAGCGCTTTCGGTGCAGACCGCGCGAAAAGAGAAACGCTCAAAACTCGAAGAAGAAGAAAAAACGACGCGCGCGAATGACGACACGACTTAAAAATCCTCTCCCGTACCATTCTGGGGGCGATGATGCCCGCGAGCGTGACGATCTTCTCCGGCGGCGGACCCGCGCTCTGATGAAAAAGAGGAAAGAAAAGAACCACAGGGGTGTGCAAAAGCGTCGTTAGCGAAAGAAAGAAGACATCATCGTCGGGAAAAGAAGAGCTTTCGAACGACGACGAGCTTTCGGAGACGAGAGAGACCCCCGTGATGATCTCAAGGGACCCAAAACAAAAGAGAAAACACATCGCGAAAGAGAGAAGAAACACCATCACCGCGACAGAAGAAGAAGAAGAAGGATACAAACGCCCCCAAAAACATATATATATATATATATATATATATATATACACGATGCGCGTACCGTCGGTCCGGCGTTCGCGACGATTAACACCGTGTCCCCACTCGGGACGGCCTTGACCGTCCCACGCAGCCATCCCGTCACCGGCATCCCACCAAGTGTACTAAAGTGTTTGCTTTCTTCTTTAGTACTAATGTGTGCGGACAAACAAACACTCGTACGCAAAGAAAACACCAACAACAAAAAAAAAAGAGACTGTAAAACTCTCTTTTTTGGAGGAGAAGACACTTAGTGTGTACTCATACACGTCTCTCTCTCTCTCTCTCTCTCTCTCTCTCTCTCTCGAGTACGAAAAAAAAGAACAAAAAAAAAGAAAGGATCGAGTTTAGTATTCGTATTGGGAGGAGGCAAAAAAAAAAGAGGGCAAAAAAAGAGGGCGGGTTTTTTCGCCTCTCTCTCTCTCTCTCTCTCTCTCTCTCTTTTCTGTGTGTTGTTCGTTTTTTTCAAAAAAAACAAAAAAAAGAAGGGCAAAAGAAGACACCATATAACTACTACTACTCTACTACTACATACGCAGACTACTATACGCAGAAGAAGAAGAAGAAGAAGAAGAAGAAGAAGAAGAAGAAGAATGGTCTAAAACTCCCAAGAGCGACTCTGCTATTATTACGCTTCGCGTACGCATGCGGCCGACGCGCTACAACAACAGGCGACCGCGTCGTCGTCGTCGTCGTCGTCGTCGTCGTCGTCGTAACACCGCGTCACAAAAAAAATCTGGCGAGGCCGTACGGCTCGAGCGAGAACTCGAGGGGCGTCTCGTCCGCAATATCAGCGACAGTCTTCCCCGTGATTCCAGCTAAGGTGAAACCGACGTGTTGGTGGCCGAAGGCGTATACGACGTTTGTTTTCGCGGCGCTTCTGCCGATGACGGGGAGGTAATCCGGTAAAGTTGGGCGGGAACCGAGCCAATCGGAGGATGGATTGCGAGAGGCGGCGGTCGTTTTCGAGAGGTTCCAGAGGAGTTTGTGCGTGGTCGTTTCCAGAAGTAAGAAGTTGGAGGCAGTTGGAGGTTGGTTCGGGCCGAATTCGACTAAACCGGCGACGCGGAGGCGGGACTGCAACGGAGAGAGGATGAAGCCACCTCGTTGGAAACACGTCGCTCGAGTTAAGAGCTTGGACGGGGATACTTGTTCAGTATCCGGGAACTCAACGGAGTAGCCGCGCTCGGCAATGAGCGGAATGTCACCGTCGCCACACATGCGAGCGATTTCTTTCGAACGCCATCCGGCGCAGACGACGATCGTATGCACGTTCGTGTACACGTCGCCGTTTTTAGTGACGATTTCAGCTTTAACGCGTTGTTGTGTTTCACTCTTCTCTTTCTCCTCTTCTCTTCTCACGTCGACAACTTCACCACTCGAACCGCATTTAATCTCGATCGACCCACCATTCGCACTTTTCATCTTCATTGCAAACTCGGCTAACTTTTTCAAAAACACGTCCGGCGCTCGCAACGACCACGCGTCTTTGAAAAAAATGCCGCCGTTAGCCACTGCCAGATCAGTTAAGTTTGGTTCCAACTGTTTACAAACCTCTGGATTGACTAACTCTCCCTCGCCTTCGTGCTTCCAAACGTCTCTATCCCCTAACAATCGTTTCCTCTCTTCGTTCTTCGCGATAAGTTCTGGCGAATCAAATCTGCTCTTCGTCAACAACAAATATCCGTTTCGGTTGGCGTGTTCGTCCAAAAACGTTTCCGGGTTCACGCCGACTAATCGCAACGTGTCTTTCCACGAACTCGAGGCTCGTTTACAAAGTTCGGATAAACCCAGGCTCGTCTTCGAGCTCTTCTCCGGGCTCGACGCGCGCAGAAACTGCATCGCAAAACGCACCACTTCCATCGCGTTCGAAGAGGACAGTTGGAAACTCAACGGTGACTTCAAAACGTCGTCTGACACAGAACTCTTCGTCTCACCAAACAACATCATCGAACTGCCGCCGCCAAAAAACGCCTCAAACGCCGAACGAAAGATACCCACGCGATCTTCGTTCAATCCAAAAGTCGCGTACGGCGCAAATGTTCCGGCATTTCCGTACGACGCCGCGTCCCCGTCTTTCTCCGCGACACCGGTTTTGGACTTTTCCAAAACCGTGACGGCAAATCCTCGCGACGCGAGATGGATTGCCGATGAGATGCCGATGAATCCACCGCCGATGACGACCGCGGATTTAGTCGTAGAAGCCGTCGACTTGACGACGACGGTCATGATGTTTTTTTACGTGTGGCCGCGCGTTGTTTGGATGATGATGATGGTCATCTTTTTGCGCTCTACAAATGGGGTCTCTCAATAATGGTGTTGTTAAAATGTCAACGAAAACAAAGGAAAAAAGGAAGAGAGAGAGAGACGCAAAGGGTGTTGGTATGGTTTCATGCATAGTATTATTAAAAGTCTGTGTACTGCTCCCTGCCTGCTTTCATCGTCATTTATTACGTATTATTCTCTTTGTTTCTTCTTTCTTTTTCTCTTTCCGTTGTAGTCGCGCATCTTTAACTGCGTACTATGCTTGGATCAACCCGTAGAGAGGATTCGCAGCGCCGATCGCGGTTCGTCCCGCCAATTCAGATTCGTCAAACAAAAACGTCCCAGGATCGTAATATTCCTCTCTGCCGTCGCAGAAAACTTCTGAAGTGACGCGTCGACCGAAAGGTACCGGTGTGAGTTGTTCTATGGTGACGCTCTTCTGCAATGTTGATGATGCGTTTTGTCGCGTCTCTTCGATGAACTTCAACACTTTCGCGCCAGTTTCTAAATCTAAACCAAAGTTTTCCATGTCCTGCATCAACAACGGCGCGAAGAGTTGGTTCTTACGCATGATGCCGTGCATGACGAAAGCCGCGGCGTGTTCACCTAAGCCGTGCTTTTCCAACCATCGGACAGCGGTGCCGTCGCCGAGGAGTTCACACAGAACGCGTTGGGTTGGAGGTGGAGGCGGCGTTTTGAGTTCGACGATTGGGTAGGAGTCGAGCGGGCGTCGGAAGCTGAAGCCGGATTTACCGCGAGATCGGCCGGAACCACCACTACCTCTTTTTGGGGCGTTCGGGTCGCGAGGTTTCCGCTTCTCACCTTTCGGTTTCTTTGGCGGGACCCACGGCGCAACGCCAATCGCTCGAGCGACTTCCAAGCGACTTCTGTACCGCTTGTTGTCTGGACTCCAATACGTCGCGTCGTACGACCCCGCGGATGCACCTTGCGTACGCATGGCGACGGTCACGCGCCAAGCGCGGTCGAGAACGGCTCCAGATTTAGCAATAAACACTTTCAATTGGTACAAGAGGTATTCTGGGTCGCTGTTACTTATGGTGGGGACTGGTCCTACCCATTCTGGCGGAGCCGGGACCGGAGGTAACGGGACAAACATGCTGCCGTCCTCATTTACCGACTCCTGTCCCTGCTGTGTTTGTTTTACCTCCGACGGTGCTGGTTTCTTCGTCGCGTCTTCTTCTTTCGTATTCGTCGTCGTTACTTGAGTTTTGATGTTTTTATGGACCAGGCGCGTCGGAGACGCCGTCGAAGCTTCGTTCTTATTCGGATTGAGCTTCTCGACACCGCCGTGCACTACGGACGTTTGCATGGTTCTGATTGCAGCAACAGTATCAGTCGTCTTCATCCGCTTTGAAGCCGGTTCCTCGTTTGTAGCCTCCGCTACCTTTACCGGGGATTTCATCAAACCTCCTTCGATGGCTTCTAGAACCTTCCTCGAGACGGTACGTTGTCGACCAGAATTTCGAGTCGGCGCGACAGCCGGCGATTCCTTCTTCGGTTCTTCTGTCTTTTCCTTTTTCGGCGAAGGAATATCAATATCCATCTTATCGGCTAACATAGACGCGTGAAATCCAGTCGCACCGCCGTTGTCGTCCTCATTATCTCCGTTGTTGCCTCCATTATTTTCGTTATCCTTATTGGTGTCGTCTGGTTTCTGCTCGCCATTCGCGCCTCCGGCGTTACCGCCGCCAGACGATGGCCCGGGCCCTTTATTATTGTTGCCGTTCTCATCACCACCATTACCATTACCGCTACCATCGTCGTCCTTTTTCTTTTGTTCGTCGTTTGCGTTCTCTTCTTCCTCTTTGACCATCCCTGGCATGTTCTCTGGATCTTCCGGCTCTGGCGCGCGTTTTGGCATCGCAGGTTCACCTTTCGCGTCGTACGTTGCTGCATCTTTATCCGGAGTGTACGCAGCATCAATGAGTGCGTTGAACAACGCTTGTGCTTTTTCCTTCGAGACGACTTTTGTGCCTCGGTCGAAGAACTCATCGAGCACGCAGCCGCTCGCCGACTTTGCCGCTTCGTCGTCGCCTTTTGCCACAAGCATCTTTTGCATCTTTTCAATCAACATAGCAGTAGAAACCTTTGCCATTCTTCGTAAACCCATGCGATAACCTAATCTATATGTTTCATCTTCCGTGCAAAACTCGTTAGGTAACTCCGCCAATACTCTTGCGGCATTGTGATGTTCCATCATTTCCTCCACAAGCTCCACGCGTTCTTTCGGCGGAGGCGCTTCTGGAGCATTCGGATCGGCACCATTAAAACGAGTTCGTCGTCGTCCTTCGTCTTTGTTGTCGTCCTCTTCATCTGGGTCGTCTCCGAAATCGCCAGTCGCGGCGTTAATTAACGCGGTCGTGTCCGCAGCGAAAGGTGCGCGCGAAGGTTCTGCTGCGCCTCGTCTTCTCGCGGTTGGTCTCGGGACGTAGACTAAACCGTCGTCGTCGTCGTCGTCGTCGTCATCGTCGCTCTTTTCGTCGACTAATTTGACTTTCTCTTTCGATAAATTCAAAACTTCTTCGTCGCCATCTTCGTACTCAATTTTCGAATACGTTTCGCCATCGGCAGGCATGTATTCTTGCTGAACAATCGTGCCGTAGAACCAATCGTTCTCCTTGGGCCAAAACACTTTAATCTTCGCTCCGTCTGGGAACGTACGTTTCGGTTTGCGCCTCCCTCCACCACGGTTACCACCTCTCGAGGCGACGGGCGCACTTCCCGTAGCACCGGCGTTACCACCGGCTAAATTTGACGCTCTCGGTCTACCGACTGGCTTCCTCTTCGTCATTCCCGGCGACCTCGTCCCAGTCACGCCGGCTCTCGGGGTATTCCTCTGAATTGAATTTATCAGCTCTCTCACCTTTGTCTCATCCGTGTTACAGTCCACAGACGCATACTTCCTCTCGTACGCGAGCAGGTAGTTCTTGTAACTCATGATCAAATCGTGCCCAACGCTCGTTGCCTTATGCGTGCTCGTGAAATTGGCCAACTTTGGAAAAATCTCGCGGCTCCAGTTGATTTTCGTTTTTGACTTGCTATCGTCGTCGCCCCATCCGCCTCTCGCGACGACTTGTCTGTATATCCCGAAAAGATCTAACTTGTATCCGTTCAAAGTCTTCGCCGGCCAATTTTCCGGAGCTATGTGTTCGAGAAAAGGTCAGTCTTTCGCTCTCTATCTACCGTATTCAAAATACGCGCGGCGACCGACGTCTCTCGCGCTCGCGACGCGCGCTCGCGACCGACCACATCACTCGGTGTTCTCGATCGATCGATCGAGAGCATCGCTCGTTCGCTCGTGTTTCGCGACAAAATTCGATCGAATAAAATGGCGTTCGACTGCGCCGCGTAAAAAATAATCTACACGAACACGCACTCGACCCGGGCGGCACCAGTTTCTTCTTCTCTGGAATCGTCTGTAAATGTGCAATCTGATTTTGAAACGAAGAGAACGAGAGAGAGAGGAGGAAAAATTAACATGTCAGTGAATGCTTTTAAAATCCGCGTCCAAGGTCTCGAGCGCATCGCTCAAACCCATCGAGAGTCGACGCACCAAGTCTCTCAAGAATTCATCCTCCGTTAAAGATTCTATGGGCGTTCTCATGATGACGATCGCGCTTTCCGCTCAAATTTTTCCCTCCCAAAAGCTCGTGTCGCTCTTTCGCCTTGTGTGACTCGAAATTATGTCTCGATCCACCGCCGCGTCTCGAACGTCCTCGCGCGGTCGATGCCCACGCCGATCGATGCCCGGGAATATTCCCACGCCGTTCGGTGCGCTTTGCCGGTCCGTCGAACCCGTTCGTCCACTCAAAGACGTCGATTAATGGAAATTTTCCTTCAAAGCGCGTTCAGAGAGAAGGAGCGTTTGAATCGAAGAAGCACTACTAATGGAGAACAATAATGCCAAACGAGAACCTAATTTTTTTATACAAAACAAAGGCGAAAAAGAGAGAGATATTTGTATGAACCAGACAAAATAC
>MDSZ01253883.1_pt1 | contig 18473 bp, 20 predicted proteins | sample 811201 | NCBI WGS metagenome assembly MDSZ01 (sample SAMN05326647, study PRJNA326480) | marine metagenome | isolation source: seawater | place: Indian Ocean: North | collected 2010
AAGATAAAGAAGATAATGATGATAAACTAGTAAAAGAAGAAGAAAAGGAGCAAAGAAAAGAGAAACAAAAAGATGAAAAAGATAAGAAAAATAAAGAAGATGACTTAGAAATTAGAAAGCAGGCAAGAAAAAGCAAACCAAAATTAGTTGTAGCGCAAACATCTATTCCAGCTGTAAATAAAGTAATGGATATTGAAATTGGTGATGAAATTATTAAAGATAGATTACCAAAAGAAGGACCTAGTGTTATTCTTAAAAAGTCCGCTTATTTTATTAATAATAGAGAAGTATTTGTTAAATTTATAGATAATCTTTTTCAACCTTATAGAGATGAGATTTTAAATAATAATGAAGAAGTATCATGTAAAAATAGAAAGGGTAGTGAATTTAAATTACTAACTCATCAAAAAATTATAAGAGATTATGTTAATATTTATAGTCCGTATAGAGGTCTATTGATATTTCATGGTTTAGGGTCAGGAAAAACATGTGGTTCTATAGGCATAGCTGAAGGTATTTTAAGAATAACATCAGTTGCTATTGCTGAATCATTGAATACCGATAGAAAAATTGTTGTTATGACACCAGCATCATTAAGAAAAAATTATTTTGAAGAATTAAAAAAATGCGGAAATCCTATTTATAGAAAAAAACAATTCTGGGAATTTATAAATACACAAGAAGAACCAGAAAATTTAGAAATTTTATCAAATGTTTTGCATTTACCAGTTGAATTCATACGAAAAAATAATGGTGCATGGTTAGTTAATGTTAAAAAAGAAAGTAATTACGATAAATTATCTACACAAGATAAAAAAATGCTAGACGAACAGTTAAATGAAATGATACATCAAAAATTTCAATTTATTAATTACAATGGTTTAAGAAAAGACCGTGTTAATGAGCTAACTGAGAATGATACAAAAAATCCATTTTCAAATAAAGTTGTTATTATTGATGAAGCACATAATTTTATAAGTGCTATTGCAAATAAGATAGAAGGAGAAAAAGATATTGAAAACCCAGAAGATAAAAAATTTATCGTATTATATAAAAATTTATTAAAAGCTACTAATTGTAAAGTTATCTTATTAAGCGGTACACCTATTATCAATTATCCGAATGAAATTGGAATTTTATTTAATATATTAAGAGGCTATATTAAAACTTGGAATATTAATATTGAATTAGAAGAGCAAAAACCAAATAATAAAATTGAACAAGTTGTTAAATTATTTAAACACAGTGATTATGTAGAATATAATTCAAATAAGTTAAAAATAACAAGAAACCCATTTGGATTTGTAAATACATATAATAATGGAGAATATAAAGGAGTAAAATTAAACAAGCAAGGTGATTATATTAATGATAATGAGTTCTTTAAAAAATTAACAAAACATTTATCAAACAATAAAATTAAAATCAAAAGCTATACGGTTGATAATTATAAGGCATTACCTGATAAATTTGATGAATTTAATAGTTTATTTATTGATTCAAAAGAAAGAGACCTTAAAAATATTGATATTTTTAAACGAAGAATATTAGGATTAACTTCATATTATAGAAGTGCACAAGAAGAATTATTACCTGATATTAATAAAAATGATGATAAAGATTATCATATAATACGTTTAAATATGAGTGATTATCAATTTAAATTATACGAAGAAGTTAGAATTAAAGAAAGAAAACAAGAATCAAAAAAATCAACAGGTAAGTTATATGAAACTACTAATTCATCCTATAGAACATACTCTAGGGCATTCTGCAATTTTGTATTTCCAGAAAGTATGAAAAGACCATTTCCAAAAGATGATGAAATTACAAATAATAATGAAGATGAAAATGAATTTGACGGATTAAACTTGCAAAAACAAATAGAGGATATTAAACAAAATAAAGAAGATGAAGATGAAATTAAAAATGATTATCCTACACGCATTAAAAATGCTATTGAATTTTTAAAAAGTAATAGTGATGATTACTTAAAAGAAAATCTTGAAAAATATTCACCAAAATTTGCAGCATTACTGGAAAATATTGAAAATGAAGAGCATAAAGGTTGCAATTTAATATATAGTCAATTCAGAACATTAGAAGGTATAGAAATTTTAACATTAATGTTAGAAGCAAATGGATATAAAGAATTGAAAATAGTTAAAGACCGTAAGGGTGATTTTACATTTAAAAATCCAATTGAAAAAGGAAAAATGTTTGCATTGTACACAGGAAGCGAAACAGAAGAAGAAAAAGAACTAATACGTAATATTTATAATAGTGATTGGAGTTATCTACCTACTAAATTATCTAGTGAATTAAATAAAATTAATGAAAATAACTTTTTCGGTGAAATTGTAAAACTATTTATGATAACATCAAGTGGTGCAGAAGGTATTAATCTTAAAAATACACGATATGTTCATATAACTGAACCATACTGGCATCCGGTTAGAGTAGAACAAGTAATAGGTAGAGCTAGAAGAATATGTAGTCATGAAGATTTACCGGATGATATGCAAGATGTAAAAGTATTTTTATATTTAATGCAATTTACAGATAAACAAATAGAATTAGGTTCAAAATCATTACGATTAGATAGAAGTAAATATAATAAAAATAATACTAGACCATTAACAACAGATGAAGCATTATTAGAAATAATGAATAGAAAAGAAAATATTAATAGACAATTATTAACTGCAATAAAAGAAACTGCCATGGATTGCTACATCCATAGTAATGAAGATAATAATGAAAATTTAGAATGTTATTCATTCGGTAATGAAAGCAATCCAAATATATATTCTATGAAACCAAATATTGATGATGAGGAAAAAGATTCTAAAATAAAAAAATTAAATGAAAAATCTGAAAAATTCAGAGCAGTTAGAATTAATATTGATGGTAGAGATTATGCAAGAAGATTAAACGATAGTGGTAAACCAACCAATCTATTATATGATATTGATACATTTAAACAAGCATTAAAAAACCCTAAAATAAATGCAAAATTAATAGGTAAATTAATAAAAAAAGATGACGGAAATTATTATATTGATACTGGTATTTAAAATTGTATATAATTATATAATTTAATCAATTTCATTGTCTATTAATACATTTTGTGAATAATCATTATTTAATTCATCTAAATCTAATTCTAATGATTCATCACTTGGAATATTACTTTTATATATATTGTTTACTCTATTATTAGTGTCCTCAAATAAATAATCATCGCAAAAATCAAAACTATCTGAACAAATTTGAAATATATTTCCCATATATTTTATTAATAATAATAAAAATTTTTTATTAATATTAAGTTATTTATTAAGTTAATTATTTTGTAAATCTTCTATTTTTTTACTAAGTAATAAAAACCAAGATTTTACTTTTTTTTCTAATGAAGTTATTTGTTTTGATAAATCTTTCAATGTAATTTCATCAATATTATTTGTTTGTTTTAATTTACTGAATATATCTAAATTATCTTCATCTAAGCCATCTAATACTGATTCTTCCCAAACAATTGTCTTACTATTATTATCATTTATATCTTCTTTGGTATCTTCTTTGGTATCTTCTTTGGTATCTTCTTTGATATCTTCTTTGATATCTTCTTTGATATCTTCTACTTTTATTTCTTCATTTTTATTTATTGTATCATCTTCTGAAATAATTATATTTTCATCATTTAATGATTCATATTTTCGTTCTTTTAATTTTTGCTCCATAATTTCATCTAAATTTGAAATTGGTTCATCTATTTTATCAGAAAAATCAATTGTTTCAGGTGTGAAAACTTTCATAGAATTTTGAAAATCTATTTCTTTTTTTTTCAATTCATTATTAAATAATTCTTGTTTTTCCTTTTTTATATCTTTAATTAAAACAGGTTCTTTTTTCATTAACTTATTATTTACTAATTTAATTAAACTTTTATTTTTACTTATTACTGAAGAATTTTTATTTTCATTTTCTATAATTTTTATACAATCTTCAAATAATTCTCTTGTATTTTCAAATTTATCAGCTACACTTTTTTTAAAAAATTCATTATCCATTAGTATTCCCCATACTAATCCTTTATTTCTTGTAGATTCAAATTGAACTTCCATTATATATAAAATATTTATTGTTTTAAATATAATTTTTACATAATTTAATTAAAATACTCTATTAATTGAAGTTAAATTATTAAATTGATTTAAAAATAATAAATATATATACATAACAATAATAACAAAAATGGTTAAATATTCATGCGAACAATGCGAAACAAAATTAAAAAAAAAGTTGATTGTTGAAAATAAAAAAATAAATGTTAATATAGAATTTATGGATACTATCAGTAATAAATCACCTTTAAGATATCCAGGAGGAAAAACACGAGCATGTAAAATATTAGAAACTATTATGAAACAACATTTTAGTATAAGTAATTTTAATAATTTAATATCACCCTTCTTTGGTGTGGTTCATTTGAATTTCATATTCAAAATAATTATCAGCTAAATATTATTGCAAATGATAAATTTACACCTCTTTATAATTTTTGGAATATTTGCAAAAATAACAAAGAAAACTTATGTATTCAACTTAATAAAAAAATAGATATGATAGATAAAGATAATTTCACTTCCTTAAGAGAACAAATAATGGAAGAAAAGAATCAACTTAATCAAAGTATAATGTATTTTATTATCAACCGTTGCTCCTTTAGTGGTGCAACATTATCTGGAGGATTTTCATTAGAAGCTTCTAAAAAAAGATTCACAAAATCTTCCATTGAAAGAATTCAAAAGTTAGATCTAAGAAAGTTTAATATTTATAATTTTGATTTTGAAGATTTTATTAATGCTAATCAAGATACAAAAAATCTGATATTTTTAGACCCACCTTATTATTTAGAAAAAGCATCTACTTTATATGGAAATAATGGAGATATGCATGATACATTTGACCATAATAAATTATATGAATGCTTATTAACAAAGAAAAATTGGTTTATGACATATAATAATTGTGAATATATAAGAAATTTATATAAAAATTTTAAAATTATTGAGACTAATTGGAGTTATGGAATGAATAAATCTAAAGAATCTTCAGAAATTGTTATTATTTGTCAAAATTAAATTTTATATATTAGAGATGCAGGTAGTTTATCTAACTATATTAATTTAAATCAATTTTTATAAATTGTTGAATTAAATTAAAACACTCTATTAAAATATTTATCTCTATAGGTTTGCATTTCTTCATCACTAACTACATCATTCTTAAAAAATTTCCAATCTTTTTTTTCTGTTAACATATTTATTAAAAAATATAATGAATACATTCCACATTCTGTATTTTTTTTTTGATGTTCATGTGGGTAAGATTCATCAAAGTCAATAATAAAAGTATTATTTATTTTTTTACCCTGTTCTTGTATATTATGAACTAATTTCATCAATTGTTTTGGTATTTTAGAACCAGCACTATCAAAATAATATAATTTTTTATCAATTATATCTAAAAACATAGAGACCCAATGAGAACCACCTTTTGTATGTGGGTCTAAATTAAATATAAATCCTATTTTTTTTTTATTTTTTTTTATCATTTTATTCAAATTAAAATTACATATTTCAGGCCAAACACATGTATTATCATCTTCAATGAAATCATAATCTATTGGTGAAGGACCTAAAAATACAAAATCACTATATGCATCTTCATACTGTTTCATACTTTCACTTATTTCATCACTACTTAACCATTCTGTTGGGTTATTTTTCCACTCATCTGGCATTTTTGGTTTAAAATTTTCAAATAATAAATCATTTAATAAATTCTTATCTGTTATTAAATTTCTAACCATACATATTTCTGAATTACAAGAATTATTTAATTTTTTTTTCAACTCAAACCATATTTCTCTAGAATTATTTGATTTTATTTGTTTATTTTCATCCATTTTATTTCTTTTATTCCATTGTTTTTTTAAATAATAAATATTGTTATTAGATAAACAGGTATCTGCTGTATTTTTATTTTTTAATGATTTTGGACTGCATTTGGCTTTTATAAATTTTTTTTTTGTTTTATTTTTTGATGACATTCTTAATATATTAATATATAATAAAAATTAATATATTTTTAATTTCTTTGAAATCTGGTATAATTATTAAATAAATAATCTTCCTTTTTTACATTTTTATTATTTTTATATGAATGAGTTTTAAATAACAATCCATGATTATCTTTATATGGGGTTGTTTGTATAGTTGGTTCTACATATAAATCACTATTACTATTTGGAACAAAATTAGATTGATCGCATTTTTGCAATGCAAAAAATTGATTTCTAAGACTACTTTCAAAATCAACATTTTGCATAAACCCTTGTATTGGTCCCCTAGAAGTTCCAGGATGCATACCAGCACTATAATTATAATCTAATTTATTTGAAATATTAGTATCAATATTTTGCATAGTTGGTGTTGTTGGAAATTTTTGGAATTTAGTTGAATATGGTATTAAAGGATATAATACATCTAAATGTTTATTTGAAATATTTCTTTCATACATTCTTTTATTAATAACTTCTTCACTCATCTTATATATTATATATATAATATTTAATAACTCATTTTAATTTTATAAATAATATAAAATATAAATAGACCATAAAAATTCTTAGATAAAGTATCAAGAAAATTATATGATATATTTTTATATTTATATGAAAACAAGAATGATATACCGTATAATGACCATACAAAAAACATAAAATAAAACAAATATAAATTTGTTAAATTATCTACTGCATATTTTATATAAATTAAATAAAAGGTTAGACCGAAAAATAAAAATCCCATAAAAAATGAAAGCCATTTATTTATAGCTTTTATTTCTCCAAAATAACCAAATATTAGCATCAAAGCATTAAAAATCAGAATATAATTTATTAAATTATAATCTTTTAAATAAATGTCATATGATGATATTTGCTTTTTTGATTTTTTTTCATTATTTTCTTCGTATCCTTCTTTTGCTCTAATATTGTTATACTCCATAAAAAATATAGTAGTTAATAGCATAGTAGGTGTTGTTATAATCCAATCAAAATATCTCACAGGTGTTATTAATGTTTCAGATGCACTATTTAATGCAAAAATTAACCAAATATAAAAAGAGAATTCTATGAATTGTACAACTGTTTCTAAAATTAAAATTTCTGTTAAAATATAATCTTCTGGTTTTAATTTTATAAAAATACCTGCAAATGTAATTAAACCAGTTATTATCTGAATAATTAAGGAAATGTAAGCACTTTGTAAAATATCAATATTCATATTATATTATATAAACATATATTATGAAGGCTATTTATCAAAATATATTTTTAATTTTACTAGCTATTTTATATATTTTATATTTTTCAATATTATTAGGTTTCGGTGATAAAAATAAGAACTTAATGAATAATATACAATTTTGGTTAAAAATTTATATAGGTATTTATTTAATTGTTATGTATAATCCTTTTACTAAATCAACATTTACAGATATAGATAGAAGAATTGTTTTTTCATGCGCACTTTTTTTACTTTCTACTATAACAATTACTGAAATATATTATAATTACAATTATGTTTTAGATAATATAAAAAAATTAAAATTCCTTTAAGCAATTATAAATTTGTTTTGTTACTATTTCATCTAATTCATGTTCTTGTTTTGTTTTTTTTTTGAAGTAATATTGACTTATATAACTTTTCATAAATTTTTTAAAATGTTCCTCATCTTTTACTGGAAAAATAGGATTTTTTAAATACCTATCTATTATTTCACTATTTGAAAAATAGTAATGGTATGGTTTTATATATATATAATATACATTTTCGTGTATCATTTGTTCATGATGAACATCATCTATAAAACAAACTTGTGTATTTTTTGGTAATCTAGCACATTTAACCAAATCATCATAGTTTTTTTCATGACTTGTTCTAAATAATTCAATTCGTTTTTCTTCAACCATGAAAGCACATATGCATTTATCAAATAAACTATCTGATATTTTTAATTTATAATCAAAATATTTACTTATTTGTGTAGTCCATGATTTAGGTCCTTGATTATTAGTATAAATGCATACTTTTTTATAATCACCCTTCTTTTTTTTATTGTAAATATATTTGCAAATCTCCATAATTAAAGGTCTTAAATATTCTGGATATAAATCTAAGAGCTTATTAAATTCATTTTGCGTTAGTATTTTAGAAGAACCTTTAAAATATTTACATAATGCATCATAAAATACACTTAATTGTTGAAAGCACCCCAATGTTTCATCCATATCAAATACAACAACCTTATTTATCATTTATATATATATTTATTTTAAAAATAAAATATATACATATATTAAATTATATGAAACTTTCAAAATCAGATTATAAAAAAATATTGAATTATTATAAATTATCTATTCCAAAAAATAAATCAACATTGAAAGAAAAAGCCGAAGATATATTGGCTAGTAAATTATGCAAGTGTATTAATAAAGTTTCTAGAAAAAATGGTGGAAATAAAGCTAAAAGTGTAGGATTATGTAGAAGAAGTGTACTTAAAAAGAAAAGTTTGAAAGCATTTCGTTTTAAATGCAAAAATAAACCTAAATTGTTAACAAAAAAAAATAGAGGTAAATTAGAAAAAATAAATTAAAATTAAAATGTTCAATTATTTATAAATGGGTGCTGGAGTATTACCTGTTGCACTATATAAAAAAAAGCTTTTCTTTTTATTAGGAAAAGAAAATGAATATAATGACCAAGGATGGTCTGATTTTGGTGGAGGTAGAGAAAATAATGAATCTGATTTTGAAACTGCAGTAAGAGAAGGATATGAAGAATTAAATGGATTTTTAGGTACAAAGAAAGCTATGAAAAAAATGTTAGAAAGTAAGTTGATTACAACTGTTAATGAACAGTACTATACATCTTACTTAGTTAAAGTTGAATATGATGACAAATTACCATTTTATTTTAATAATCATTTTAAATTTATAAAAAATAATTTAAATCATTTAATTAAAGATAATAATGGTATGTTTGAAAAACAAAAAATAAAATGGTTTACAATAGATGAATTAAAAAATGAAAAAAATTATAGAAATTATTATTTAAAACTAATAATAGCAATATTAAAAAAAACAGATAGGATATTAGATATTATGAATAATATTTAAAGTTTATTTATTATTAATATTACGTATGAGTAATATTAATTATATTAAAAATAAATATGCATATGTTTTAAAATCTATTAAAAAAGATACTACATTAAAACCAATATTGAATGATTTAAAAGGTAAAACTTTTTTGATTTCTGGTGCATCAAGAGGTATTGGATATAACATTGCAAAAAAATTGGCATTATCTGGAGCAAACATATCTATTATTGGAAAAACACAACAAAGACATCCGAAATTAACTGGTACTATTTATAATGCTGCAGAAAGAATAAATGATGTTGCACGTAGAGTATGTTGTCATCCAATTGCATGTGATATTAGAATACCTAAGCAAATTGATTTTGCAATCAATGACACTATTGATATGTTTGGAAAAATAGATGGGGTTGTTTTAAATGCAAGTGCTTTAGTTTTGAAAAATACATTAGAGCAAAGTGATAAAGAAGTTGATTTACTAAGTTCTGTTAATATCAACGGAACATATTTAATGGGAAAAAAATGCTTAAAACATATTAAAAATTCTACTCATCCTTCAGTATTAGTTATTGCACCTCCAATTGAAATGTTGAATAATGATGATTGGTGGATAAATCATTTATATTATAGTATGTCAAAATTTAATATGTCAATTATGGCAAAATTTTGGAATAAAGAATTTCCAAATGTATCAGTTAATACACTATGGCCAAGAACAACTATAGCAACCGCTCCTGTAAAAAATTTATTAGGAGGAACTGAAATGATGAATATATCACGAAAAACAGATATAATGGGGGATGCTGCAGAAATAATATTAAAAGCAGACCCAAAAATATGTAATGGTAAAAATTTTATAGATGATGAAGTAATTGCATCAATGGATATTGATGTTGAAAAATATAGGTATAATAACTATAAAAAAGAAAAAGATTTAATGCCTGATTTTTTTTGTTAACAAAATTTTATTATTTTTATTAATTATTTATTTATTAGTAAATAATTAGTAATTTATAGATTTATTCATTTTTAATAATAACTTCACTTTTAATATTTTCTATTATTTTATCAACATCATTTTCATTTTTAGTTATTGAATTTTCTATAATTTGCATATATTCTGAATTTTTAAATGTTCCATTATCAATACATTCTGGATTTTCATCAACCCAATTTGGTATTTGTTTAAAGTTATTTTTTCCAACATGTTCTATTGCTTTTTTTATATTTTTATCATCTGTTTCTTTATCCCATATATCATTTTCTTTAACATATATATTTTCATCATTTTGTACACAATGAATAGGTCTTTTTGTTAATTCCAAACTATTTAAACCATTTCTGAAAATTTGTGATATTCCTTCAACATAACCTAATTTACCAGTTGTTTCTAGGTCTTCTAGTTGTAATTTCAAAGAATCTACAAAATCCATTAAATTCAATGCGTCTTTGCATTTATCATTTAAAAATACATTTATATTGAATTGATTATTATTATTAGTAGTATTATTTATAATTTTATTTTCAGATACTAATGGTATTAATTTATCTAATTGTTCATCTTTCTTTTTGATTAATTCCATAGATTGAATTAATAATTCTTTGTAATTAACATTTTCATTATTATCATTTTTTCTGGAATTGTCAAAATTCTCCGATTTTTCTATATTTTCCAAATTTTCCAAATTTTCCAAATTTTCCAAATTTTCTGGAAATTTTCCGAAATTTTCCAAATTTTCCGAAAAATTTTCAATGATGAATTTGCATTTTTTTTTATGGTTATAAAGTGAAGCCCTATGTGAATAACTTTTCCCACACAAACAGGTGTGGCGAATTTTGTGTTGTATTTTTGTTGTATTTGTTGTATTATGCTTTTTGCTCTCAAGATGTTTTTTAAAATCACTCAAACGACTGCATGTATAATCACACTTTTCACAAAAGTAATTTGAGTGAGAATTTTTGAGAATTTTTGTTGTATTTTTCATATAATAATACAACAAAAAATTCTCTAAATCTATTTTGCCCCAAATTTTTTTTTTTTCTGTTGGTAAGGAGCTATTTTTTTTTTTTCAAAAAACTGCTAGGTATCAGTCAGACGCCGATTTTTCTTTTTTTTTTGCAAAACTTTTTTGAAAATTTGGGGTTTTTTTGAAATTTTTTTTTTATAAAGTGAATTTTTCAAATAGTTTCGAAAAAAAAAAAAAAAAGAGAAAAAAGAAATATTTTAAAAAATACAAAAATAAAATATTTTTTTATAAATACTTATTATAATGAGACCTCAAAGAATTGAAATTGATATAGAATCATTATCTCCAATCACATCCTCTACAACCTCCACTTCTAGTGACGCTATTTTCCCTTTTTTAAATGATAATTTAAATAATTCACCTATTAGAAGAAGACAACCTATCATATCTGCACATGAAGTTCCACCTATGGTTCAAGTTAGAAATGCTGAAAGATATATTGATGATGAAGAATATACAGAAGATTCATATGAAGATACATTTTATGAAAGTGAATATGAAAATGAAATTCCGGTATATAAATTTTTATTTACACCATTGAAATCATTTATTATTTTAGTTCTATTTATAAAAAATGCGAATGATGTACAATCATTGGATGATGGATATAGTACATATGATGATTTATGGACATATTCTATTAACAATTATCCAGAATGTCAAGATAAAAGATATGAAATTTGGAGATTAGTATCTAATTCTTTTGTTCATAGTAATTTATCACATGTATTAAGTAATTTAATCATATTCTTATATTCAGGTTATTTATTAGAATATAATATTGGGTTTTTTAAAACAATGACAGTATTTGTATCTAGTACATTAATAGGTAATCTTACAATTTTGAATTTAAATCCATATGTTACAGTTATAGGTTGTTCTCATAGTGTTTTTGGTATAATTGGTGGTAATTTATCAAATGTTATTATTAATTATGATGTTATGACAGTTTCTGAAATATATTTATATTTATTTAGTGTATCATTATTTGTTGCAATTGAATTCTTATCATATTTTTTAAATTATAGTGAAAATATAGGATACATTGGACATTGGAGTGGATTTTTGAACGGATTTTTAATTTCATTTTTGATTATTGAACAATATAAAAAAACAAACTTAAAATATTGGTTATCTATATTTTTTATACAAAGTTTAATATGGATATATATTGTATTATTTTATAATTATTTTAATGTTTGGCCAAAAACAGATGTATATAATGAACAATTCATAAGAGAAGATAATTATAACAACTGTTGTCTTAATTTTTACAAACAATTAGAAAATGATAAAACATTAGATTTCAATCATTTTATTTGTAATATTGATTATGAAAAAAAAAGTATTATTAATATTTAATTTATATTAAAAAGTAATCTAATATAAATTTATGGGAAGATTAAATGAAGATTTAATTGATATTTTAAATAGATTAACAAATACTTTAAAAAAAAGGGGGGAAAATTTTAAATCTAGAGCTTATGAAAATGCGGAATCAACTTTAATTAATTATCCAGGTGATATTAATTCAGTTGATGAATTAAAAGGTGTCCCAACAATAGGAGAAGCTATTTTTAAAAAATTAAAAGAGTATGAATTAACTGGTAAAATAAAATATCTAGAAGAGCTTGAAAAAAGCCCTATTAATACTTTAACAGATGTGCATGGTATAGGTGCAGTTAAAGCAAAATCTTTAATTAATAAAGGAATTACTACAATTAATAAGTTAAGAGAAGTTCAAGACAAGGAATTAAATGAAACACAAAAAAAAGGATTAAAATATTATGATGATTTACAATTAAGGATACCAAAAGAAGAAATACAATTATATGATTTATTATTTAGAAAAAATTTTGATGATGTTAATGATGATAATAAATCTAAATTTGTTATTGCAGGTAGTTATAGAAGAGGTGCAAAAGATTCAGGTGATATTGATATAGCAATAACAAACGATGATAATAATAAGAAAATATTAACAAACTTTATAAATAATTTGTATGAAAAGGGTGTTATTATTGAATTTTTAACAAAAGGTAGTGTGGAAAGTTTTGTTATTGTTCAATTGCCTGGAAAGCCAGCGAGGAGATTAGATATTTATTATGGTGAGCCAGATGAATACCCATTTTTACTATTATATTTTACTGGAAGCAAGCAATTTAATGTAGGTATGCGTTTAAGAGCTACAAAGATGGGTTATACATTAAATCAAAAAGGTCTTTATTATTTAGAGAATAAAAAAAAAGGAAAAAAAGTGGAAAATGTTGAATTTAAGAATGAAAAGGATATTTTTAATTTTTTAAGTATGAAATATAAAGAACCAGAAGAAAGAATTAATGCCTTTTCTGTTCAAACCATATCGGCACAAGATTTAGCAAACAAGAATGCAGATATAAATAGTAAACCAGTTAATATAAAAGAAGAATTAAGTAAAATATTAAATCAAAAAATAACAAAAAAAATAAAAGAAGAATCCAAACAAACAATGGTATTTAATCAATATAACAAGATTGAAAAATACTATAAATCTTTAAAAAAAAATAATTCTCCAAATAAAATAAAAGAAATAATAAATGATGAACCTGACGACAAAGCTGATGGTAAAAATACAGTAAAAAAAGAGAAAGAAGAAATTTCTCAAGAAAAAACAAAAGAAAAAACAAAAGAAATAATTGAAAAAGCAGAAGAAAAGACTAAAATAATTTTAAAAAATAAAAAAACTAAAAATAAAACAATGAAAGTAAAAAAAGAAAAAAAAGAGCAAAAAGAAAAAAAAGAAAAAAAACCAAAAAATAAAACTATGAAACAACCTAAAGAACCTAAAGAAGCTAAGAAACCTAAACAAAAACCTATTGCTAAAACGTTGATAGAAGCAATTCAAAAATTAAGAGAAGATGGAATAGATGTTTTAAATAAATTCAGTGAAAAAAAATTAAATAAATTATTAATAGAAGGTTCAAAAAGTTATTATAACGAACAACCTTTTATGACGGATAATGAGTATGATATAATAAAAGAATATATTGAAAAAAAATACCCAAAAAATACAGTTGTTGAAAATATTGGTGCACCAGTAGAAAAAAATAAAGTTAAATTGCCATATTTTATGGGTTCTATGGATAAAATAAAACCAGATACAGATGCATTGGAAAAATGGAAAAAGAAATACGGGGGTGATTATGTTATTTCAGGTAAACTAGATGGTGTAAGTGGTCTTTATACAACCGAAAATGAAATAGCTAAATTATATACTAGAGGAAATGGTATAGAAGGTCAAGATGTATCACATTTAATACCATATTTAAATTTACCAAAAGAAAATAATATTGTAGTAAGAGGTGAATTTATTATTGAATTTAAAAAATTCCAAGAAAAATACAAAGACAAATTTTCAAATCCTAGAAATTTTGTTTCTGGTGTTATAAATTCAAAAAATATAAACAAAGAACATATAAAAGATATTGATTTTGTTGCTTATGAATTAATAAAACCTGAGTTAAAACCAAGTGAACAAATGAACTTTTTAGAAAAATTAAATATTAAATTAGTAAAACATATAGTAAAACAAAATATAGATAATAAATATTTATCAGAAGAATTAGTATCTTTTAGAGAAACGTATAAATATCAAACTGATGGTATAATTGTAGTAGATGATAATATATATGAAAGAAAAAATAAAAATCCTGAGCATGCGTTTGCTTTTAAAATGGTTTTATCTGAACAAGTTGCAGAAGCAAAGGTATTAGATGTATTATGGACACCAAGTAAAGATGGTTTACTTAAACCAAAAATAAAAATAGAACCAATACGTTTAGGTGGTGTCAAAATAGAATATGCTACTGCATTTAATGCCGGGTTTGTTGAAAAAAATAAATTGGGTGTTGGTTCGGTTGTTAAATTAGTTAGAAGTGGAGATGTTATCCCTCATATTATGGAAGTTATACAATCTGCTGAATTAGTAAAATGGCCTGATGTTGATTATGATTGGAATGCTTCACATGTTGATATTATTCTTAAAAATAAAAGTGAAAATGAAATTGTAAAAACAAAGAATATAACAGGATTTTTTACAACTTTAGGTATTAAACAAGTTGGTCCTGGAAATATAGAACGAATTATTAAAGGTGGATATGATGATGTATGTAAAATATTGGCGATGTCAAAGGAAGATTTATTAAAAATAGAAGGTTTCAAAGAAAAGTCTGCAACAAATATTTATACAAATATAAAAGAAAAAATGAAAGATGTATCATTATCACAATTAATGGATGCATCAAATATATTTGGTCAAGGTTTTGGTGAAAAAAGATTTGATTTAATATTAAATAACTATTCATCTGTTTTAACAAGCGAAGAAACAAAAGAAGAAAAAATGAAAAAATTAGTAAATATTAAAGGTGTATCTTCAAAAATTGCAGAAGCATTTTTAGAACATATCAAAGAATTTATAGAATTTTTAGAAAGATGCAAATTATCAGAAAAATTAGTTTTTGAACCAAAAAGCGAAAAAATAATTATTAATCATGAATTATATGGAAAAAATATAGTAATAACTGGATTTAGAGATAAGGACTTAGAAAATAAGTTGAAAGATGTTGGAGCAAATATTAGTTCTAGTATAAGTAAGAACACATTTGTTGTTGTTATTAAATCATTAGATGAAATTACTGGTAAGGTTGAAAAGGCTAAAGAAAAAAATATTCCAATCATGGAATTAGAAAAGTTTAAGGAAAAATATCTTAAATAGTATTATTTTCTAACAATACTATATAATGGAAGAGACATTAGAAGACCACATTAGTAGTATAATAAATCCTGAAGTACAAGAAACTTTAGCTAATTATAATCAGCGTATAGAAAAAAATCAAAACCTAGACACTATCATTGAAGAATTAAACAGAGAAAAAGAAACATATGATTTTGTAAAACGCGAAACAGAAAATATCATTCATCGCATTCCTGATGGAGTATTACAAACACTATATGAAACACAATTAAGTCAAATTATTACAATTCATAAGGTAATAGAATTATTAAAAAAGAAGGCAAATGAAAAAAGAAAGAGAAAAAGTTCTAGTCAGACTGTAGAAAAACAAACAAATAAAAAACATCGTAACAGTGGTAGTAGTAGTGGCAGTAGAGGAGGTATGAGAATGATAAAGAAACAAACTGTAAAAAAACAATTGAAACGTCGTAAAACAAGGAAACATAGAACATAAAACCTTTTACATCTTGACATACATCAATACATCCATATTATTTTCTTATAGTTCTTTTTTTTAATTTTTTTTTAATTTTATCCTTTTTATCCTTTTTATTCTTTTGAGTTTTATATTTCTTTCCTCCAATCTTCAAATTATTTTCTTTCATATATTCTTTTGTTTTTTTTAATATATATGGTTGTTTTCCATTTTCAATATTTTGCAACTCATTTTTAATCTCTTTAAATTGTTGTGTAAAATTAGATACTACTTTTTCAGTGTTATCAATAAGTGATTGAAGATTTTTTTCACCATCTTTACCATTTAAACGGTGTTTTTCATATGTTAAAATACGTTCGTATTCTAGTATATTTTCATCAAGTTCATCAATTTTATCTTTATAAAATTTTTCTTGTTCTTTTAAATCTTTTAGTTTATTTTTATGTATTTTATCATATTCATTAGCTAATGATTCTTTATAGTTTTTAATCATTTCAGTAATAGCAGTTTGTGTGGATGATTTTGACATATAATATATAGATTTATTTAAAATTGAATAAAATTCAAAGATAAATTTTAAATAAATATAAAAATAATGAAAGAAATAAAGAAAAATGAAGTAAACGAAGCAAATGACATTTGTCATTGTTTATGTTGTCCATGTCTTTATTCATGCATGTTTTGTGAAAAAATAATACAATGTATTTATTTGAATGTTTGTTGTTGTGGTTGTTTATATAGTAAGGAGGAAATGGAAATAATAGGATTGCAGAACAAGATAATGGAAGAAAGAGAAGATAAAAATGAAATTATTGTTAAATAATATCTTTCTATATTGCATTTTCAAATTATTTTGTAATACCTAAATATAGTTGCCAATTTAAAATATGTGCAAAATTAATCCATAAAAAGTATGGTATATATAAATATATATAATTAGGAAATTTATTAAATAGAAAGCTTAACCTATAATAGGAAAATAACACAAGTAAAAGCATAATAAATAAACTGTTTCTATAGTTTGATTTATTTCTATTGATACTATTATTAGAATTAAAATTATAAAGCCATAAACCTTGCAACCCACTTTCAATAAGAATATCTCTAATTATTATGTTGTTATTAGAGTTATTAGTTAATAGTGAAGTTAATAGTGAATAGTTCAAGAAAAATAGTAATGTGTATAATATAGGCCAAACTATTCCAAAAACATAACTAGGTGGTTGCCATAAAGATTTTTTTTCATTTTTTTGAAATTTATTTGTATCAAAAAAAGTGGAAATTAAAGAAACAATAAAAGGAGAACCGCTTATTAATATATAATATAAATCTTTCATAATATAATGAAATATAAAATTATTTGGATAAATAGTTCATAGCACTTAATAATACACTTTCTTGACTATTTAGTTTTCTATATATTAAACAATCATCCATTTTAACCTGCATATGAGTATTAAAATTATTTTTACAAACAATAAAAGTTCCTTTTTGACATATATTAATATCGCATACAAAAGCTCCTTTTGTTAATTTAACTTCATCATTTTCAATTATATTTTTAAGTGGAATCCAACGAATAAAAGCTCCAGATTTTAAATCAGGTATTTCAGATACATAAACATATTGCTTTAATTTTATTAATAAATCAGAAATAACATCATCGTCTAATTCTAAATCAATTAATGAATTTATTTTTTGACTTTCTATTTTATCACTATTAAGATTCATAATTTCATGATTATCTTCATTTTCCAGAGCTTTAAGAAGAGTATCAACATCCATTATAATTATAAAGTATATTAAATAAAATAATAAATCAATTTTAAAATATTTAAAATAAGACTATATTTTAATTTTTAATATGGATAATCACAGTACTTTACAAAATTCTTATGACATTTCAAATAACGTTCTTTTTTTATTTTACATAATTCATCGGAAGAGTACCAATAATTATTCTTTATTTTAATACCATCTATAAGATTTTGTAAATATTTATTA
>MDSZ01158367.1_pt1 | contig 18466 bp, 32 predicted proteins | sample 811201 | NCBI WGS metagenome assembly MDSZ01 (sample SAMN05326647, study PRJNA326480) | marine metagenome | isolation source: seawater | place: Indian Ocean: North | collected 2010
TACATTTAGTTCTTCTTGTAGTGTTCCTCGCATAGCACACCATTGTGCAATACGTGTATATTTGCTTAGTCCCAATAATTTAGGACCAGCAATAATGCCAATATATGCAACACCTTTTACAGTTTGATGATGATGCGAACACAAACTTGTTAGTTCACTTCGCACAACCAACATGCCTTCATAACCATTTTCAATATAGTTAGGAAAACTACTTGGGTTCGGCATAGGATCATATCTACCTGACATAATCTCATTGATATACATTTTAGCCATTCTACGTGCAGTATCTTGACTATTAGGATCTGTTTTTGTATCAATTAACAGAGTCTGCAATACATTTTCAAATGCCGGAACTGCTTCTTCTATAAGTGCCTCTTTATCGCCTTTTTGTAATACTTCGCTAATGTTATCATTAGCCCAATACCTAATACCTGCTTCTTCTAGTTTTTGTTTTATTTCATTTACTTTGCTCATTTACCATTCTCCGAGTTATAGACGAGGATGTCTATTATGTTGTTATTATACAGTATATTTAGGCGATTGTCAATCAAAACATTCGCCTAAATCATTTTTATTCGTATTTAGGTTTTTATTACCCATTTAATACAGTTTTAATTTCATCACCTTCGTCAGAAAAATATTTTTCCAACACAGATAATCTATCATCAGCCGCCGCTAGTTTATTCAGTTCCTCTATCACTGCTTCTGTAATATCAGAATGTTCACCTATTCCAGCTGGCATAGTTTGATAGACTTTGATGTTGGCTATATGAACCGCTATCTCACCTTCTGCCTGCTTCTTGGCCGCTAGAATCAGAGCTTCTCCTGGCTTCATTCATTACTCTCCTTACGTTTAAGGTAATTGCCCTTATTGGGAATTACGTTTCTGACCCCACCTCTGGGATCTTCCATATCCCCCTTTTTACGGGGAATTAAGTGTACATGAGGATACATTACTGTTTGTCCTGCGGCCTCACCTACATTTTGTCCTATATTAAATCCATCGCATATTTTATCTTGTACCCATCCATATCCCCAACCATAAGCGGCCTTATAGCAATATGATAAACATTCCCATGTTTGTTCTTTTGGCACAAATAATAAGTGTCCTTCTGTAACCGGAAAGCCGTCTTTATAAACAGTATAATGTTTTGTTTCTAAAACTATATCAGTCCAAGGTAAATTTTCCATATTATCCACTCACGTACGGTTTGCCATCTTTAAATTTAGCATAAAAATTTTTTTGTTCATGTATTCTGCCTAATACAGTTTGTATTTCGTGCATCTCTTCTCTAAGCCTTTCTGAAGTGTCACCTTGTGCAATAGCTATTCCCCTTCTACCTGCCTTTGCTCTAAGTGCTTCTTCTATAATTTCTACATCTCTAATAGTTAATTTAAAAGTAGTGTTTGGTTTTGTCATGTTAAACTCCAAAATAAAATCTTGCTATACCAGATGCAAATATAAAAACTGCAATACCATTTATAAAAATCAAAGCTCTGTCGTGCCAAAGCATTCCTACAATTCCCCAACCTAATACACCAAATAAATGAAAAAACAAATTATAAGGTTCTGATTCACCAACACTTGTTAAAACCATTCCTATTAAAATAATAAAACTAGCTGTCCATTTTATATACCAGCTAAGATCATATTTAGGTGTGACTTTCTGAAACATTCTTGCGTTATGAAGTGCTTTTATACTTTCTTCTTTTATTTTAAATGCTATATTCTTCTCTGACATATCTCTTTAATTCGTGATCTCCAATGTTACTAGGAATATTATTCTTATAAAAAATTTCATAACTATCTGAACCGTACTTTCCTATTCCGTATAAGTCAGATGCATCATCACCGTCCCAATGCATAAAATCCTGTGTCATTCTAAATAATCTTTTTGTTCTTACATTTTTCATGCCTAATGGTGCAATTATTTCCTGTATTTCTAAATAATCGGCTTCTAAAAATAAATCAGGTGTAGGATATTTTTCAAAAAGCAAAGGTAATACTGATTTAACTTGTTTACGTCCTGTCTGGTTTAGACAAATGACACCAACCATATGTTGCCATTTGTTCGTAACCTGTTGTTGTACCATTAAATCATCACGCATCTTATTCATATGTAGCTATATTCTCCCAAGGGTATACTAACCAGACATCTTTTTCTGCTTTGTTTACTTCATGACATGAATAGTGTACTTTAAATTTGAAGTCACTTGATAAGTTATCTGTAATTACTGCAAATCTAACATTTTCGCACCATACATTACGCCAATGAGTATCATCTGGGAAGCAACTACTTTGCCAGTCATCAACAATCCAATTAAATGTAGCACCAGTGTCATTAATATCATCAACAATCAAAATATTTTTTCCTTGACCGCCACTGTCCGAATTTGGATATCCAAATGCATCTTCTGCCATCCAACAAGCACTATCGTTCTGACTATCATCGTCACGTAAGCTAACTTTAAGTGCTTCGCATCGTATACCAGTCATGTTACTAATAATGGTTGCAGGTACATTACCACCTCTTGTAATACCAACAATATAATCTGGTGTCCAATTATCTTTGTACATTTGATTTACAATTGATATGGAACATTTTTCTATATCGTTCCAAGTGTAGTAATGTTTGTTAATCATTTTTATACTCCATCTCTGTTTTTATCTCATCTCCCTCACGATCATATGCTATTTCTAAAGCCATTTGTTGTATCTGATCTAATATAAATGTACACATAGTTTTGTCATACTTTTTGTCTGAAAGTTCACTATATTGATTTCTGAGTCTGTGTAGTTCTATTGCTTTATCATGCATTACGTTTATTTTGTCTATAAGTTGTTCTATTGTATGTTGCATTTACCACATCCAAGATACAAAACTGTATCTTACTCCTTCTTTAATTTCAGTTACTTTGTGAGGATACATAAAAGTACTAGGAAAAATTAGTATATCTCCCTGTGCTAAATTAATCTTCTCATTATCAAACATTAAAAAATCTCCTCCTTGAAAATTATCGTTTAATAAACCTACAACAGAAAGGGTTGGGATTCCTTTTCTTTCACCATCAAACATTTGTTGTACTCGATCAGCATGCCAATGCATTTCTGTGTTTTTATCGTATTTGTTAAATCTTACGTCTGTGAATCCATCCCATCCTGGTAAACTAGGAAGTGCAACATCTTCTTTTACATATTTTTTAAGTGCATGATAAACTTGTTCGTGAATATATTCGTCAAAAGAGGTAGTTTGATGTGAAATAGAAAGATCATTATCAAAATTATATTTGTCTTTATTTACATGACTATAGAAAGTATGTTTTTGCCAATCATTTTTTAGTTTTGCAATAATTTCGTTACAAATATTTTTATCAAGTAAGGAATAAACTTTAACATAATCTATTAATGATCTTTTAACTTGCAATTAAACATCCTCGCTATTTTTTGTTTTATAGTCATCTATGCAAAGATCATAAAAAGATTTAAATTTTTCCCATACTGTTGTAAGTGCAGGATATTGTGTACACATATCTTCAACTTGTAGTATGTCAATAGACATTTCATCTTTGTATTCAGGAAGTGTATATACAAAATCATCTACTGTGTCATCCAAACCAGTACTGATTGTTAGAGTAGATCCGCTATATGAGTCATCAAAGTTATACGATATATCTCCTATTGATACAGGTGTACTGTTTTTAGTAGAAGTTATTGTAAATGTATCACCTGTGTCTACTATAATTTTATCATCATCATTCATTTACACTACCTCATATATTGATTTACCTGAAAAGAATTCTGTATTTAATTTTGTAACCTGCTTGTCTAATGCTACCAAATAATTGCTGTAATTTTCCATATACTCAACTATCCTTTCAACTACTTTGTCTTTATTTTTAACATAAGTTTCAAAATTTTCTGTCCATTCACTTGGATACTTAAATTCTGATAATGCCATTTCTTTATAACTTAGTCTATCAGGAACCATCGGAAGAGTACCAACTAATGCTCCTTCATACCAACTTATTCCTAAAGTTTCTTGTAAATTTGCACTAAACACAAGTTTAGATTCTCCAAGCAAATTATGATATTGATTTTTATCTAATTCACGTTCTTGACAAACTACAAATTCATATTGTGGTAATTGTTCTTTCAAATCTAAAAATATTTCTAATTGTTTTTCTGGTGCAATTCTATGTGGAAAAAGTATCATGTTCTTTTTATCCATGCCTGCATATGGCAATAGAATATCTTTCATATATTCCATCGGCCACCCAACTTTTACGAACTTATTTTCTGTATCATTATTAAACGATTCTTTAAATAACTCTATGTGAAATTGTGTTGCAAAAAAGTTATGATCATATGTATGAAACATACTTTCTTCTGCAAGTCTTACCCAAGGTTTATTGCCTATAAGTCTTCCTAAAAAATCTTGAGGATCATAACTACCAGCATGCCACATGCCACCAATACGAATGTTAACACCCAGTAATTCTGCCATATACCGTAGTTGAATAACTGTAGGATTCCAAGCATCAGTATACAAAAAGTAATCACCATCTCTGATTTGTCCATTGCAGAACATTTCTCCTATCTTTTCAAGTTGCTTACTCTTATATATGTTTGTCCCACCAAAGTTGAGAAAAGCCCCAGGTGTTGTTGCCTGGGGAGTATCTCCACCACTTATTACAATTACATCTCTATTTGTAGAACGTTGAAGTTGCTTAGGAAGATGTTCTTTCCATTGCTTTGTGTAACGGGTATCAACTGCTTCAATATCTACAATATAGATTGTCATTAATTGAATCTCCTTCTTTTTTTCTTTTGAGTTCTGGACCAAGCCATATAGCTTTCCCAAACTCGATCACCTTTTTTATAAAGGCTAGCTTCTTTAAAAACTTTACCTTCATATCTACAGTAATCTCGAAACCTGTCGAGATCGTCGAAAATTTTCCTTACTAAAGGATCTTTGATTGCCATTGTCTTTCCTTCTAGCAATATCATTTTGGTTTAGGGTAAAAAATAGAACAGCCATTTTCGCCGTCCTCGGCCACGTCAATTTCTACAAAGCGGCCAGGATATTTTGTAGAAATTTCATTATACAAATCATCTGAAATCATTTCACACGACTTATAATCTAACTCTAGTGTTCCTCCTGCATATAAACTTTCTAACCATCTTTTAAATTGTATAAATTCTATATCTCTATCATTGTGTGTGACTTGAATTCTTACTTTAAAATGAAAAATATGTCTGTGCGGATAACCAAGAAAACTTACATCATAATGATCTCCTGTTGCTAGTTTTGGGTCTTCTAATGCGGCTGGATACTTGTGTATACCTTCCTTTTTAAATGTAACCCATATACTTCGATCAGCTTTTTCTAAAACATTTTCTTGTGCAATTATTGCGTCTTCTTCTCTCATCATACGTAACATACCTTCATAATATCTTTCATTGTTGTTTATATTAGCATTATCTAATGATTTTGTCAAGTCCATAATTCGTCCAATCAGTAAATTTTTTCTTATCCATTAGTTCGTGTAGGCTATGACTCCATACACCTGGATTGGTTTGTTTAAATCCTTTATCATCTATTTTTATCATTGTGTTATAGTTCCATTGTCTTACATACGGAATTGGTACACGTAGTTGCGGAATAAAATTATCATACTCCTGTAATCCAGTTTCTAAAAATAATTCTGCATATTTAATTGGGATATCTAAAGAACAAAGATTTCCGGCAGTAAGAAATGCTAATACTAAATTTTGCCAATGTATCCAATCCTCATCTGTATCAGGATTGAACGAATGATTAGCACCAAAGAATATGTGTTCACAATTATTATCTGCATAATGTTTTTGTATGTCCTGTGGAGTTTGAATACCAGTAACAAACAAAGTTTTCAGACCATATGCAGGCGTATGCTCTACTTCGTTTCCTACAAAAAATATAATATCTTTTTCCACACTGTCGGAATAATTTCTATTCATTTTTTTAAATTGTCCTTAGCCTTGAGCTTTTCTTTTTTTAAGTTTATTAAGTGTGCTTTTGTATCCCAAGATCTATCATAATTACGTTCTTTTTCAACTTGTTCTACTTTTTTGTGATAAAACTTATGCATATTTTCTAATTTTTTTGTATTCTTTGATGCTCTACCTGTTGCCATTATACCTCCTGAAATAAATTATTAAAATGTGTATCTGCATTAGTTATTCTTTTGCCAGTATTGCCTCTTGTTCCTATAATGGTATCCCAATATCGAGAAAATTCTTTTATTACTGCCTCTGCTTCATCCTTGTTGTCAGTTGCGAATATTGCTTCAACAACATCTCTAAATAAAACCCTGTCAAACTGCTCTTGTACAAGCATGTTTGGAATGACACCATTGTCGTATTGTCTATTTGCTTCTTGTACTGCATTTATGTGCATCCATACGTTATGACCCATCATGATAGCATATGAAAAACTATCCCACGATGTCTTACCTTCTTTGCCAATTTTGTTTAAATCACCAGGACCATATATGCAAATATCTTTTGCCTGCAATTCTGCTGTTATAGGACTATCCATAAAACTATGATGTTTTCCTTCTCTAACAAAAGCTGGTCCAAATAGTGTTGTGTCATTAGCAAGTGCTTTGTTGTCAATGCTTGGAACCATTCTATAGACCCATTTTGATCTATTATTTGTTTCAAGTTGACAATAAATTTGTCCGTTAGCAGTTGCAAGAAATGGACTTGCACAATCAAATGTAACTGTGAAGTTTTCATTATGATATTTTCTAACTGCTCTTTGTATATCTGTAAGTAATACTGCCCATTCTAATTTACTTGTGCCTAAAAAGTGCATAACATCGTGGATACCTTTTTCTAACAATCCATCATGTCTCAATGTTACTAATCTTTTCAATACAAGATGAATATCACACATATTTTGTCCGCCCATAGCCCAACCATTGAAGTGATCTGTATATTTTTTAGGATCACAAAAGTCTTTCATCTGATTATACCAATCATCAGCATCAGTATGATTTTCGCCTTGTAAAACATTTAAAAATTTACAAGCACCTGTTCTATTCTTCATCCAGTAATCGTTATTAATACGAGTAGCATTTACTGCTTCTTGATAACTTGTTATTCCTGTAGCTTTTTGTCCTGCAGGTGAACGTGATACCCAAGCAGGAATATCAAGTATCATTCCATAATCCATGTATTCATCCATCCACTTTAGCACACCGTCACGTTTTTTATGTGCTTTAGGACAGTTAGGATCTTTCCAATCCCCTTCCCAAACGCCTTTTCCAATTTGAAATCCGCCCGAATCTCCAAGTATCCAACTGTTATTTCTATCTCTGTTTCGAACCATATCTTCTTTTGGAGCATCTTTTTTAATATCTAGTTCAGCATGACCTGCACTATAAAGTGTCCATTTGTATTGGAATTGTCCTTCGTTCTGATTAATATAGTTTAAACTTTCAACACCGTTTTTTAGATTACTAGGAATTCTGCTTGTTTCTACATATTCATCAAATCGCTGTTTGCCTACATATGTTGCATAAAAACCACTTAGTGCAGGAAGAAAACGTGCATAATCTTTTTGTTCATTTGTTAAATTTGTTTTCAAAACACTATTTGTCCTTTACATTTAAATTTTCAGGGGCATATTGTTCGCCGTTATATTGCGATCCTGTTTTACCAGGCCCTGTTTCAACACCGTTATTACAACCAACAACCACAACTACTAATCCTATTACAATATATACACAAGCACGTTTACTATAAAGTAAAAATTTTTCCATTGCTTCTTCGGCTTGTGCTTGTGCTTGTTCTGCCGGAGTCATTTTTACTTACTTTGTGCTGGCAGTATATAATCATATTTTGCCATACCACTGTCTACTGTAATCATCATTGCACCTTGATCCGAAATACTCATAGTTATGTCACCGTCAAGATTTAGTATACTTTGCACTTGTGCAACTGGCCAAGCCCATGTATGTGCTAAAGATCCTTCAACTCCGTGTTGAAATACAAATTCACCTGCGTGTGTGTTTACGTCTCCAAATGCAAAAATAAGATTACCATCTTTAGAAGAAACATTGAAAGTCGGCTCTTCTGAATGTGCCGCACTCATTAATTTCATCCTTGCAATACTAGCAACACTAGGACTAAACTTAATTTGCCATTGAGCACCTTTAAACTTTACAGTTTTAAGTTTTTCTTCAATTATTGCTTTGTTCATAAATCTATAATCATTTTGGAAATCGCCTGTTGCATTTTCAAAATGTATGTGTGTAGGAACAGTTTCACCATTTCTTTCTGCTTTTACTACGTCAATCTTTGCATTGTCCTTATATTCTGGATTCTTTAAATGCAAACTTAACTTGTCTAAGTTTGGCATGCCAAAAGTGCCTTCGAATTCATTAACTGGCGAATGTGTTTCAGCAGATAATATCACACTCCTGTCTTCAGCCATTGAATCAATACTTGTAGTTTCATCGTTAGTAACTTTTACTAGTGTTAAAAATCCTAATGCATGTGTATGAGCTACAATATCCTGTAAGATGTCTTTCATTTTATTCTCCTATTATCTCTATTATAAAGCATATATGTACTTTTGTCAAGCACTTTTCCTTATTTGTTTGTTATATTCTACTGCTGACCTAATGATATTTAGATCAACATTGTTGTTGTCTGCTGATTTAAGGATAGCGACTGTGTCCTTTGGAAAACAATGTCCTCCGAATCCTCTTTCTTTTGTTACTTTGGTATGACTATGTCCGATCCTTGGATCTTCACATATTTCTTGTGCTACTTGATCAAAGTTTATATCTGTTTTTTTACAGTAATCAAAAATTTGATTGAAGAAACTTACTTTAGTAGCCAAAAATGCATTTCGAAATACTTTTGCAGTGATTAGTTCTTTTGGTTCTCTTATTGATACATTTTTATCGCAGTTATTAAAAAGTTCTGACCAATATTCTATTCCGTCACCTCCTAATGATATCGTCTCACATTTTTCTAAATCATCATTAGCAGTATTAGATCTAAGGTACTCTGGACTAAATGTTATATTATGTTTAGGAAATTTATATCTTAAGTTATGCCAACCTTCTAGACTAATTGTACTTTTTATTAATATAGGAATAGTGTCCTTTACTTGTGACATAACGTCATATATATTCTCCATATCACATGCACCATCGTAGTCTTCTGGAGTGCTAACACATATAATGACACTACTTGGATTGTAATCACTTACTTTGCCTAAAAAAGTTTTCTCTTTTCCTAAAATTCTATAATATTCAGGATCAACTATCTGTGTTAAATAATCATAATTATTAAGCAAACTTTCGTGTGCTTTACCTACAGATCCGTAGCCAGCTATTACAACATATTCTATCATTTATCTTTCTCTACATAATCTTCCACACAAACAAATCCAACACCCATAGCGGCAGATTCTTCTTCAATGTAACCTTGTTCTACACAACTATAAGGGTCAGCAAACCAATCAATTGCTACACTTTCTATATCACCTGTAGGTAACATAGTAACCATTATTAAAATAAATCCATAAATCATTCGCAAATCCTTTTTCTTAAATCACTAGTGCTAAATCTGTGATCTCTTTTGTTAAAGTATAAATCTATTCCTAATCTTGCACATATATCTTTACCGGTAAAGTCTTTGTTTTTGTATTCTTCACCTAATATTCTAATGTCTATTTGATACATTTCTAAAATATCCTCAATATCTTTTTCAGTAGTGTAAGGAATAATTTCATCCACATACTTAATTGCTTTTAGTTGTGTATATCTTTCAACTATTGTTTGTATTGGAAAATTTTTATCAGGTCGATCTATTGTTGGGTCTAATTGTAATCCTGCTACTAGATAATCGCACTGTTGTTTTGCTTCTCTTAACATAGATACATGACCTGCATGTAATAAGTCAAAACAACTAAATGTAATTCCTACTTTCATATTATATCCTCTAATTTAAACCAAGTATCTTGCCATCCTTCTACTTCTACACATCTATTTGCAATGGAACTTTTCATTAAAGCAATTTTTAATGGATAATCGTTACCATCTGGATCCATTCTATCTCCAAAAAAGTATACATAATCTTTGTCATCAAAGTCAACTAGAATTTGGCTCTTATCCGAACCTTTCGGAAAAATATCTATACCTGTTTCGCCTCCTACAACAGCTTGCATGTTAGAAAATTTTTCTACAAATCTTTTTGATATATCTATACGTTCGTTATTGTTTTTTTCATATTCTACGTAAATTTTTCTTTCACCTAGAGTTGCATTACGTCCTACTATACTAAAGTTAATCATTCCAGGTCTTTCTTCTATATGCAAACCAGTTCTAAGCGGAAAAGGGCTTTTAACAAGTTCTTCTGTAAGCCAATCTCTTTGTTCTTCTGGCAATGTCCAAGCATTTGATCTTAAATTTTTTCCTTTTTCCCAAACATCGTTACCAGAACAATTATATATTCTTTTTACTTTATTAATGATTTCTTCACCTAATTGCTCGTGTGTTTTAGGAAAGTCACTACCCGTAACTAGATAAACATTGTTGTGTTCACAAAAATTTGAAAAGTAATTTTTGAAATTTGGTTCAATTTCTCTCCTACTAGGAGTTAATGTCCCGTCAACGTCAAAAATAAATTTATTCACAAAAATTTCTCCAAAATTTACAATTGGCTAATTTTGCACCTTCAGTTGGTACTGTGCAAACACGTTCATGTCTACTGTTTTCCCAACAGTCACCTGTTACACCACGCATTTGTACAAATTTTTCAAAGCCATTGTCAATAGATAAAATCATTAATGCAGGAAAAATTAATCCAAACATTACTATTGTTAAAAATGCTATTCCAAAACCTTCATTATGGTATGGTTCATTTGGGTCACCCATTTTTTCTCTCCTTCATTTCTAGTTTCATTAATCTAACCCCATGTTACTTTTATATTCATCTTTTAAATCTTGACTTGGATCATATTTGCCACCAGTACCGTCTACTCCAAAACTACAACTTGTGACAGTTATTAGTAATAAAATACAAAAGTATGAAAATATTTTAATAAATTTATGAAACAGTACATATGCTTCTTCTGCCTGTTTCTGTGCAACTTTTTTAATATCACTCATCTTCTTGTTCTTTCATCTTTTTTTGTAAACTTAATTTTTCTTTTGCACTCATTAAATATGCGGCGCCTGCCAGCACAACAATAGCACCTGCCTCGGCAATAAGTGTAAGAGGTTCACCATCTTTGCTGTGTAAAATAATCAATCTACATAAAGCTGTCATTGCAATTATGATTGGAAGTGTTACTGGTATTCTGTTACTAATATAATATGCACCTACCATGCCTACAATCTCTGTGTAGATGAAAAGTAGAAATAAATCAGCAAGTTCTATATTTCGGACCAACCACATATCATATACTTCGCACAATGCGGCGAGAATAGTTAGAATACCTATGCCACCAAGCATAACTTTTTCAGTAACTGTAGTTGTCCAGTGTAAACGTTTATTCAAATTTTCCATTTATGTACCTCCAAAATCAAATAGACTATTGAATGTGTTGTGTTGTTTTGTGTCTTCAAGATTATATTTCAAAACACCAATTAAATTATCAAGTTTATTGTCAATAATAGTTTCTTCCATTGCTTCATTATCGAATGGCAATTCTTTAAACCATTCTGGCAAATGTAACTCGTCTGTTGGATAAGCTACACTAGTATATCCTAAAGGGTTTTGTTTAAGTTTACAAACAATTACCTTCATACCATCTACAATTTCTTGAGAATATTTGTCCCCGTTCATTCGCTTCAATGTATTCCAATTAATACTTGCTCTTACGTGTCCAGGCATATTTGCTTTACCTTGTTTTTCTTCAAGCCTTTGATAATGCCCAATTTTATTTGCACGTTTAGGAGACCCTTTTTCAAATCCAGGACGTAATTTAAATTCTTTTCTAAATTCTGTAATTCTTTCAAGAACTTCTTTTTCACTTTTTTCAAGTAAAACCATCATAAGTATTTCGCTTAAGAATTCTTGCATAAAGACTGGAGTGTCTGATCTACGTAAGTCTAAACCCATTGCTTTAACTTTACCGGGCTTACCATCAACATCACTTCTAAATCCTTCTACGTCATATACAAGTGCCGCATATCTTTTTTTAGTAATATATAATCCACTTTCTGCAACAATTTCTCTTGCCGCCGCAATAACTGCACTACGAGATTTAGGACAATGGAATGCATCTTCCATAAATGACGGAAATGTTTCATTAGCCGCTTCACATATCTGATCATACAGTTTTATTACATTATCTTTATCCCAAGGAATTTGTCCTTTGTCTATTTGTTCTTTTAAGACCGGATAACCACTAAAATAACAACTGTCTGTATCACCATATATCATTGCATCACCTACATGATCATATTTTCCTGTAATAACCTTGTTGACTTCAGCACTCATATGTTTTACAATAGTTCTGCCTGTAAGTGTTGTACTCTGGCCAATACGTTTGTCAAAAAATCTACATCCAGGATTAAGAATAGCACCATACAAACTGTTCAAATTAATTTTTTTGACAAGTTGTCTTTTGTCCCAATATTCTATTTCAGCTTTGTTTTCTGCATCTTTTGCTTTTTTAAGCATTTTTTGTAGATCTTTTCGTTCACTATACCAACGTTTCAGTATTCCAGGAATGACTCCTTCAAACTCTGTTGTAAAAATTGTTCCGTTTGAACTAAGCATCCAAGGCATATTGCTATCAAATATTAGTTTGTTTAATTCAGCACCACTCATTACACGAGTTTCGCCTTCTTCAAAATCTACAGTTAGTGAAATATCTCTTCTTTTTTCCATAACTGCATCATATTCTTCTGTTGCAAATTTACCTTCCCATGATCCTGCAAAAGATTTTTTCTTAAGTGTTATATCTTCATGCACTCTTGCCTCACTTATCTCGGGCCTTATTTGTCCTACGATAGTTTCAGGAGCCATATTCAATGCTCTAATCACACTAGGATACAGAGAGTTCAAATCCATTGAACCTATCCATTTATGTAAACCTTTTTTAGGAAAAGCTACATATGCTCCAGCGGCCGCAGTGTTATCATCATCACGTTTTGGTCTGTTTGGTACTTGTAAACCTCTATGGTGTGCTTCGTTTAATATTGCTTGTTCAGTAACTGCAACTGCACCCATTGTGGTCTGTAGCAAAACAGTATTTGCATGTGCAAGTTCATTACTAAGATCAATAAATCTTAGTTTTTTGTCCAGCTTGTCCAGTAGTGCGGTATCTTGTATGTTGTATTCAATGAATCTTCTAAAGTCATTGTTGTACAATTGGTCCAAAGTGCCTTCATAAGGCACTTTATTTTCACCAACTTCTGCTTCACCAATAGCATCAAGCCTGTAACTGTGTCTTTCTTCATATGTGTATTTACGATATAATTCTAAACTATCTAAATGTACTCTGCCTACTAGGTCATAGGTCTCAGCTGATTTCCCATATTTTTCATATTCACGTTTTTTAGGAAGTTGTTTCCATAAACAAAAACGTCTTGTGTCATCTTTACTTAGTACACGACTTGTCCTATTAATAATATAAGGAATATCATATCCTTCACTATTCCAACCTGATAAAATATCTGCATCTTCTATCAAAGTTAAAAAAGTATCAATCATTTCGCCTTCTTTTTCAAAAAGCATTACATTTTCAATACCTTCTAGTTCTGCCTTTGCTTGTTCCATTGTTAGTGTTTTTGGAGGAACTGCTAAACATACCATTGTTTCTAACCATTGTAAATAAACACTGATAGATGTCATTGGCATAAAAGGATCAGATGGATCTGCAAAACCTTTTTCAGGATCGAAATCTGTTTCAATATCAAAAAATGCTATATTTAATTTAGGAGCATCTTGATTTAAATAATTTTCTGACAAACATTGGAATATTGGATTTACATCACTTTCAAAGAGTTCTTTGTTTTTGTTGATAGCAACTTCTTTTCGAAAGTCTTTTGTGTTTTTGCTTACAACTCTTGTTAAAGGATCACCATAGATACTTTTATGTTTACCTTTTGGGTCCTTGTAATAGAATGTATATTTTACTGGATATTCATGGAAATGTCTTTTACCGTCTTTGCGTTCTACTACGCGAATTATATCTTGATCACGGTCAAAGACTGCGTCTACGTAACTCATTTTTTCTCCTCGTTGCTTATGGCCAACTTAACCTTCTTCATGCCCGCCAATTGGCTTTGGGCGTTTGTTATATTTAGTTACTTGTCTTTACCTACTGTTGCAACAAGAGTTTCTAAATCTTCAAATTCATCAGCAACTTTATGCCAGTCGCCTTTTTGTGCAATTTTTATTGCTTTGTTAATAAGTGCAGGCTTAATATCTAATTCTTCTGCTACTGATTTAACAGTATCTTTCAATCCTTCTTGCAAGTCTGTAACTTCTTGTAATACATTTACGCCTTCATTTACAAGCCTTTCAAGTTTAGCCTTTTCTTCTACACCGTATACTCTATCACTCATAGTAACTCCTTTAATTTATTACATTGTACACGTATATTGCACTGTTGTCAAGTATTATTTTTCCAATTTGTTTGCGTATGCTTCTTCAAAACCATCTAAAGTACCATTAAATTCTACACTTTCTCCTTGTAAATTGCACCACATTCTTCTAAAATAACCGTCATAACAATCGTAAATGGTTTCGTCAGAAGTATTTAAATGACCTTTTACAATCCAAAATAATCTACATGCTTCTTTATGGGGTGGTCTATTTGACAAAATAACCAAACCTTTCTTCTTTCATATAGGGTTTTAGATCATCCATCCAGTTGTCAAATGGATTGTCTATAAATATGTATCCTTGATTATACAGTTCATTTTTAGTAGATTTTGAAGTATCTTTCCATACAGGTATATATTCTTTCCATTTATCTTTATATGTTCCGTCAGGATTGCCGCTTGGTCGAAAATGTATTTCAATAGGTTTGTCTTCTTTATATTCTACATTTAAAAATGGAACATCTATTTCTGCAAGCACATTAGGCAATTTAGGAACAAAGTCTCTCTTAACCCATTTCCTAAATTTAACAACATTAAATTTATCATTCCACCCTTCCCAATTATGTAAGCATTTCCATTCTCCATCTATTTTTTGATATGTTGTAGAGAAATGTCTGCCTTCAAAATATTCACACCAAAAATATCCTGGTGGTACACTAGTGATATCGCCTTTTTTTAAAGTTTTAATAGTAGTGCAAATACCCATACCTGCAAGATTGTATATTGGTCTAATAACATATTCTTTTGTTTCTGGAATTTCAGTTGCGGCTGGCCCACAACTATAGTTCATTATTTCGGCAAGATATAATTTATTCCACCATTTGTGTAAATGCGGAAGTTTTTTATAAAGTTCTCTTTCTTCAAGATCGTAGTCGTCAAGATCCTTTAGATTGCTTATCTTTCTCGACATTACTATGACCTTTTCCTTTCCCTTTGAGAATTTTATTCATAGCTATCATGTTACTTCTAAATTGGGGAGTAGTCAATAGTTTTGTAAATAAGCCTACGTATGGTTTTAACGCATTCCTTTCTCTTATTGATAGAACTTCTCCGCCTACTGATTTCTGTAAACCTCGTGCGATAAGCATATAAGGATCATCATTATCTAGTCCCAAACTACCTATAGCGGCTGATAATCTTGCTGTATCATCTTCTCCCACTAATTTTCCTCTTGCAGGATGTGGAGTTTCGTTACCACCTGGTTTACTCTTTTTTGTTATTGCATCTTTACCTTTGAGTTGTCCTGCACTTCCTTTTTTATATTCTTCACGCATTGAAGCAAAACCCTTATCTCTGTTATCACTATATTTTTCGTATGCTAATCTATATGCTCTTTCTGCATCAACAGGCTTTATTTCAGGAAATTCTTTTTGTAATTTTGCTATTAATCTTTTTTTAGGATGTATATTAATCCATCTCTTAGCAAAGGGAATATATTTGGTCTTCATTTCTCTTCCGGAGAAATCTAAACTCTTTAACCAACCCCATCCTTCGTAAAATTCATTAACATTCATTACTTACAATGCCTGCACTGACAACCTGTACAAACATCATTTGCACATTCTAAACATTCTTTATCACAATGACAATTATGCCCACATTTTTCACATTTACATTCCATTATTGTCTCCTATGTTTTTACGTTTTTTGCCTTGCCACGTCTATCTGCATCAGGATCTTTTCTTCGTTTACGTGAGGCTGAAGTTTTTCTATTTTTCTTTCCCATAGCGTAGGCCTTTGCGGCTGGTAAACATTTTGGTTTGCCTTCTCCTTTACTTTTACCTCCACAAGATCCGCGTATTTTCCCATCAGGGCCGAATCTAACCCATTTTTGTTTGAACCATTTTTTAAGATCTTCGTGCAAATCCATCTCTTCTGAAAAAACTAAATTACCGCATTTTACACAATAGTCTACATGTTCTCTTTTTACACAGTTAGGTACACGTTTTCCGAACATAGTTTTCATGCCTTTACGTTCGTAACCCTTCCAACATCTAGTGCCTTCAATCATGTCATAATTTTCTTTGTAATATTCATTATCAGGATCAGCATCACCAGATTCATCAGGCCACCAATCTAATTCGTACTTTTTACCTTTCTCAAACATTTTCTTCATGCCAAGTATTCTTTTTTCGTACTCTTCTGGCACTGGTTCTGCTCTACCATATACTACATCTAAACAAAAATTTAAAGTTGTAGCATTGGCAGTTAGACTTCCGCATCTAGCACCAACTTCATTCTTTAAATGATCTATTAAGATACTGCCTGAACATTTAGCAAGTTCGTCTGATAGATCCTCATCTACTTCTAGATCTATGTAACTGTACACAAAATCATAGTGTGGAGCAGGTGAACCATGTAATATGTATTCATCCTTGCAAACTACTCTTTTAAATCCATCAATATTATGCCACACTGCTTGTTCATTTGTAAATTCGTGTGGTTTTCCAAAATGTTTTTCCAAATATTGGGAATAAGAAACAGCTTCTTCGTGATCCCAATTATCATAACTAGGAACATCAGCTTTTTCAACAATACTTATAAGTTCACGTAAATTCATTATTTTTTACTATTTCCCCAATTTTTAGCACCTTTCTTACGACACTGAACTAGAGCCCCAGATGCATACGCACTTGGCCAAACTTTGTATCTTGCTTTTACTTTATGATAACAAGCATCTTTCTTTTCAGCTAGTCTTTCGAATTCGTCTTCTGTGATTAACTTGCCTACTGATTCTTCTAAAGGTGTCAAGCCACTCTTTTTTGACATTTTAAATTTTTTCATTTTACCATCAGTAGTTCTTGATGTTACAACTTTGCTATCATCTTTATTATCATCTACTGGAACCATTGCTAATTCGTCGCCTTTGGCTTTAGCATTATATCTAAATTTTTTCCCGCCACTTGAATATACTTTACCGTGTTCTAATTCAGTTACTTTCTTATTCTTTTTCCTTTTATCATGCTTATCTTTTATTTTTCCAATTTCTTCATGATTAGCACCTTTACCTGCGGCACTTTGAATAGCTTTCATTCCGTCCTTACCGTATTTTTTCACTCCGGTATAATATTGTAATCCACTTTCTTTGGTAGTTTTGTCTTTAGATTCTTCTAATTTTTTTGAAAGCATATCTTTATAAGAAGATTCAACTTCTTTCTTTTCATAAAATTTAGTTTCATAATCAAGAGCATGAAATACTGAGCCCATATAATCAGCGGCTTTGGTGATTTTACTTTGCATCCAGCCTTCTATGCCTTCTGCTTCACTTACTTTTTTGAGCATTTCGTGTAATTTTATAGAGTATTTTGCAATTTTATACAGATCTGATCTAGCCATTTGTACTTCATGATCTTTTTCAACCATATCAGCCATATCAGCTAATCCTTCTTTCGTTTGTGAATTATAATATTTTAAAAATTCAGCATGTTTTGGATGTGCTTCTGCGGCATCTTTGCTTTTTTTATAAATTTTTAACCATGATTTATATTGAGGATTATCTTCAATATTTTCTTCTTTTAGTTGATCTAGTCTCATTTTATGCTCCTGTAGTAGTATTTATGCTTAACCGGCATGCATCGCCGCCATGTGAGCTTTATACTTTTTAGTTCCTTTTTTATGGGGACTTTTACCTTCTACCTTCTTTTTCTTCTTCTTTTTAGTATTACCCATACGTGTTAAAGTACCTGGACCGCCATTTGCAAATCCATTAGTTGTTGATGCAATTGACGCTGAACTTGTTGCTCCTGATGTAGCAGTTTCTTCTACTTGTTGTTCTGTACGACGAGCTAGTTGTTGTGCTTGTTGTGGAGTTGGCTTGATATTTGTTCCTTTGTAATTTCCTTTATCA
>MDSZ01226414.1_pt1 | contig 18466 bp, 11 predicted proteins | sample 811201 | NCBI WGS metagenome assembly MDSZ01 (sample SAMN05326647, study PRJNA326480) | marine metagenome | isolation source: seawater | place: Indian Ocean: North | collected 2010
CAGGCATAAAGTAACGAAAACTTCAAAATCTAAGGGAGATTATAATGTCTAAGTTTTCACTCGAAACGCTCGCGGAAGGTATCCGCTCGCGTCACGTCGGTGAAGAGAGCTCCCGCTTGGTCGAGAAGTGGTCACGCACTGGCCTCCTCCGCGGTATGGATGGAACCAAACGAGAAAACATGGCTCGTTTGCTTGAAAACCAAACTGCAGAGCTGCTGAGAGAGCAAAGCTCTATCTCAACAGGTGCCGGTGGATTGACCTCTTCAGGTGATCTTCGCGGATTCTCTAACATCGCATTTCCAATCGTTCGTCGTGTCTTCGGCGGATTGGTCGCAAATGAGCTGGTATCAATCCAGCCAATGAGCCTTCCTTCTGGACTGCTCTTCTACCTTGACTACACTTACGGTGACAACATCGGTGGCGACTCAAGCCTTACCGATGGTAGCCTCGCAAGTGGTGTAAACACCGCAGGTGCTGCAACATACAGACAAGGTAACTCAATCTACAACAACCCAGCAGGCAAAGGCGTCCGCTCCGGTTCGTTGGCAACAGGCGGTCAGTACGACCTCGCAGGCGCAACCTACTCCAAGGTTCACAGCTCCTCGCTTCTTGCTGGTAGTGAAGTTCTGTTCTCCGGTGCTTTCGCAGGAAACACAAGGCTTCAGGATGGCATCAATTGCCAAGCGACAGGCTCTGATGCCAAGTTGCTTCAGTTCGACCCTCAGGTTCTCACGTTGATCGAAGAAGATCCTCATCACAAGAGCACAGGTCGATTCCAGTTCGTGGTCATTGACCTCACGACTGGCGCAACTGATGGTGCTGACCTTTCCAACGCTAAGGACATCTCATTGTTCACAGCAGATTCTGAAGCCTCTCTTGGCATCAAGGATTTGGGAGAAGACTTCCAGGGCGGAACCGGCATTCTTAACTTGCGTCGCTTGAACCAGGTTGGTACATTCGATACAGGTACGAAAACCTTTACCGCAGATCCATTGATCACTGCTGCAACATCCAACGCTGCATTGCTTACGGTTGTTTCAGGTGCTCTTAAGGGTACTAAAGATAAGCTTTCCCTTTCAGCTTCTTACGCTATCACTGATAGCCTGAACGTTGAATCTGGTGTAGGATCCACCCTGGTCATTCCTTCGTTCGAATCCGACTTCGGAACGACACCTTCACCACTGATTCCAGAAATCGACATCAAAGTCGAGTCCATCGCAGTTACAGCCGCTACTCGTAAGCTGAGAGCTCGTTGGTCGCCAGAATTGGCACAGGATCTTAACGCATACCACAGCCTTGACGCTGAGGTTGAGTTGACGCAGATCTTGTCCGAGCAGATTGCTCTGGAAATCGATCGTGAGATTCTTAATGATCTGTTGACGCAGGCATCTGGTGCAAACCTCTTCTGGTCACGTGCTCCAGGTAAGTTCGTTAACAAGGAAACAGGATCAGAAGTTCTGCTGACTGACACTCTGTCTGCTGGACCTCGCTTCACCGGTACGGTTCGCGAATGGTACGAAACTCTCGTTGAAACAATCATCGACGTTGCTAACACCATTCATCGTAAGACCCTCCGCGGTTCTGCTAACTTTGTCGTAACGTCACCTGACGTTGCTACGATGTTCGAAGCTTCAGTTTACTACCGCCCTGCGCTCTCCATCGACGGAGAAGGTCAGGTCGCTTCGCCGTTCAGCCTTGGTGCAGAACGCGTCGGTACTCTGAATAACCGCTTCACGGTCTACAAGGACCCATACTTCCCACGCAACAAGGTTCTTGTTGGTTATAAGGGCGGTAGCTACCTTGAGACAGGATACGTTTATGCTCCATACGTTCCGCTGATCGTCACCCCAACGATCTTCGCACCAGAAGACTTCACACCTCGTAAGGGCGTGATGACTCGCTATGGTAAGAAGATGGTTCGCGCTGACTTCTACGGTACCGTTACGGTTGCTGACCTGAACGTCATCTAAGCGACAATAGAAACTTCGGTTTCATGAAGGAGGAGCCCTTGTGGCTCCTCCTTTTTTTTGTCGCTTTATTTTCTGAAGATTCGCTCTCACTTGCATATCTAATATTAGGCCCGGCACATAGCATAAGGGTGACCTCGCCACCGTGTCGGAATCATGCGAACATAAGGAGATTAATTATGCCAAAGGTTAGTATTAGTGATGACAAGGGGCTTGTTCAATCTGCAGGTTCCGGACTTGAAGCAAAGGGCGCACTCTACAGCGGTGCTGGGACTACCACAGCTGCAGCAACAGGTTCTTTTCCAATTCTTCCTGCAGGGGTAGTCAATACTGTTGACAGTGGCGACAACGCACACGGTGTTAGATTACCTAACGCGGCAGGTCCAGGTCAACTTATGATCGTTAGAAATGTCGATGCGGGTCAAGATGTTGTAATCAGAAACCAAGCTGAAACAGGTGCAATCCTTGTCACGCTTGGCGAAGGTAAGACCGCACTTTTCGTAAGTACCGCCGGCGGAGACAACTGGGTCTACACCGCGGTCAACTAAAATCAGCCTCAAAGAGTTTTGTTGCAATCAAGGTGCTCAAATGAGCACCTTTTTTGTTTTTTGAGAAAGTGTGTAAGTGTCCTAAACGTCTTGACTTCATACTTATACTGTGAGAGTTTCTGGAGAGCTTCGTGGCAACATTCGCTAATACATCTAACCCAACACCATTCGGTGCTTTTGATAGTGACACAGAGTTTCAATCTGAAGCTGACAAGATGATAACATTTGTCAAGAGAAAGCTTGGGGATGATATCCTATCTGTCGAACTAACAAAAAAGCAGATCTGGGCTTGTTTCGAAGAGTCGTTCTTTCAGTACGGCCAGATTGTTAATGAGTACCAAGCCAGGTCACAGTTATCTACTTTTTTAGGAACAGCAACAGGAAGCCTTTCAGGTTCTGAGCAAAAGTTCCCACACGAAACACTGCAGTTCTTGGAAAGAATGGCAGAGCCCTATGCCTTTGAAGCAGGAGTTGGAGGATCCTATAATACGATATCAGGGTCAATACAGCTGATCAAGGGCCAGCAAGATTATGATATCTATGACAGCCTTCAAGATGATTCCGGCAACCTTTTGTACTCTTCTTCTCTAAACACCTATAACTCTAAAATGAAGATTCAGGAAGTATTCCACTTCAATCCTCAAGCTGCATATAGATTTTTTGATACAACGTCAGCTATCAACTATCTAAACAATGAGTTTAGCTTTGAGTCATTCACACCTGAGACTATCTTTTATGTGTTGCCTGTTTTTGAAGATATCTTAAGAGCAGGCCAGATGGATGTTTCTCATAGAGTGAGAAGGTCTAACTACTCGTACAAGATAATAGGAACTAAGCTAAGAATTTTTCCGACACCTACAGGAGATCAAACTAATAAGAAAGTCTGGATAAGGGTGGCCTTTGCACCTGACCCACTTAATCCTTCTTATGGAGATGACACTATATTTGGTGTGTCTAACCTTTCAAACATACCGTTTGGAGATCTTGAGTATTCAAGAGTTAACTCTATTGGGCGTCAATGGGTCCGGCAGTACACGCTGTCATTATCGACAGAGCTTCTCGGACTCGTAAGGTCTAAATTTAAATCACTCCCAATTCCCAACACTGATATCCAGCTTGATGGCGATAATCTAATATCGCAGGGCCGAGAAGATAAGAAAGATCTGGTCACAAAATTAAGAGAGATGCTGGATTCTATGACTTATGACAAGATTATCGAGATGAATGCGCTCAAAGCAGAAAACATCCAAAAACAACTCAGAACGATTCCGATTCCTAACGGAAACGCAATTACTATGGGCTAGGGAGAGATAGTTGGGTCGCCTTTTTATAACTCCAAGAGAAATTGATCTTGTAAATGACTTGACAAAAGAAGTCATTAAGGATGTTGTAGGTCAAAAGATTTACTACTACTCCATCTCTGCATCAAGAACTAAAATTAACACTCTTTATGATGAAGCTCCAGAGAAGATCTTTGATACACCTATCGAGATTGATTGCTTGGTCAACTATTTGGAACCCACTTTTCAAACCAACAATTACGGGCCAGAGAAGACGCAGAATATCGAAGCTTATGTCCAAAAAAGAGACCTTCTAGATAAAAAGATTGACATAGAAGTGGGTGACTTTTTTACTTATGGCGAAGTTATCTTTGAGATACTTTCGGTCACAACCACTAAGGAAATATTTGGTCAGATTGAACACAGCGACGGAATTAAGCTTCTCGGAAAACAATCCCGCAAGCAAGTATTCTTTACGAAGGTTCTTGGCCCGACAAACGAAGAATATTCAGATCCAGATGCCGAGCAAGATACTTTTGTTCAACAGCGCGGATTTAAGGATAACGAGCTTGGACCAACAGGTGACATTCGAGCGCTTCGAGAAAAAGGTGTCCTTACTGATCCGGTTACAGGGCCAAAGCAAGTTTCACCAAAAGGTGATCCGCAGGATGTCGGTTCTGCTTTTTATGATGAGTAGCTAAGATGACTGTAAGACAATCTATAACTGACATATCATTAAATCCTGCAAACAAGCAAGATAGGATAAAGTCAGGCTTAGAGGGACAAAATATCCCAGATGATTTTTATCTTCCTCCGTGCGGCCTCGAAGATATCGATCGGGCTTTATTCGACCTGTTTGATAAAGAAATACAGTTCGCGATCTCACAAAACAACGAGACCCGCAAAGTCCCAGTTATATTTGCTACAGGTGAGCGCTTCGCCTTAATGAAAAGAAATGAACCTCTTAGGGATGAGAACGAAGCATTCATTTTGCCCTTGATATCAATTCGAAGATCTGGTATAGATCAAGCCGCAGGTTTTGAAAGATTAGCTGACACCGGCGACCTTGTTATAAAGAGGCGCTTGAGTTCTAGAGATCCCATTTATCAAAACCTTGTAAACCCAGAAAATATCAGGAACCAGGAAAACGTAAGATCAGAAGCTAATAATGCAAATGCAACTGATCCAATTTCTGCAAAGCCGGGCGCTGTTAATTCTCGTCGCTTACCTGTAAAGACAGCGTCAGGCGGCCCAATCCTATCTAACACTTTTGATTCTCATCACATCTACGAGATTATCACTATACCCTTTCCCCACTTTATTAACGTGACATACGAGGTTACATTCTGGACTTCTTACACGATGCACATGAATAGCATGATTGAGAAATTCGTTGGATCTTACACGGGAAACAGAAATCAATTTAAAATAACTTCTGACAAAGGGTACTGGTTCGTCGCATACCCAGACAGCTCTGTGACAAATCAAGATAATTTTGATGACTTCACATCTGAAGAGAGGATCGTGAGATATACTTTCACCATGCAGGTCCCTGCTTACATAGTCGCTACAGAAAACTCTGGCGACATGCGACCTTTTCGAAAGTTTGTTTCTGCACCAGACCTTGCTTTCGAAGTTTTTACTGCTAACGCTCCAATCGTCCAGCATCCGCCGGGACTACCAGATCCGACAGGTGATATTGACAAGTTTATTCTGAGCGATGTTAACAACATAAATTCAGCAGGTGATATCGTTGAAAATGATCGTTTGTCTTATTTGAAAGCGCAGGCTCGCATAAGAAATCCTTTCACGGACGAGGATGAAATACAGTACTTAAAAGTGCTCACTCAGAACCAAAGACAGGGCGAGACAGTTGTCAGCGCGCGGATAGTTACCAAGATCGAAGATCTGTAAGGTGATATTTGGCACAGCGAAGCATATTTATAGGCGTGTATAAGAGTCCTGTAGGAGACTGAACATATGGCTGAACAGACTTTTAGATCTCCCGGATTCTTTGAGCAAGAGGTTGACTTAACGCAGAGAGTTCAATCACCAACAGGAACTCCGGCTGGAGTAATTGGTACCGCTCAAAGAGGCCCGGCATTCGTTCCTGTAACTGTAGGATCTTTTGCTGATTTTCGAACTAAGTTCGGAGATCTTGATTCCAAAAGATTCGGCCCATATGCAGCTAACGAGTTCCTTAAGAATAGAGATGCTGTAACATACGTCCGAGTGCTTGGTGCCGGAGCAAATGACAATGCGGCAGAGATCAACAAAACACGCGTTCAAGGAAGCGTGAAAAATGCGGGCTTTAAGATAACGCCTATCACTACTGATAAGAGGTTGGGCTTATCCACCACACACATCTTAGCTGCAAGACATCACATCTCAGCGTCAGAGCAATACGGATTCCCGATCTTTACTCACAACGATTCCTATAATTCATCTGCTGATGCGAATCTAGTAAGAGCTATCATTTTTACTACGACAGATTCTCGCGTAGGTGTTTTAAGTGCGTCATTAGACGGCACAAAGATGAGCAAAGCCTTCGCTATTTCAGGAGGCGACGCTTTAGCTACCATCGGAACTTCTGGTGACTTGAAAGATAAATTTAAACTGTTTATCTCTTCTTCTGATGCGTCTTACGCAACTACTGACGGTCAAGCTGGCTTAAAAATTCTTACAGCTTCTCTTGACCCACGCAACAAAAATTATATTAGAAATATTCTAAACACTGATCCTGAGCAGTTCTCAACTCAAAAGCACCTTCTCTACGCTGCATTCGACGTTGAATACTGCCTTGCCTCTGTTTCTTCTGCGGCTAAAGCAGTAGGAATGCTTTCCGGATCAGCACAAATCTCTGCAGATAATGCAGCTGGAGAAAACTTTCTAACAGCTTTCGGTCGCTATGATACGCGCTATAACACGCCAAAGACGACAGACTTTATCTCCCAGCCCTTCGGAACAGCTGAGTATCCGCTATTTAGCTTTGAAACGCTGGATGATGGCGCTTTTGCTGCAGGCAAGTACAAGATCTCTATAGCAAACATTCGAGCTTCGCTAGATGAAAATAACCCGTACGGTACTTTTACAGTTCAGGTTCGTGCTTACGATGACAGCGACAAGTCAAAAGAAGTCTTAGAAGAATATCCGCAATGTGACCTTAATCCAAACTCTGAAAAGTTTGTTGGAAGAATGATCGGCGACAAGAAGGCATTCTTTAACTTTGATGCTGAGCTTGAAGCTGAAAGAAAAGTGACTGTATCTGGAAAATATCCAAACATGTCCAATATAGTTCGCATTGTATTAAGTGATGATCTTGTTAACGGCAACGTTCCGGCTGAGGCTCTTCCGTTTGGATTTAAGGGTATTCCTACTCTTAAGACTAATGATCGCCTGGACGATTTCACCGCACAGGGCGAAGCTGGATACAGGCTTGGATCAAGAATTGGTGACACAGCTTCTGCGCTCTTGCAGAAATCGATTTTGCCCCCTGTGCCCTACACTTTTAAGACTACAAACGGTGCTGTAAAAGACGGCACGGTCTTCTTTGTAGGCCAGCAAGGGACACAAGAAACAGTAGACAACAGAATCTACTGGGGCGCAAAGACAACAATGCTTGCAGCCGACAAAGGTCTTCAAGGCGAAGGAGTTACAAATTCTGCGCTGAAGTCTAATGCGGGTTCCGCAGTAAACCTAGGCCTAAAAGACCAAGCTAAGTTCTTAGGTATTGAGAAGATGGACGTACTGGTAACAGGCTCCCAGATTATTCCTGCTAAGGCAGGAGATCTTAAGTCTTTCAATAACAATAAGTTTACGCTGGCTCGAGTTGCTCTTTCTCGTCAAGCAGGCCTCTCTGACACTGGAGCTTATACTGACACTGAAGTGACAGGAACTGTAGGCGATAATATGCTTGAAGCGGCGTATATTCGTGATGGCCTAGTTGATCCCACGACGTATACAGTCTCAGACGGCACGAGGCTTAACAGAATTACGTTTGCCACCCTGCTGAACCAGACTTCTTCGATAACTTTTAACAAGTTTACTGACTTTATGAAGTTTACCAATATTTTCCACGGTGGTTTCGACGGTCTTAATATTCTTGATAAGAACGCCGCCAGAATGAACGACAAGTCTATTTCGCTGGATACCGGTGGTGGGGCTAACTCACTGTTCTCATCGCCGGGCATGGCTTCAAACATGGCTGGTGCTGGAAAAGACAACAACGCGATCAGGTCGTACCGTGCTGCTATTGATGTAATGACGGATAGGTTCGCATCTGATATTAACATCTTGGCAATCCCAGGGGTTAGAGAATCCTTTGTGACAGATCATGCAGTAGATAAAGTGAAAGACTTCGGTCAAGCTCTGTATTTGATGGATATGCCTGAATATGACAGCGATGGAAACAGGCTGTACGATGATTCAACAAACCGCCCAAGCGTTTCTAAGACAATATCAAACTTTGAGGCAAGAACTATCGACAGCAACACAGCAGCGACTTATTTCCCTAACGTGGTAATAAGAGATGACAGCAACGGATCTAACGTTACTGTTCCACCTTCAGTAGCAGCTCTTGCAGCACTAGGTTTTAACGACCGCGTAAGCTTTCCGTGGTTTGCACCAGCAGGTTTTAATCGAGGATCCCTCGATTTCGTCCAGAATGTAGATGTTCGCCTAACAGCAGGCGACAGAGATTCACTGTATGATGCAAGGATCAACCCTATAGCTACCTTCCCACAACAGGGATTTGTTATCTTTGGTCAGAAAACTCTACAGATGGCAAGGTCAGCTCTCGACAGAGTCAATGTTAGAAGAATGCTTCTTGAAGTTAAGCGTATAGTTTCTCAAGTTGCTAACGGATTTGTTTTTGAACAGAACACGCCGGCGCTAAGAGCTAAGTTTATCGCTGACGTATCTCCTTTGCTTGCTGTTGTTCAAGCTCAAAGCGGAATTGAACAGTTTAGTGTTGTAATGGATGATTCCAACAACACGTCAGAGGATATTGAGTCAAATAGGCTTAATGGACGCATTGTGATTGTTCCGACAAGAAGCATCGAGTTCATATCAATTGACTTCGTCATAACAAATGCCGGCGTAAGCTTTGAGTAGTGCATAGTTAGAAATGATGATTTGGAGATTTAAATAATGGCCGAACGTACTTTTAAAAGCCCGGGCGTAAGAGCTTTTGAGATCGACAGGTCTGGACCTACCCCAACCGGTCCAACTGGTGTTCCAGCAGGTGTCATAGGAACCGCAAAAGAAGGCCCCGCTTTCGTACCGATCACAGTTGCCAACTTCTCCGAGTTTGAATCTAAGTTTGGATTTGTAAGCGGTGACCAGTTTGGTCCTATCGCAGCACAAGAATGGCTCAGAAATGCTGGGTCTCTTGCTTACGTTCGCGTCTTGGGCGCTGGCGACGCAAAGAAAAGATCATCAAGTGATGGGACAGTTTCAAATGCAGGCTTTGTCGTCGGCCAGAGGCAACCTCTCGACACTGGGCTTTTAGGTGATAACCCAGAAGCTAACGCAGGCGGCGCTGGAGAAGGAAGAACTTACTTTCTAGGGTGCTACATGTCGCAGTCAGCCGGATCAACAATTTTTGCAGATTCCGGAATAGTTTCAGCTCAAAATCTCGGGACAACTGTTGCAGCTTCAGTGCTCCGCGGAGTCTTGATGGCAGCATCAGGTGTTAACCTAAGACTTTCATGCTCAAATGGTGCTGCAGGAAATGGAAATACGCCCACGTCAACAATGACTTCATCAATGTCAGGTCAAACGCTGCCTTCCTCTGGCTTCATAACAGGGACAGTTAACTTCTCTAACGGTTCACCTAAGTTCACCATGCTATTGCCGGGCCACAAAGGCAAGGATTACCCCAGGGTTCTTACTGCTTCATTAAACCCAGATGACAAAGACTACTTTGCAAACATTTTTAATAAAGATCCACAGCAAGTTCAAAAGCACGGCTACGTTCTTTACACGCACTATGACGTTTATCCTGAATACGCAGTTGTAACAGGATCAGGCATTCTTCCTACGGGTTCAAGCCTTGTGAACAACTCTGTAACGGGATTGTACACGGGAAGCTCGGATGCCGTGTTCCTCTTGACGGGTACACAGGATAGAAATACAGGTGCTCCAACATCGGCAAACTTTGAAGGCTTCCGAGAAAGATTCCAGGCTGCTAGAACGCCCTTTATTATCTCTCAAGAGTTTGGTGGAACTGCACAAAATCTGTTCCGAATCCACCTGCTGAGCGACGGTGTGATGAAAGGAAAAACTGCAGACTCTGCAGGGTCTAATACTAAGTATAAGGTCTCTATTGAGAACGTTGGCAAGTCTTCAGATGCACTTAACAAGTACGGTACTTTCGATCTTGTCTTAAGAGACTTTTACGACAACGATGAAAATACCTTCGTATACGAAGCATATCGAGGCATCAACCTTGATCCTACTTCACCTAACTACATCGGTCGAAGAATCGGGGACACCAACATGTTCTACGACTTTGATCAGGCGCAAGGTTCTCAAAAACTTGTAATCGACGGAAAATATCCAAATGTTTCAGCGCGAATAAGAGTTGAAATGGCTTCAGATGTCGACAATGCTGAGATCGATCCTGAGTCTCTTCCTCTAGGCTTTAGAGGTCTTGATCACCTTGTAACATCTGGGTCAAATATACTATCAGCCCCTCCAAACCCAGCCTTCGAGTTCCAAAGAAATCCAAGCATGACTCTCAAGTCCGTGGTCCAGCCTCCTGTACCTCTTCGTGAGAATCTTGCTGTAGGTCTTGCTCCTAAGAAGGTGCCTAATAAGTCACTTTACTGGGGTGTGCAGTTCACGAAGAAGACTCTTCTGAATGAACCTAACAAGGGAACAGTTATTGATCCAACAATCGCGAGTTTCACTAAGTTCTTCACTGATCATGCACCGTCTAACTTCAATATTCTGACAGGTTCGAACGCAGGTCAGTCTGATGAAAGCGGAGCGATCCTAGACTGCGACAGGTTTAATAATAACAAATTTACTTTAGAAAACCTCCAGGTCGGAACTGGATCTGATGGTCTAGCCCTGACAACAGATGCAGCACTTGTTAACAGCTGGTCTTACGCCCGTGATGGAAGCATTACGACTAACGAGGACGCAAAAACTCGTAGATTCCAGATTAAAGACACGGCCAGCCCTGCAGTCAGAAGACTCTCTAAGTTTACTATGCCTTTCCAGGGCGGCTTCGATGGATTCAACATCTTTAACAAGAATGCAGCCTTGATGAACAACAACGCCGTTAAGGGCGAGATGGATGACACCAACAGAGGCGGTGTTAATGGACCGACAGTTGCTGCCTACAAGAAAGCACTGGAAGTCATGGGCGAAAAAGCAGATGTTGAGATTCAGCTTCTTACGGTGCCTGGCATTAGAGAAGCCACTGTTACCAATGACGCCATCACGACTGTTGAAGATAGATTCGACGCCCTGTACATTATGGACATTGGAGAGCGTGACAACGTAAACGCAGTTGTTACGTCCTCAGTGCAAAATGTTAGCGTTTCTAACACAGTCTCGGCGTTCAATGATAGGGCTCTGGATTCTTCCTTCGCCGCCGCCTACTTCCCAGATGTCAACATGAACATCCAGGTGAAGACGCTCAATCAGGCTACCAAGACCGTAGTTGCGAACACCGCAACAGTCCGCGTGCCTCCGTCGGTCGCCGTATTAGGTGCATTCTCGTTTAATGACGCGGTAGCGTTCCCGTGGTTTGCTCCTGCTGGCTTTGCTCGCGGCTCAATGAATGCACTTTCAACCGCAGTAAGCTTAAACCAGACAAACATGGACGACCTGTACGACAAGGATATCAATCCAATCGTCTCGTTCCCGAACAGCTCGGGTCCTGTGGTTTACGGCCAGAAGACACTTCAAGCAGCCGCGTCAGCTCTTGATAGAGTCAACGTACGTAGATTGCTCATCGATGTTAGGCGCTCAGTCAAGCAAATTGCTCAACAGCTTATCTTTGAGCCTAACAGAGAATCAACTTTGCAGAGGTTTACAGCCCTTGTAACTCCTATCTTGAAGAGAGTTCAGGAAAACCAAGGTGTTGACAGATTCAGAGTTATCATTGATTCTAGTACAACTACGCAGGCAGATATCGAAAACAATACTGTTAGAGGAAAGATCTTCTTGCAGCCAACACGAACAGCAGAATTTATCTCGCTTGATTTCGTGGTAACAAATTCAGGAGTCGATGGACTTTAAGGGACGTTTTTGCTCGAAGCATATATTTATAACGTGAACCTTAGGAGATTGTAATGGCTGAGACCCTTTCCGTTGCTGAGATGCTTCCAAATAAATTTGAACCTAAACGCCAGTTTAGGTGGGTGTTTGCCATTGAGGGCATTGACGCTTTCTTGATGAAATCAGCCGCAAGACCTACGATCTCCACTGAGCAAGTAACGCTTCCTTTTATTAATCACACACGCTACCTCGCAGGACGTACGACGTTCGGCGACATGTCCGTGACACTCTACGATCCAATCGCACCTTCCGGCGCTCAGCAGGTCATGGAGTGGATTAGAACGCACTTTGAATCCGTCTCAGGTCGTTCTGGTTATGCAGATTTCTATAAGCGCGACTGCCAGATTAAGATGCTTGATCCCATCGGAACAGTTGTTGAGCTTTGGGACGTTAAAGGAGCATTTATCACAAACGCAGAGTACGGTTCCTTGAACTATGACTCTAACGACGCCTCAGAAATCTCCATGACGCTTCGTTTTGATAACTGCGTGCTCCAGTACTAATACCTGTATAAAGCTCCTTTAGTTTACAAGTGATTTAACAGGCAGTCTGTCTGTAATACAATCCCTACATAAGGAGTTTTTATGTCTAGAAATGACGTTTTTAGCGCTGCCAGCGCTGCAGACCCAAGAGTTGCGGAGTCGCTCGAACAGGCCCAGCAAGACCTGGGCTTTGATATTCCAGTTGAGACTGTACCTCTGCCTTCTCTAGGCAAAGTATATCCTCCTGGGCACCCTCTTCACCTTAAGCAATCCGTTGACATTCGTGCGATGACAGCTAGAGAAGAGGATATCTTGACTTCAAGAGCGTTTATTAAGAACGGAACCGTTATAACCAATCTGCTTCGATCTTGCCTCATAGACAAGTCTATCGACCCGAGAACTCTGCTCTCAGGAGACAGAAATGCTATTCTGGTTGCCATCAGAATCACAGGCTACGGAGCAGATTACAACACTAATGTTACATGCCCCTTGTGTGATACTTCTCAAGTTCACACTTGTTCACTTGGTGAGCTGCCAATCATCTCTCTTGAATCTGACCCAGTAACTCCAGGAAGCAACGAGTTTGAGCTAATTCTTCCAGTGTCAGGAAAGAAAGTTACTGTTTCTTTTCCAACAGGATTAGACGAAGAAGAAGCCCTTACAATAGCAGAGAGAAAACGTAAGCAAGGCATTGTAGCAGATAATCTTGTCACAGATCGATTGTTTAGAGCTATCACTTCGATTCAAGGCAACACAGACAAGTCATTTATTAGCAAGTTTATACGAAATATGCCTGCTAGAGACTCACTACAAATTAGAAGGTTCCTAGAGAAGAACGAGCCTACTGTTAGCATGATGACACACTTTACATGTGAAGCTTGTGATTATCAGGAGGAAATGTCCCTGCCTTTAGGGGCAAACTTTTTTTGGCCTGAAGCCTGAGGATCGTGAGGTCTTCTTAGAGCACGCGTTTTTGCTCATGTACTATGGGGGCTTCACATACTCAGAAACTTATAAGATCCCGACGCGGTATCGCGTTTGGTTTATTGACAGAATTAATAAAGAGTTCAAGAAGGCTGCTGACAAGGGCGCAGAGGCTTCTCGTGCAGTTCATAATAACGATCCCGCAAGCAGGTCCATGAGAGGCATGGCTCGACAAACAGGACCTTCTAGGACAAGAAGATTCACTTAGCGCATATTTAATCTTGATTCCCGAGAACCTCTATGGCTAACGAAAACACTAAAGAACAGATAGCATTACAACAGCAGCTTAAAGCTCTGCTCGAAGAGAATGCGAAGCTAATAGCCCAAATAGAGTCAGGCGCAATCTCTGGCAGAACTAAGATAGAGAGGATTACCAGAGAGCAAAAAGCTAAAGCAGGACAAATAGGTGATGCGATGGGCATAGGTGGTCCAGGGCTTCTAAAACAAAACAAGGAGCTCTTCAACCAGCTAGAGACATTACACAAATCTCAAGAAAAAGTCACGAAAACAAACAAGAAAGCTCAGGGCTCTGTGATGGGCCTGATGAAGGAGTTCGGCCCTGCAGGACTCGGAGCTGCACTTGTAGGAACTACTGCTGCTATAACGGGAATGACTAAAGGCCTTGACATGGCTGGTAAATCTTTTACGATGCTAGGCCAGCCAATACTTCAGGCTAGGTCGGCGATCACTAAAGATTTAGGTGCTGTTCTTGATGAGCAGGGAAATTATGCTCAAAACCTTGCAGGAAGAACCGCAAAGGCTCAAATAGAGTTCATGAACGAGATGGCAAAGACTCCGAAGGGTCTAGCTGCCACTGAACCTGTCATGAGAGCTTTCTCTCAAGACTTAGGCCAAGCACAGAAGCAATTAGCTGACAGAACAGCTCAGCTCCGTCAGGCCTTCCAGACCGAGATGGGCGCACTCAATAAGTCACTGGATAGCTCTGAAGCTGTGAGTCAAATCATTGCTTTGCAGGAAGCTCTAGGCGCAACCCCTGAAGAACTATCAGCAGCTTCAGCCCAGGCTCAAATCACAGGCAATACTATCGAAGGCCAGCTCGGACTCGCAGCCCTTGCAGCTGACAAGTTTTCAAAGAGATATGGCGTAGATTTTAAACAGGTCTCCAAAGCTACAAACACTCTTCGAAAAGATTTCGCAATGTTTGGCACTTTTAGTGAGGAGCAACTAGCAAAAGTTGCAGCCTCTGCCGTTAAGCTTGGCGTCTCTCTCCAGGGCATTAAGAAGATGGAGATCCACGACAGTTTTGACACAGCGGCAGAAAAAGCCGCGATGCTAGGCCAGTCATTCGGATTAAACATCGACGCCTTTGATCTCTTTATGGAAGAAGATCCGACCGAGAGATTGAGGATGATCCAAGAGGCTGCAAGTCAAGCCGGCCTAGACATCGCGAATATGTCTCGCGTTGAGATGAAGCACTTGGCTGATCTCACAGGAATGGGTGTTGAGGACACCATGAAGGCACTGAGTGATTCAGGCCAGAATCTTAGAAGCCAGCTCGGCGTTGCTGAAGAGGGCAAGGTCGCCGCCGAAGATCGCATGGCTCAAAACGCCCGAATGATCGAAGTTCAAGATAACTTGGCCACTACAATCGACGGTCTCAAGGAGCAGATAGCAGTCTTTGGCGGAGACGACATGGGAACCATGCTCAAGGCACAAAGAGATCTGCTTCTGATGCAAGGAGACACCCAGCAAAGACTCGGAGAATCTCAGTTAAGCGCTGTCCAGACCCTTGCAACTGCCTCCGGAGAGCTCATCTCTTCTAATCAGGCCGTCCGCGAGTCTATGGAGAATTCCAATCGCTTAGTAGAAGTCTTTATCAACAAGGGTACAGGAGTAGGCCAGCAAGCCATCACAGCAACAGGAGATGTTCTTGACAAGACAATGAGTCGCGTCGAAACGCGCCAGCCTCTCGACGCGAAATTTGCAAAAAGCGTTTTTACAGGTGAAGAGCAGAAAAAGCTAGGCATGAGCGTTGCAAAAATGTTCAATTCGGTAGGTAACGCAGTCATTGAAGGCGTGACAAAGGCCGTTAAGACAATCAAGCCATCCCCGGAAACAATAGGTCTTGAGCAAGAAAAGGTAACGCAAAAAGTCGAAGGAGTCTTTCAATCAGTCGGCAAAGTGGCAGTTGCTGGCGTAAACAAGACGATCGAAGCAGTTAGCCCTGCTACAGCAACAGTTCCTATCACCGCAGGGGCTGGAGGAACCTTGGAAGCAGGTGCACCCTCAATCAACGCTCCTGTGCCTATCGCTCTTACAGTAAACCTTGTTGCAGACAATAATACACTTGCTACCGCAGTCTCCGCCGGGACACCTACAGGTGAGTCAGCCACAATAGGACAGAGAACTAATCAAGCCCGCCAGGTCGGTGATAAGCTCGGTGTCTCAGCCTAAGGAGTAGAAGTTGTCTAAACTCATATCTATTAAGGTGCAACAGTGGGGTCCTGCTCACGATGATCTTATGAGTTCACCAGAGATCACTAAGATTTTGCAAGAGCTACCTGAAGAGAGCAGGCTGGAAGTTGAGAAACATCTGCGTGCTTACGTGTCCGCGCTAGGTGGTGCGATCACGGCGTTAAGCAGCTTCAAGTCCTCATCTGAACGCCCGGGGAGCAAAAATGGCTGATGATACAAAAAAGGTGCTCATACCTAAGGATCGAAACGGTGACGATCGCCTGGATAATGACTTCACCGCAGCCAATGCTAATTACGGCGCCCTGCCCGGTTTTGGAAACTCAGGTCAGGATGACCTGCCACTAGAATCTCCCCAGCCCGTAGACAACGTAGAGCAGGTAAGCTTAGGTTCTGCAAGGCAAAAGGTCTTGAATGATACCAGGATTAATCCTCGTCAACCTGGGCCTACTGATACGCTCCGCTCACCCACACAGTTCCTGCCGGATCCTCTAGCACCCTCAACAGTTGACCGACCAGGCCCTCTTACTCTAGGTAGCATGTTTAACAAGGGCTTGCCTGGAATTAGGAAGCCTATCACAGATCCGACAGTCGGTGCCTCTCTGAGAGATATCGACACAGAGTCGCAGTCCTTAAGTCCGCAAAATTCTCCACAAGGGCGCACAGTTGCTGGAACTCCGGGCCCCGCTTATGGCAACCCTGACGAACAACCAGGCGCGGGTGAAACAGTCAGGCGAACAGTCTCTGCAGTACTCTCCAGAAATCGATTTGCAGGCATGTCCAAGAGGGTTTACGCTCCAGCTAACTCTGACCCTGATGAGCAAGTTATCGGCTCTTTCCAGCCGCAAGTGGGTGGGTATGATTCCGAGGCACCTACAGCTGAACCCACTCAAGCAGGTTATGCTTTCTCTCTTGAGGCTTTGAAGGACACGGCGGCGCAACTAATCAGCCAGGCTTCCGGATTTTCCACACAGGGCAGAGAGACGAACAGAGACCAGCGCTACGCTTCCGAGGGTGTGGCAGCATCATCCATCCGACCTAGAAATCTTCAAGAGGGTAGCATAACTAATGATGCCTTTATCAAGTCTAAAGCTTCCACCGGAGAGTTTGATGAGCCTGATGACGGAGCCCCTGTCACGACTTTCGGGCAGCTCAACACTCCGGATTCTCCCTATGCCGGCTTGAATCCAGTCCAGATGAAGGCTCTCGCTGATGCCATCATCACCGCTACAGTCACTGCACTTGACACCGGTGCTACTAACACGTTCATAAACCAGCTTACTTCTCGTGCCAATCGAGGCGTGGCACCCGGCAGCGTTCCCTACACCAAGGGTAAGTTTATTGAGAAGGCAGACGTGTCAGACGCTGCTCTGCGTACCGACCTCGGGTTCGCGCACACTTCTTTTCCCTATAACGAAGCCATCGAGGCAGGTAAGTCGCTGGTCTTTGGTATTGAAGACACGCCAATCGTAAACTCAAGCATAGGCGAAAGAGCATACCTTAAAGGAAACGCCCAGGCAGCGAGCTCCAACGTTGCCAATAATCCCGGGTTCTATGTTACATTTTGCAGAGCAGTGTTGAGAGATGCACAGAACCTGCAGGAGAAGTTTGCACAGCTGTCTTCTGCAGCGCAGGGCTCAAGCGATAGTATCATCGGCGCCACAACCTTGATCGATGCATTTCGATCTTCTAAGGTCGTAGCGTGCATGAACGTACTAGCCATGACAGGTGACTCTATCTTGTCTCGCGCACAAAGCCCGTACAAGGTTGACCAGCTCAAGTCATCAGGCGATCCAGGATTTACTCCTTTCGGCCGACCCCTAGAATTGCCAGGGCTGCACTACAGGCCAAGTTCCCACGCTATGAAAAGCCGGGACAGTGATGCTGAACCAGGGCAAAGCCCATCATCTATGCGCCTTGCGTGGAGAAACTCTTCAGCGCCGAGTTTATATCTGCTTCCAGCAGAGATTGAGTACGGTAGCGTTCAGAACACTTTGTCCACGTTTAGTAATGATTCACCAGCAGCTGCACACATTAGCATGGAAGGTATCACTAAGGCTTCGAGCGGTGAAGGCTCAGGCAACCGACTTCCCCAGGAATTCGTTGAAAATCATGAGCGAATTCTCGACGCTGAGTATGTGCCCTTCTACTTTCACGATCTTCGAACCGGAGAGATCATAGCGTTCCACGCCTTCCTGGATAACTTGAGCGACAACTTCTCAGCACGTTACAGTGCGCAGAAAGCGATCGGTAGGGCAGAAGCAGTCCAGATCTACGACTCAACTGAGAGAGATATCAGCTTTTCTTTCTACGTTGCTGCAACTTCTCGGGAAGACTTTAATGAGATGTGGTTTAAGATTAATAAGCTGATAACCATGCTTTATCCCCAGTACACGCAAGGAAGGCAGGTAAAGGATGAAACCGGCGGCAGCTTACTTGACTTTATTAATCTAGACCCTAATTTCATCATGCCATTCTCA
>MDSZ01104014.1_pt1 | contig 18465 bp, 15 predicted proteins | sample 811201 | NCBI WGS metagenome assembly MDSZ01 (sample SAMN05326647, study PRJNA326480) | marine metagenome | isolation source: seawater | place: Indian Ocean: North | collected 2010
ATCAGCTTCGGAATAGACCGCCACGGTGGGAATGCCCAACCGCTTGCAGGTCTTGATGACGCGCACAGCAATTTCGCCGCGATTGGCGATGAGGATCTTGTTGAACATGACCGGTCCTGTGGAACTTCTGTAATATGTGACGCCGGTTTAGCGCGCAGCGCGGGCGGTGGGCAAGTCGCGCTGCACGCGCGAACTAGTCTGCATCCCGCTCCTTGTGCGTCGTCTTGCGCGTTTCGAACAGATCCTGTTCATCCTCACGCCGCTCCAGCCAGCGAAACTCAACCGAGCGCAAGCGACTGACCACTTGCAGCAAAAAGGCTGTCGACCAGCCCAGCAGCAGAAATCCATTGGCGCTTTCAATACCGGCCAGCACTCGCCATCCCGGCTCGAGAACGATGTCGCCATAGCCCACCGTGGTGAAGGTGGACGTGGAAAAATAGAGCGCCGCCTCAAACGTCTCCACAACCCCGCCTATGCGATAAAGCGCGGCGTAGATCCAGATCTCGATCGCGTGCAGCAGGAAAAGCGCCTGCACAACGCCCAGGATCAGCCCCATCTGCCACCAGGGCGAAGACGTGTGATTGGAGCGCCCCTCCCGCCAACGCATGACCGCGATCAGACCAGCCAGGCCCGCCAGGTGGATGGCGGTCGTCAGCACCACCATCCCGGTGGACAGCAGCAGGTATGACAACAGGTTCATCTCAGCGTCTCCCTGTAGAACACCTCGTTCCGAAGCGCTCTCAGATGTCGATCACCGCGGCCAGCTCCATCGCCGAGCTGAATTGCTCGAACCTGCGCAAGGCGCGCTCCACAATCAGGTCCCCCGAATCCGGGGACGGCGTGATCATGAGCGAATCTGACGTCCGAACCAGCTTGAAAGATGACAGAAGCGGCCCGGTCCGTCCCGACAGGGCAGCGCCAAACCGTAAACCCAACCCCAGACGCATCGCGGCGTTGCGCTGTCCGTCATCCAGCAAATGACTGGACGGGCAGTCCTCGGGACGCCCGGACTTGCCCTCATAGCGATGATGCAGGGTCAGGGCGAGGAAGGCGCGTTCCGCATGGCTCAACCCGCCTATGGGCGCATAGAGCACCTGGGTGAACGCCAGATCGCCGCGATGATCGGGATGCAGCCGCGCACCAATATCGCTCAACCGGGCGGCGGCGGCGCGCAGACGCGTGTCCTTCGCCTTGCCGAAAACGGCCCCTTCCCCTTTGAAGGCCGGTTCCAGCCAGTCGGCCAGAGCGGTTCCAAAGCGGGGCTCCGGCGATGTTGACAGCGCCATGATCTCGGCGCCGCTCAAGAGCGGATCGCCATCTTCCACAAGCGATGGCTCACTGACGCAGACCACACCCTCACGCAGGCCATAGGCGGAGAACACCACGCGTTTGAACTGGCCCGCCTTCATGATCCGCTCAATCAAGAGCGCGGCATAGGGCAAGGTCGCGGCGCGTTTGGACGAGACGCCCGGCACTGACGCCAGCGAGCCTTCACTCTGGCTCATGGCAAACTGGGCTGTCGAGCGCACCTGTTCGGCGCTCATTTCGTATTCGTGCAAGAGCCGCAGCGAATAATTGCGCATGCTCATGGACAGATTGGCGAAGGAGCGCCATGCGCCGCCCACGGCATAGAATGTATCGCCAGATCCGGTCAGGATATCGCCAACCCGCGCCAGCTGTTCATCCACACGCTCGCGAAGCGTATCCGGCTTGGCGCCCGCCGCGCTCACGGCCAGCGGGCCCAGCGGCAGCGTCACAGCCGCTTTGGTGGCGCGTCCTTCAAGCCCGGTCAGTTCAAGACTGGACCCGCCCAGATCACCCGCCACGCCCCAGGCATCACCCACGCCCGCGAGAACGCCCAGCGCGGAATAGCGCCCCTCCTCCTCGCCAGTGAGTACATCAATGACGAGGCCGGTTTCCTGACGAACGCGTTCGACAAAGTCCGGCCCGTCTTCGCATTCGCGGACCGCGGCCGTCGCCACAACCCCGCGCGTCGTCACCCCTTTGGCGTCCAACAGGCGAGTAAAACGGATCAGCGTACGCAGGGCCGCTTCCACACCTTCAGGATTGAGACGCCCTGTCTGAGCCGCCCCCTTGCCCAGCCCGGCCATGGTCTTCTCATTGAACACCGGCCAGAGCACGCGCCCCTCGACCCGGAACTGGACCAGACGGACCGAGTTCGAGCCCACATCGATCACCGCGACATCGCGGCCTTTCAGTCGGGGCTCAGCGCTCCCGAAACCGAAAATATCACGCAAAGGCATCAATCGCGCGGCCCCACATGGGGAAAGGCCGGCGGCTGGTCCTGCTTTAGCGCTTCACCGCGCCCGGACAGAGACGGATTGGTCATGAAATACGCATGTGCGGAGAACGGATCCTCGACGCCATCCGTATCAAAGCGGGTATAGGAGCCATCGTGATTCATGTACCAGCTCTGGGTTTCGTCATTCAGGTTCGCGACCATGATCTGATCAAGCACCTGACGATGCACGGTCGGATTCTCAATCGGACAGAGCGTCTCGATCCGGCGATCCAGATTGCGCGGCATCCAGTCTGCGGAGGAAATGTAAATTTCCGCCTGCGGGCTGGGCATGGGCGCGCCATTGGCGAAACAGGCGATGCGCGAATGCTCCAGGAAGCGTCCGACAATGGATTTGACCCGGATATTCTCTGACAGGCCCGGCACGCCCGGTTTCAGACAGCAGATGCCGCGCATGATCAATTCACAGCGCACACCCGCCTGGCTGGCTTCGTAAAGCTTGTCGATCACACGCGGATGGACGAGCGAATTCATCTTCGCCCACACGCCAGCGGGCTTGCCTGCCTTGGCGTTCTCGATTTCTCGATCAATCTTATCGCAGATGAATTCGAGCATGTTGATCGGGCTGATCACCAGCTTTTCCAGCTCCTGAGGACGGGCATATCCGGTCACATAGTTGAAGATGCGCCCGGCATCGCGGCCAAAGGCCGGATCGGCGGTGAACAGCGACAGATCGGTGTAAATGCGCGCTGTGATCGGGTGATAATTGCCGGTGCCGAAATGGGCGTAGGTGCGAAGCTCCGAGCCCTCGCGCCGCACCACCAGCGAGATCTTGGCGTGGGTCTTGTACTCGATGAAGCCATAGACGACCTGCACGCCCGCGCGCTCAAGGTCCCGCGCCCAGCGCAGATTGGCCTCTTCATCAAAGCGCGCCTTCAATTCCACCAGCGCCGTGACGTTCTTGCCTGCTTCCGCCGCCTCGATCAGGGCCGCGATGATGGGCGAGTCCTTCGAGGTCCGGTACAGCGTCTGCTTGATGGTGATGACGTCCGGGTCCCGCGCCGCCTGACGCAGGAATTCCACCACCACGTCAAAGCTCTCATAGGGATGGTGAACGATCAGGTCCTTGGCGCGCACCGCCGCAAAGACATCGCCCCCATGATCCTTGATCCGCTCTGGAAAGCGCGGCTCATAGGGATCGAACTTCAGCTCGGGCCGCTCATCGGGGATCATCTGTCCCAGCTGCGCCATGCCCAGCAGCCCGTCCACCAGCTGCACGTCCTGTTTCTCCGCATGCAGCTGCTGGGTGATAAAGCGGCGCAGCTCTTCGGGCATGCCCGCCTCGATCTTCAGGCGCACCAGCACCCCGCGGCGGCGTTGCTTGAGCAGCGCCTCGAACTCGCGCACCAGATCCTCGGCCTCTTCCTCGATCTCGATATCGCTGTCGCGAATGATCCGGAAGGCGCCCTTGCCGACGAGATCGAAGCCGGGGAACAGCGCATCCATGAACAGGATCAGGATCGTCTCGAGCGCGATGAAGCGTTTGACGGGCCGGCCCTGCTCATCCACCCGCTCTGTCGGGATCTCGATGAAGCGCTTCACCCCTGCCGGCATGGGCAAAAGCGCGTTCATGATGCGCCCATCGCGCTGGCGCTTGAGCTTGAGCATCAGGGCGAAGCCCAGATTGGGAATGAACGGGAACGGGTGCGCCGGATCGATCGCCAGCGGCGTGATCACCGGCAGGGTGTGCGCGAGAAAGTCATCGCGCAGCCATTCGCGTTCCTTGGCGGTCAGCGTGTCCTGATCGACCAGCTCCACCCCTTCAGCGGCCAGCAGGTCCTGCAGCTCGCGCCAGGTCTCCTGCTGGGCGTTCATCAGGTCGGTGGCGGCGGCGTTGATCTGGTCGAGCTGCTGGCCGGGCGTGCAGCCATCCATGCCGGGCCGGTCCATGCCGTTGCGCACCTGGGCGCGCAGGCCGGCCACGCGGACCATGTAGAACTCGTCCAGATTGCTCGCCGAGATCGACAGGAAGCGCAGGCGCTCCAGCACCGGATGGCGCGGATTCCGCGCCTCCTCGATGACCCGCCAGTTGAATTGCAGCCAGGACAGCTCGCGATTGATGAACCGGTCCGGAGACGCCATCAGAGCCTCCACATCAGTCGGGGATCCGGAGGATGAAGGCGCTGCGTCGGTCATACCGGGACTCCAAACAGGCGAAGGGCGCGTTGCGTCAACTGGATAGGACTGACAACGCCTCGCGCGCAAGGGTGCGAGTGACCGGCCCCTTGCGGGCCAGCGCCTCACGATCGAGCCAGGCTGTCAGCCGCCTCGCGTAATCAACCGAACGCTCCATGCGATCAAGCAGATATTCAAGAACACCTGGTGACAGCGGCGTACGCTTGTCCCGGAACAGCTTCTCCATGACCTGCCGCAGCAACGCATCATCAGGTTCATGCAACACCGCGGTCTCGGTCGCGATCAGGCGTGAGGCGAGATCGGGCAGGCGGACCGGCCATTCCGCGGGCGCCTTGCCGGCGGTCATCAGCACGGTGACGCCGGCATCGCCGGCCGCCCGGTTAAGCAGATGAAAGAGCGCGTCCTCATCCACGTCCCTGTCGCAGTCCTCCACCAGAACCGCTGCGCCGCGCCCGACGGTCTTGAGCCCGTTGGACAGGCTGGCCGGGTCCAGTCGGGTGGCGCGGGTGCGCGCTGTCCACATATGCGACAGATGGGTCTTTCCGCTGCCTGCCGGTCCGACCAGCAGAAGATGGCCCTGCCGCCAACGCGGCCAGCGATTGACCAGAGCCAGGGCGGCGGCGTTCGCTTCGCTCACCGCAAAGGCTTCCGCCCGGTAATCGGGCTCCAGAACCAGATCGAGCGCGAGTTGTCCTGGCTTCATCAGCGACTGCGTACTGTCCACCCGAGCGTTTCATCCTCGGCCAGAACCGCGCCACGGGCGCGCAATTCGGCCATGACCTGTTCGCGTGCGCCGCGATGGGTGATCGTCATCGCTGCGCCACTGCGCGACACGGCGTCCAGGCGCGCATTCTGAATCAGCGACGCGCCCGTCACCGCCTGCTGCAGCTCACGCCATTCGGCGAGATTGTCAAAAAGAATGCTCACGTCCAGCTCGGCCACGCTCATGTCGCGCACGACGCTGGCGCGTTTCCAGGCCTGCTCGCGCGGTTCGATGATGGCGCGCGCCGCATCCACATAACCCCCCGCGACGCTGACCCGATCGACCGTTTCTCGCTGCAGCGCGCCCTCCGCATCAAAGCTGACGATCACGCCCGCCGCCCGGGTATTCCCCGCGTCCTGGCGCGCAACCAGCACCATAACCTGATCCAGGCCCGTCGTTTCCATGACGGTCTGCAGGGCGATCGGATCAAGCGAGACGATCTCTTCGAGCACAACGCTGTCAGCCGGCACGAGCCGGACCGGGGTCAGGGCATGTTCAAATCCGCCCCTGGCCCAGGCCTCCTGCCAGTCTCCGCCCAGCACACGCTCTCCGGTCGGGCGCTCGGTCACGGCGATCAGCGCGATCGGCGCCGCCTGGGATTCCACAAACGGCACGCCCAGCCCCGTCAGATAGCGCCGAACGGCCCGCGGATCGAACTCGAGGCTGAGCACGCCGCGATAGCGGGTGGACGAGCGTTGTTCGTCCGAGATCTGCAACCCGGCGAGCAGGCTGGCGGCCTCATCGGCGCTCACCACGGGCAGGTCTGATTCCATCCGGTCTTCCGGCAGCGTCAGACGCTCGATCAGTCGCACGGCGCCCTCTGTCTGGCCCTGTTGCAGAGCGGTGCGCTGGGCTTCGGTCGCATTGTCCGCGCGCGCATCAATGGCCACGCCATCCACCACGAAGGGATTGTCCGCCAGCGCTGCAGCGCTCATCGCGCCCGCCGCCAAACCCGCCAAAGCCCATTGCATCGCCTGCCTGATCGCTTGCATGGTCATCCCCTAATGCGCCAGTTCGACGGCGACTATACGCGCTTGGGCGCTGCGGTGAACCCTGTTGCGGCGCCCCGCCCCCTCGCGCTTTTGACAATTGCGCGCTATGCACGCGGAAACTGACGACTTGGCCAAGGGAGCCGCCCGTGTCCCAATCCGACGCGACCAACAAAACCGGACTGACCTACGCGGAAGCCGGCGTGAGCATTGATGCCGGCGATGCGCTGGTCCAGGCCATCAAGCCGCTGGCGAAATCCACGGCCCGTCCGGGCGCGGATACGGGTCTGGGCGGCTTTGGCGGCGCCTTTGATCTCAAGGCCGCCGGCTTCAACGATCCGGTTCTGGTGTCCGGCACCGATGGCGTGGGCACCAAGCTCAAGCTCGCCATCAGCTCGGGCATCGTGAACACGGTCGGCATCGACCTTGTGGCCATGTGCGTGAACGACATTCTGGCCCAGGGCGCCGAACCGCTGTTCTTCCTCGATTACTTCGCCACCGGCAAGCTCGACCCGGCCCGTGGCGCGGCGGTCGTTGAAGGCATCGCCGAAGGCTGTCGTCAGTCCGGCTGTGCGCTGATCGGCGGCGAGACCGCGGAAATGCCGGGCATGTATACGGGTGAGGATTTTGATCTGGCGGGCTTTGTCGTCGGCGCCGCCGAGCGCGGCGCGCTGCTGCCGCGTCATGACCTGATGAAAGAAGGCGATGCGCTGATCGGTCTCGCTTCCTCCGGTCCGCACTCTAACGGCTATTCCCTGATCCGCCGCATCATCGACCATGCCGGTCTGGACTTTGACAGCGATGCGCCCTTCGCGTCGGGCCGCAAGCTGGCCGAAGCGCTGCTGGAACCGACCCGGATCTATGTCAAAGCGCTGATGCCGCTGATCCGCGAGGGCCGCATCAAGGGCCTCGCCCATATCACGGGCGGCGGGATCACCGAGAACACGCCGCGAATGCTGCCCGACCACCTGACCTTCGAGGTGGATTATGAGAGCTTCGAGCGCCCCGCCGTCTTCAAATGGCTGGCAAAGGCGGGCAATGTCGCCGAAAGCGAAATGCGTCGGACGTTCAATTGCGGCGTCGGCATGATCCTCGCGGTCGAGGCGTCTGAGGCGCACTCGATTTGCGACACGTTAAACGCCGCGGGTGAAACCGCGAGTGTCATTGGCGTTTTGAAGGCGAGCTAAGCATGGCGAAAACCAAAGTCGGCGTTTTGATCTCCGGTCGGGGATCAAACCTTCAGGCCTTGCTCGACGCGGCCCAGCATGACGACTATCCGGCCGAGATCGTTCTGGTCCTGTCCAACAAGGCAGGCGCGCAAGGGCTCGAACGGGCGCGCAAGGTGGATGTGCCCACAGGCTTCATCGACCATACGCTCTACGAAGACCGCGAGGACTTTGAAAAGGATCTGGACGCGAAATTGCGCGAAGCTGGCGTTCAGATTGTCTGCCTCGCCGGATTCATGCGCATCCTGACGCCCTGGTTTGTCGAGAAATGGCGGGACCGCCTCATCAACATTCACCCCTCGCTCCTGCCCGCCTTCAAGGGCGTGCATACCCATGAGCGGGCGCTGGAACAGGGCGTGCGCGTCCATGGCTGCAGCGTGCATTTCGTGCGCGCGGAAATGGATGACGGCCCGATCATCGGCCAGGCCGCAGTGCCCGTCATGGCGGGCGACACGCCTGAAACCCTCTCTGCCCGCGTGCTTGAAGCCGAACACAAGCTTTCCCCCGCCTGTCTCAAGCTCGTCGCTGAAGGCAAGGCGCGCGTCTCGGCCGAATGCGTGCGCATTGCCGAAGGCAGCGAACCGGACGCCGAGACTGTTCTGATCAATCCGTCGGTCTAGCTCAGTCTCACGATCGCCGTGAGAGGACTGAAAGCATGAGCGAAACACCTGCAGATACGGTGTCTGAAACCGTCTATTCCGCGCTGTACGATGATGATGAAGCGCGGGTCTGCAAGGATGTTCCCGAAAGCGCCTGCCAGCACCAGCCGCGCAACTGGGTGTTTTCGACCCTGTCTCTCAGCCTGACCAAGACCGGCGACGCACTGGTTGATCCCAAACTGACCCTGACCTGGCTCTTGGGCGCTCTGGGCGCGCCGGCCTTTCTCATCGGTCTTCTGGCGCCGGTTCGCGAAGCGGGGGCGCTGCTGCCCCAGCTCTTTATCGCTGCTGGCATTCGCCAACGCGAGAAACGCAAATATGTCTGGGCTTTCGGCTCGCTGGGTCAGGCCCTGGCGCTGGTGATCATGGGCGTCATCGCTCTGAGCCTTGAAGGCGCGCTGGCGGGCTGGCTGCTGGTGGGGATGGTGGCCGTGTTCGCCGTTTCCCGCTCGCTCTGCTCGGTGAGCCACAAGGATGTGCTGGGAAAGACCGTGTCCAAAACCCGCCGCGGCGCGGTCAGCGGTTACGCCACCACGGTCTCGGGACTTGTGGCGCTGCTTCTTGGCGGCGTGCTGGTGGTCTCGCCTGACACCAGCGCTCCGATCATCGCCGGCCTGCTGTTTCTGGGGGCGGCCCTGTGGGTGATCGCGGCGCTCGTCTATCTCCAGCTCGCCGAGGCGCCGGGCTCGACCGAGGGCGGCGCCAACGCCTTTCCCGAAGCGATCAGGCAACTCCGGCTTCTCTGGACCGATCCCGATTTCGGCAAGTTCGTCGCTGCGCGCACGCTGATGATCGCCACATCCATCGCCCCGCCCTTCCTCGTCTCCGCAGCACAGGCGCGCACGGGGGCCGAGCTTGCGGGTCTGGGCGGCTTCCTGATGGCGTCCGCGGGGGCGGGCTTTGTCAGTGGCTGGGCCTGGGGACGACTGGCCGACAGATCGAGCCGCTGGGTGCTGGCGGCGGGCGGGCTTGCGGGCGCTGTCGCCTGTCTGGCAAGCGGGGCAAGCCTTCTGATGCAGGCGCCCTGGGCGGAGCTGATGGTGTTTCACGCCGCCATCCTCTTCATCCTCGCCTTCGGCCATCAGGGCGTCCGGCTGGGCCGCTCCACCTATCTGGTGGATCTCGCGGACGAGGACACCCGCGCCAGCTACACCGCCGTCTCCAACACGGTGATCGGGGTGCTTTTGCTGGTCTATGGTCTTGTCATGGGCGGGCTCTATCAACTGGCCGGCCCCTGGGTCATGATCGGCCTCGCCCTGAGCGCTCTCGCAGGCGCCGGGCTCGCCGTCTCGCTCAAACCCGTCTCTGGCTGACATGCGCATTACTGATGATCTCAGCATTGATGAAAGCCTGATCACCGAACGCTTCGTCCGCTCGTCCGGGCCGGGCGGCCAGCATGTGAACAAGACCGAGAGCGCGGTGCAGCTCCGCTTTGATGTCAGCGCTAGCGCCCTGCCCGACGCGATCAAGCAGCGCCTGAAACGGATTGCGGGCACGCGGATGACCCAGGACGGCGTGCTGATCCTGCATGTGGAAGACCACCGCTCCCAGGACCGCAATCGCGCCGAAGCCCGCACCCGACTCAAGCGCCTGATCGAACAGGCGAGCCGCAAGCCCAAGCCGCGCATCAAGTCCCGCCCATCCCTCAGCTCGATCAAGCGCCAGAAGGACAAGAAGGCGAAGAAGAGCCAGACCAAGAGCCTGCGTCAGAAGCCCCGTCTGGATTGAAGACCGACATATTGGCGTTTCTCCGGGACAAGTCCGTATACCTCCCATAGGCTTCTGGAAGCTATTTGGGGGAACATCATGAGTCTGACGATGAACACGAAACGCCGCACGCCCGGCGTGCTGTTCTTTGCATCCATGCTGGTGCTGATCTGGCTGACCATGATCACCCATGAAGCCGTGCACTGGCTGACCGGTCAGGCGTTGGGCCATGACATGTTCATGCAGCTCACCCGCGCCGGTTTCGTGCATGATGACGCCAACCCGACCCTGCTGGAGACAGCGCTCGTCTCGATCTCCGGCCCGGTCTTCACCTGGCTGCTGGGCGCGCTGGGCGTCTGGCTGGCGGTGAGCCGGAAGAGCTTTCTGGGCTATGAGCTGATCGTCGTGGCGTTCGCACAGCGTTTCCTGGCGCTGACCGTGGGGACGGTCGCCGGGGTCCACAATGACGAGGCGCGCGTCAGTCTGATGATGGGCCTGCCCTTCTGGGTGCTGCCGGTGATCGTGTCGCTGGTCCTGTTTGCAGGCGTGGTCATCGCCGCCCGCGCCACCCGCGCGTCCATCCTGACTCATGTGCTCAGCTATGGGGTGATCAGCATCGCCTTCACCGCAATCATCTTCGCCGACGGCACAGGACCGGGCGGTGACGGCTGCGGCGTGCTGTCAGACTATCTGCCGGACCGCTATGGCTGCGCAGGCTGATCACACAGCCCGCCGCCCGCCACTTCCAGCTCACGGCACAGCGCCACGGCGCCCTGCTCATCCCCGCCGTCTCGCAGCACCGACGCCAACCCGTTCACGGCCTCGACGTTCAAAGGGTCCAGCGCCAGCACACGGCGATACCAGAGCTCGGCCTGTTGCGGCTCACCTGCCTCGGCGCGCAAGCGCGCCACCGTCAGCCCGACTTCCGACTGCCAGGGCCGGATCGCGACAGGGTTGGCGGCGTAGTCGCGCGACATGGCTTCAAAACTGCGCGCCAGCAGGTCCGCCTGCCGCTCGGGATGACCCGACAGCTCCTCAAGCTCTGACAGGTTGATCATCGCCCCCCAGTTCTCAGGATCGATCACCAGCGCCCGGTCATAGGCCCGGCGCGCGGCGTCAAAATCCGACTGCGCCGCCTTGATAAGCCCCAGCGCCCTCCAGGCTCGCGCATGCCCGGGATCCAGCCGGGTCGCCTCTTGCGCCAGGGCCTCGGCGCGCTCAAGAGCCGCCTGAGACCGGGGTGTCTCCAACTCCCCCGATTGCAGCGCCTCGGTCAGGGTGGTGCGGTTCGCTTGCCCCTCCAGACCCCAGCGGATGACCCGTTGGGTGAGCGCGTTCGCCTGCCCGGCCAAGGCCGCTGCGTTCTGTGGATCGCCCGCCAGTATCCGCTCATAAAGGCGCAAGGCTGCTTCATTGTCAGCGCGTGTGTACTGGGCATAAAATCCGTCCGCGCGACTGAGCAGCGCACCGGCCTCGTCCGTTTGGGAGGCCATGGGCGGCGCGATGTCCGCAGGCTGGCGCAGGATCACGCTGGCCCCGACCAGAAGAACCACCAGCACCGCCGCAGAGGCCAGCAAGACCGTTGCGCTCACCCTCGGGCCCGTCTCAGTCTGCGCTTCCATAGCCGCGCCCAAGGGCGCCACCGGCATGATCAGACGATAGCCGCGCCGTGACACGGTCTGCACGAAGCGCGGCGATTTCGCGTCATCGCCCAGCGCCTGACGCAGCTTCCAGATGGTGCGCGAGAGGGCGTCGTCATTGACGCTGGCGTCAGGCCAGAGCGCACGGGCGATGTCGTCCTTGGAGCGCACCTCACCCTTCGCCTGAGCCAGATAGACCAGAAGGTCCATCACCTGCGGCTCCAGCTCGACCGGCCCCTCTTCGCTGGTGATGCGGTTCATCGCCGGTTCGACCCGGACCGGGCCCATCTGGAAGGGCGTATCAGCGCTCATGTCAGCTTTAATCCGGTAAAAGGAGGAATGGTCAGACAATCAGGAAGCGTCGGTCATGGCAATCTCGCCCCGGCCAGCCTCTCTGTTCAAGGCGCCCGCAAGAGGCGCTGAAACACCATGATGAGAGTACGCCATGCTATCGCGATCCCTGTTCGCCGGCCTTGTCGCCAGCCTTCTGCTCCCCGCCTGTCATGCGCAGGACCTTGTCCCGCCTCAAGACGCCCTGGCCGATGCGCAAATCCTGTATGACGGCTTGCAAGAGGCGCATTATGACCTGTTCGCCACGACACCCGAACCACTCTACGATCACTACTTTCGGGAGCTCCGCGAGGAGCTGGCCTCCGAACCCCGAAGCCTGCCGCAGCTGCATCGCGCCTTCCAGCGCTTCGCAGCGCACGCCCATTTCGCCCATACCCGTATCGAGGGCCTCAACCCGGGCTTTCTGGAGTATCTGTCAGACGACGACGCCCGGCTTTTCCCCGTGAGTTTTGAGGTGCGCGACGGCGAAGTGATCATCACCCAGGCGCCAGCGAATTTCCCGGCCCGCCCCGGCGACCGTATCATCTCGCTTGAAGGCGCAGCGAACTCTGACTGGCTGGCGCGACTGACGCGGAATGTCCCCGCCGAAACAGCCCCCTTCGCCTATGCCCAGATGGAAGGCAGCGAAGCCTATTTCGTCTGGCTCGAATACGGCGCGCGAGAGCGCTTCACGCTTGAGATCGAGAGCCAAGACGGCGCGCGGCGCACACTTGAACTGCCCGCAATCTCCTATGACGCGCTGATGGACCGGGAAGGTCTGTCCCGGCTGGATCTGAACGGGCGTGAGGCGCGCATGCTGACCGATGAGATCGCCTATCTGCGCCCTGGCCCCTTTTATGATCTTGAGGCGCAATCGGCGGAGACCGCGTATCTGCCCGAAGCGGTCTCGCGATTCTCCGACTTCGTGGACGCCAGCTTTGAGACCTTCCTCGCCTCCGGCGCAGAGGCGCTCATCCTCGATCTGCGAAACAATCCGGGCGGCAGCAATGCGTTCTCCGATCTGGTTCTGAGCTGGATCGCGGACCGTCCCTTCCGCTTTGCGTCCGACTTCCGCATCCGCATCAGCGAGCAGAGCATCGCTTCGAACCAGGCCCGGATCGATGCGGGAGATACCGGCTTATCTCGGACCCTGGCCGATCTTTATGACGGCGTTCCCGTGGGAGAGACGGTGAGCTTCGAGATCGACTATGTCCATCCGCGCGACGGGCGGCGCTTTGAAGGCCGGGTCTACGCCCTTGTGAACCGGCAGAGCTATTCGAACGCCGTCTCGGTCGGCGCGATCATTCAGGATTACGGCTTTGGCGTAGTGATGGGCGAAGCGACCACGGACATGGCCACCACCTATGGCGCGATGGAGCATTTCCCCTTGCCCCGCACCGGGCTTGTGGTCGGCTATCCCAAGGCCCTGATCATCCGTCCCAATGGGGATGAAAGCTCGACGCCGCTCATTCCGGATGTGCGTCTGCCCTCGCCCCGACTCGGCGATGAGGGCGACCGCGTCCTAGACGCAGCCATTACTCATGTTGAAGGCGTTTTGCGCTAGATGGTTATCCCGGCGGAGCCTTCCGCCGGGATGTCTCCTGCGCGCTCTGCATGCCATTCAGTTCAGGCCGCCTAGAGCAGAACGCCAGTCTGCGAGGCCGGATCCATGGGCTGAACGAGCCTTTCCACATCTTCGTCATCATAGAGCGTGGGCGGCTGAGTGTGGAACGGGCTGGAGCTGACCAGCCAGCTCAACGCTTCAAGCTGATTATCCAGATCGTCAAAGCGTGAGGCGCTCCACCCGTTCTGCATGAAGTCCATCGCGAGCGACATCGAAACCGCATAGTTGCACTGATACTCGTCACGCACGCGGATATGGCCCTCTACCGTGGGGGTTTTGATGTCGAGCCGCTTGGCGTTGAAGTCCATCGTCAGCCGGCCTCCGGAAAAGACGAACTCCGCTGAGCGTCGGCAAGACGCCTCGGGCATGTACTTGCCGCTGCTGAGAACGATCCGGGCCTGGCCAGGGGTCTCGAGAACCGCCGAGTAGAGCGTCGGGCAGCCTTTCTTGGGCGAGTTCCGGAAGGTTCCGACATTGAGTGAGAGGAGGTTTGAACGCTGCAGATCCACCTCGGCGCTCAGGGCCACCGTCACCGTATGGATGAACGTCTCATACAGCTCGCCGCTCTTGGTTGGATCCAGCGTCCACAACCGCCGATCATGGCTGGGGGACCGGTCGGGGCCTTCGAGGATCTCGATGCGCGCGGCCTCAAGCGCGCCCAGCTCGCGGGTTATGGAGGCATATTCCTTGGGCAGCCCCTCCGAGAATTCCAGATACTTCAGATACGATCTGTGAGGATTGTACAGATAGGTCAGCGGCAGCGACTTCTCGAGCGTGTAGTAACTGGCTGCAAAACCATCCTTGAACAGGACCGCCGCCCGTCGTTTCAGCTGCGCGATCTCGGACGTATGGGCTGATATCGGCTTTTCGACGACAAAGCGTATCCCCTCATCCGCCAGCAACTGGATATAATCCATGTGAGACGGCGTAGGCGTCGCAATATAGACAGGATGACGTTGCGCCTTGATCTGTTTCTCGATCTGGGCGGGCGGGGCGCCCTGAACCCGGAGCCCGGCAAGCGCCGCCTCGCCCAGCTCGGCGTTGGACAGCTCGTCCGTCATCACATCATAACGTCGGCCAGGAACCTCCAGAGCCTTCAAGGCCGGCAGAATGCGGTTCCGCGTCACATCGCCATAGCCGATGATCGAGAAGACCGTGGTCTGCTTGAAGCGCGTCTCCGGATACATCATCCGTAAATTGCCAATGATCAGAGCCAGGTAACACAATCCGAGCAGGCGCAATTCCCAGGCGCCCTGAGGGCTCGCATCTTCCCCCGCCCCACCGCCAAAAATGGCGAAGAACACATTCACCATCGGGCTTTCATAGAGGATCGAGAGCAAGGCGATCTGCGCGACCACAACGACAGGCAGAAGCACAAAGTACTCCGCTCGGTGGTACAGCGTATAATCGGGCTCAACAAAATTCCGGACGAACAGATAATAGAATATCCATCCGATCGTCTCGATGGTCAGCAGAATGACGACGGGCATGACGAACGGGCTGTATTTCAGCGCGTCGGGAAACAGGTTCGCCGCCGCAACCGCCACAATCATGACCGAGACGAAATAGCGCTCGGTATGGAGCGCGTGAAAATTCGGCCGCTTGCTGGAAGAGCGGTTGGACCAGTCCTTTCTGTACAGGCGCTTCCACCACTGCAAAGGGCTGATGAACCGGACCAGGGCGACCGTATTGAACAGCGCCCAGGCCAGCATCGAGTTGCGATCACCCCAATACCAGCTCGACCGCGGAGGGAAGGTCGTGATCGTTCCGATGAAACGCCAGACCCCGCCCAGGGTTCTGAGCAACCATCCCAGCAGGACTTCGAGCTTCTCTCTGATCGTCTCGGGAAGAGTCATGGGGCCATCATCGTGATGCGGATCACTGAAATCCCGCCAGGGTCTGCATCCTTGCCGGAAGTACAATGACGCAGGTTCGCCCTGCGTCCTCAAGGGCCGTGATCAAACAGGCTTCCGCAGGCAACGACAAGTCCGGCCGAGCCACGACCGGTGTCCAAGCGCCTGCATGCAAAAAACCCCGGCGGATGGCTCCGCCGGGGTCTTGTTCAGCTCTGCGAGAGGCAGATTAGCCGACGATCTCGTCTTCGGAGAAGAAGAACGGGATTTCCTGAGCGGCGGTTTCCGGCGCGTCGGAACCGTGCACGGAGTTGGCTTCGATGGATTCAGCGAACTCCTTGCGGATGGTGCCCGGCTCGGCGTTCTCCGGGTTGGTCGCGCCCATGACGTCGCGGTATTTCGCGATGGCGTCTTCACCTTCGAGAACCTGAACGACGACCGGGCCGGAGATCATGAAGCTCACGAGATCGCCAAAGAAAGGACGCTCCTTGTGCACGGCGTAGAAGCCTTCAGCCTGCTCTTTGCTCAGGCGGATGCGCTTCTGGGCGATGATGCGCAGACCGGCTTCCTCGATCTTGGCGTTGATGGCGCCGGTGAGGTTCCGCGCGGTTGCGTCGGGTTTGATGATGGAGAAGGTGCGCTGGATCGCCATGAATGATGGTCCCTGACTGGCCCCTCTGTCCTCGAGGGGTGAATGGATTTGCCGCGGCTTATAGCCATGCCGGACGAGTATGAAAACCCGTGTCCGCCATTGCGGCTGATGTCATGGCCCTAAAGCCCCTCAAATCCCGCCATGCGCCAGATTTCGTCAGGGCTGTACGCACTGAGCTCGACAATCCCGAGCCCGGAGTTCGCCATGGCGCGACGCACCAGCTCGGCGCCGGTGCGATAGCCGATCGCTTCACGGCCATCAGAATGCGCAAACATCCATTCGCCATAGTTGGCGTTCTGCGGCAAGGCGCGGATTTCCTCCGCCCAGGCGTTGAAGGTCGCGTCATCCAGCGGCGGATAGGCCGTCTCGCGACCTTCATAGTGCTCGGCATAGACATCGGCGAGACCTTCATTGGCCGCGGCTATCACGATACCGGGACCATAGGCGTTGTTCTCGATGGTCCAGCCCCGCGCGAGATGATGCATCTCATGCAGGCCTGTGCGCAGAAGTCCGGCGCGCGCCGCTGCTTCGGGACCGCCCGGATAGGTGACCGACATTTCCAGGACCAGCACGCCAGGGCGTTGCGCCCGGCCCGTCACCCCGCCCAGCGCATCCACGCCGGGACGGTTGATCGGGTGAAGCTCCACGGAAATCGCATCCGCGAGCTGGGGAAAGTCCGCTTTCGTGGTCTGATACGCCTGATTGAGAATATCCGAGATGAGGGCGCGCTCCGACGCGGTGTAGTCGTGCGTCTCGCTGGCCTGGAAGGAGACCGCCACGGCGGACTGGGCTCCGGCGACCTGTTGACCGGCGAGCGCGACCGTCGTTGTCCCTGTCGCGCCCAGCACCAGGGCGAGTGAGAGTGCTTTGAACATGACCAACCTGCTTGTTTTATGGTTATGCCCTCTGCCTAAACCCTGCTCATTTGGCTCTGGATTACCAAAAGCTGACAAATCGGAAAGCTTTCAGCCCGCCGTCCTCCGCGCAATCGACTTGCCCGGCGCGAGAGAGCGCGCTAACCGGCACGCCTCATGTTGCACATCAATGACCTCTCTCACCGCATCGACGGGCGCCTGTTGTTTGATCAGGCGACGCTGTTCCTGCCCGCCAAGACCCGCATGGGGCTGGTGGGCCGCAACGGCACGGGCAAATCGACCCTGTTCCGGCTGATCCTGGGCGATCAGAGCCCGGATGACGGCTCGGTCAGCGTGCAGCCCGGCGCCCGCATCGGCACCGTGGCTCAGGAAGCCCCGGCGGGTCAGACCTCGGTGATGGATTTCGTGCTGGCCGCCGACCTTGAACGGACGGCCCTGCTGGCCGAAGCGGAAACCGCGACCGATCCGCATCGCATCGCCGACATCCAGACCCGGCTCGCCGATATCGACGCCCATTCAGCCGAAGCGCGCGCGGGCGCGATCCTCAATGGTCTGGGCTTCAACACCCAGGACCAGGCCCGGGCCTGCGCGGAATTTTCCGGCGGTTGGCGCATGCGGGTGGCGATGGCGGCGACCCTGTTCGCCAAGCCCGACCTGCTGCTGCTCGATGAGCCGACCAACTATCTCGACCTTGAGGGCGCAGTCTGGCTGGAAACCCACCTACAGAAATTCCCCGGCGCCGCACTGATCATCTCGCACGACCGCGATCTTCTGAACGCCTCGGTGCACTCCATCGTCCACCTCAAGGATCTCAAGCTGTCCGTCTGGGAAGGCGGCTATGACCAGTTCCAGCGTCAGCTGGCGGAACGTCAACGCCTTCAGATGAAGATGGTGGAGCGTCAGGAAGACGAGAAACGCCGCCTGCAAGCGTTTGTGGACCGGTTCAAGGCCAAGGCCAGCAAGGCCAAACAGGCCCAGTCCCGCGTCAAGCGCATCGAGAAGATGCAGCCCATTGCCACCATGGTGGAAGACCCGGTCGCGCCGTTCGAGTTCCCCCATGCCGAGCGCCGCATGGCCAATCCGCTGGTGCGTTTTGACGAGTGTGAGACCGGCTATACCGAAGACAAGCCGATCCTGAAAAATCTCGGCATGCGCATCGACATTGATGACCGTATCGGGCTTCTGGGCCGCAATGGCGCGGGCAAGTCCACCTTCGCCAAACTGCTGACCGGCGCCCTGCCCGTCACCGCGGGCGCCATGCGCATGCATAAGAAGGCGGTGGTGGCCCATTTCGCCCAGCACCAGATTGACGCGCTGTCGCCCAACCATTCGGCCTACACCCATGTGCTGGAGCGTATGGAGGACGCGACCGAGGCCGAGCGCCGCGCGCGTCTGGCCCGCTTCGGTCTGCCGGCCAACCGTCAGGAAACCGCCGCCAAGAACCTCTCAGGGGGTGAGAAGGCGCGGCTCCTGATGAACCTCATCACGTTTGACGGCGCCCATCTTCTGATCCTCGACGAGCCGACCAACCACCTTGATATCGACAGCCGAGAGGCGCTGAAGGCCGCGATCAACGAGTTTGCGGGCGCGGTGATCATCATCTCTCACGACCGCGACCTGATCGAAAGCTGCGTGGATCGGCTGTGGCTGGCGGCGGACGGTACGATCAAGCCCTATGACGGGGATATGGA
>MDSZ01130388.1_pt1 | contig 18464 bp, 19 predicted proteins | sample 811201 | NCBI WGS metagenome assembly MDSZ01 (sample SAMN05326647, study PRJNA326480) | marine metagenome | isolation source: seawater | place: Indian Ocean: North | collected 2010
TAGATTTGAATCTAATAGCGAAGAGGGAAATTTATTTTCAGGTGCTAATCTATACTCAAGCGAAAAAATTCGAACTCCCATATGAGCTGCAAAAAATTGCAACCATGGATCATGAGTATTAATACTACCCAGAACATATCCCCCGCCATGAAAATATAAAATTGGTGAACTAATTGATAGTGTTTCTGGATAATATTCTCTTAATTTTAAATTGCCAAATTCAGTATGTATTAAATGATTAATTCTTTTAACAGGCATGCATGGCTTGATATTCAAAGGCAACCCTTCTCTAGCTATCAGCACCTTTTCCCTAAAATCTTGAGCAGAAGCAGCAGAGTTTGGATCATCAAGAGTATTATCTTGCAATGATTGAAGCCTCAAGAAAACTTGGGTTTGAAAATCTAGAATCTGATTATTGACAATAATTCTCTTTTGAAAGAAGACGCATCTTAGAAACCAAATTGGCAACACAAAGAAAATTTTTAAAAATATTTTAATAACCATAGTATCTCTTATAATGCATCAATGAATATAAAGGGCTTATTATACTCGTTTGTTTTTCTATCCGGATTTATATTTAGCAAGGTCGAATTTAATGAGAAATATTTATTAAATGTTGATGAAGCATTTGTATTTCATGCTTCAGTTAAAGGGGATGAGCTTCTTGTTTCTTGGGAAATACAACCAGGATATTACCTCTATAAGAAATCAATTATCTTTAAAACTGGGAACAATACCTTACCGTATAGTTACATTGAAAAAGATGAATCGATTATATCAGATGAATTTTTTGGAGAGTCGGTTATCTTTAAGGATGTTTTAAGGCTTGATGCTAAGCTATTAGATGTTAATCTAGGCGAAGATAGAGATATTAAAATAATTTACCAAGGCTGTGCTGAGGGCAAATTTTGTTACCCAAAAGTAATAAAAAGCCTCTAAAATCGTTTAATTTCTTTAAAAAACCTTATAAAATCTGTAAAAATGAATATTTTAGTAATACATGGTCCTAATTTAAATTTACTTGGTGTAAGAGAGCCTGAAGTGTATGGCTCAATTACAATGGAAGAAATTAATCAGGGTTTAGTTGATAAAGGGGCTGCTCATAATATCAAAGTGGAAACATATCAAAGCAACGCTGAGCACGAAATAGTTACTAAATTGCAAGATTCTATGAATCACATAGATTTCATAATTATTAACCCTGGAGCTCTAACACATACTAGCATCGCAATTCGTGATTCTTTGCTGGGCATAGGAGTACCTTTTTATGAAGTTCATATATCAAATATATTCTCACGAGAAGAATTTCGACATAAATCCTATTTTTCTGATATTGCAGATGGTGTAATTTGTGGACTTGGTACTCAAGGATATGAACTAGCACTAAGTAATATTATTAGAAATAATGAGGCCGATAAATAATGGATATTAGAAAAATTAAAAAATTAATTGAAATGCTTCAGGACTCAGATTTAAATGAAATTGAAGTTCAGGAAGGCGAACAATCGGTAAGAATTGCTAGGGGCAATCATAAATCTTATGGGGTTCAATCTTCATCCATTACTCCAAATCACATTGATCCTGATTCGAAAAAAAATAAAGAAATAAATGTCGATTCAGGATCATTAATCAAATCGCCAATTGTTGGAACTTTTTATAGAAAACCGGCCCCTGATAAACCACCATTTGTTGAAATAGGTAGTAATGTCAATAAAGGAGATGTGGTATGTATTGTTGAAGCAATGAAGATGATGAATGAAATTAAATCAGAATTTACAGGCAAGGTTTCAGCTATCCATATTGAAGATGGAGAGCCTGTTGAATTCGATCAAACTTTAATCGTAATAGATTAATGTCAAAAAAAATCCTAATTGCCAATCGCGGAGAGATTGCTCTGCGAGCTCTTAGAGCTTGTAAAGAGCTTGATCTAAATACGGTTGCAATTTATTCGTCTGGTGATAGAGACCTTAAACACTTAAGACTAGCTGATGAAACAGTATGTGTGGGACCTATAGATCCTCTAGAAAGTTACCTTAATATTCCTTCCATTCTTTCTGCTGCTGAACTAACGGGTGCTGATGCAGTCTATCCCGGATACGGTTTTCTTTCAGAAGATGCTGATTTTGCTGAAAGATGTGAAGCAAGTGGATTTATATTTATAGGTCCTCCTGCTAATGTCATCAGACAAATGGGGGACAAAATTACTGCAAAAGATCTTGCTGAGAAATCAAATATTCCTATAGTGCCAGGCTATAAAGGAGACATTCCTGAGTCTGATGATGCCATAAAGAATATAGCTACAGATGTAGGCTATCCTTTGATAATTAAATCATCAGCTGGTGGAGGCGGCAGAGGGATGAGAGTTGTTAAAGACGATTCAGAATTGATTTCTTCATTACAAATTACAAAACAAGAGGCTAAGAATGCTTTCGGAAATGACACCGTATATTTTGAAAGATTTATACAGAGCCCTCGCCACATTGAGGTTCAAATTGTTGCTGATGGAAAAGGAAATGTCATTCATTTGGGCACTAGAGATTGCAGCATGCAAAGAAGACATCAAAAAATTATTGAAGAGGCCCCTGCTCTAGACATTAATGAAAATGCATTAAGAGAAATATTAAATGCCTGCTTGGTTCTTACTAAAGATCTTAAATATTCAGGCGTGGGAACTATAGAATTTCTTTATGAAGATAATAAATTTTATTTCATTGAAATGAATACTAGAATTCAAGTTGAACACCCTGTGTCTGAAATGATTACAGGCTTTGACATTGTAAAAGCACAATTAAAAATTGCCTTAGGCATGGAAATAACTCTTAATCAAGATGAAATTATATTCCGTGGGCATGCTATGGAATGCAGAATCAATGCTGAAGATCCAAAAACATTTATTCCATCACCTGGGACCATTAACAAAATGCATCCCCCGGGTGGATTTGGAGTTAGATTTGATTCTCATATCTACTCAGGATACGAGGTTCCTCCTTACTATGACTCTCTGCTTGCAAAAATTATTACAACTGCGAATACTAGAGAATCATGTATAAAAAGAATGTTAAGTGCCTTAGATGAATTTTTTGTTGAAGGCATCAGTACAAATCATTCTTTGCATCAAAAAATCCTAAAAGACAAAATATTTTGTCAAAATGAACACAATATTAACTATTTAGAGGGATCTTTTTTAAAGCAATGAATTTAAAAGAATACAAACCATCAGAAATAGAGAGTGTTATACAGGAATCATGGAAGGAAAATGATTCTTACAAAGCTAAACCATCAAAATCAAAAGAAAAGTTCTACTGCCTTTCAATGTTTCCATATCCTTCTGGAAAGTTACATATGGGTCATGTAAGAAATTATACGATTGGAGATGTAATTTCTAGATTTAAAAGAATGCAAGGCTTCAATGTACTTCAACCAATGGGGTGGGATGCATTTGGACTACCAGCTGAAAATGCAGCCATTGAAAACAAAGTTGATCCTCAAAGCTGGACTGAGCAAAATATTAAAAATATGAAATCACAATTGGAGAGACTAGGCTTCAGTTATGATTGGTCAAAAGAAATTAAAACCTGTGATCCTGATTATTTTAAATGGGAGCAAGAGATTTTTACTCTGCTACAAAAAAAAGGTCTCGTATATAGAAAAAAATCCTTAGTCAACTGGGATCCTGTGGATGAAACTGTTTTAGCAAACGAGCAAGTCATCGATGGAAAAGGATGGAGATCTGGAGCAACTGTTGAACTGAAAGAGATTGATCAATGGTTTTTAAAGATTACCGATTATGCAGATGAATTACTTTCATCAATTGAAAGTTTAGATTGGCCAGAAAATGTAAAATCTATGCAAAAGAACTGGATTGGTAAATCATTTGGTTCAGAGATAAAATTTTCTTTGCAGGATAATAAGGAATTAACTGCTTTTACAACAAGAATTGATACCATTTATGGTGTTACTTACATAGCTATTTCGCCAAATCACCCATTAGCTCAAAATTTAGCTGCTGAAAGCTCAGAAATAAATGAATTTATTAAGAAATGTAATGCAACTAAAATGGCAGAAGCCGAAATTGCTAAGGCTGATAAATTAGGCCTCAAAACAAATTTAAAAGTAAAACATCCATTCTCAGATATTGATCTTAATGTTTGGATTGCAAATTATGTTCTGATGGATTATGGAACAGGCGTGATAATGGGGGTTCCAGCTCACGATGAAAGAGATTATGAATTTGCACAAAAATATAATATTGATATCAAACAAGTGATTGAATGCGATGAATTACCATCTTCAAAAAAAGGAATCCTTCTTGACTCAGATATTTTTACCGGACAGGAATCAGATGAAGCAATTCAAAATATTAATGATCTCCTAGAAAAAAATAACATTGGTAAAAGTATTGAGAATTTTAGATTAAGAGATTGGGGTATAAGCAGACAAAGATTTTGGGGTTGTCCTATACCTGTCATCTATGAAAATGGCAAGCCTATTTTCTTAGAGAATAAAGATCTTCCAGTTAAGTTACCAAAAATAGAAGATGGAGAATCACCGAAACCACTGAGTCAAAATAAAGATTTTTTTGATTTAGGTTCTGGAAAATCTCGTGAAGTTGATACTTTTGATACTTTTGTAGATTCATCATGGTATTACGCAAGATTTACAGCAGCAGATAATAATGAACAAGCATTGGATGATAATTCAAAGTATTGGCTTCCTGTCGATCTTTATATTGGTGGGATTGAACACGCAATATTGCATCTTCTCTATTCAAGATTCTTTCATAAAGCAATGAGAGATATTGGTCTTGTTGAAGGTGATGAGCCTTTTAAAAAACTCCTTACGCAAGGTATGGTTTTGAAAGATGGATATAAAATGTCAAAGTCTAAAGGCAATACTGTTGATCCTCAAAAGTTTATTGATAAATATGGAGCTGACACTATTAGGCTTTATATGATGTTTACTTCTCCACCTGAACAATCTCTTGAATGGTCAGATACAGCAATTGAGGGCTCTTACAGATTCTTAAAACGAATTTGGAACCTTGTATCAAATAGAAAGATATTTTCTGAACCACAGCCTAAAGAATTTACAAAACCCGAACTTGAGCTTCGTCAAAAAAGCCACCGGACACTTAAAAAAGTTAGTCATGATTTTGCTGAACGAAATTCATTTAATACAGCAATAGCCTCGGTTATGGAGCTATTAAATGCAATACCTGAATCATTCAAGGCTAATGATGCAACCAATTCAGAAAAATTTTGTTTAGATGAAGTTATTCTATTTACTTTAAAAATGTTATCACCAATTACCCCTCACATTAGTTTATATTTATGGAAAGAATACACAGATACTGATGGAAAAGATTTCGAAAATAGTTGGCCAAGATTTAATGAAGAATTTCTGAAATTGGAGAACTTTCAACTCATTATTCAAGTTAATGGAAAAGTAAGGGGGAAAGAGAACATATCAATCAATAAGGATCAAGCAGAAATAGAAGTGTTAGCAAAGAAAAATGAAAATGTTAAAAAAATTCTAGCTAACAAGTCTATAAAAAAGGTAATCTATGTAAAAGAAAAACTAATTAATTTCGTAATTTAAATGAACTACATAACCCCTTTCGACGACTATCCAATTCATCAAGCAATAGAACCAATAACTATTCCCGGACCAACAGATAGGAATTTTTATGACAGGTATTTCTTTAATGGAATGGATCCTGATAATGAGTACATCTTTGAAATAGGAATTGGGCTCTATCCTAATAGGCATGTAATTGATGCTCACTTCAGCATATCTTATAAAGGAAAACAATATTCATTTCATGCAAGTCAACGCCTAAATCAAAGTAGAGTCCCCATAAAAGTTGGGCCTATGACTTTGATTATTAATGAACCGATGAGTGAACTAACTTTTTCCTTAAAAGATCCTGATAATAAATTAAATTGTAATCTTAAATTTTTAGCTAATTCTGTTGCACATCAAGAACCAAGATCACTATTAATGGAAGGCACTAGGACAATAATGAATACAATTAGATTTACTCAACTTGGCAAATGGACTGGTGAAATTGAAACTGCAGCAGGAACAGTTAATCCTAAAGAAATTTATGGAATTAGAGATAGATCCTGGGGAGTAAGACCGGTAGGAGAGCAAGAAGGAGGAGCTCCGGGAATGCTCAATGAAGAACCTGGTGTTTATTGGTGCTGGGCACCGATTCACTTTAATGATTTCTGCACGCAATTTGGAACATTTGAAGATAGAGATGGAAACACAACCCAAATATCTGGACATAAGCTACCCCTTTACGATGATATGTCTTCTACACCATCTGAAATTGAAGTTGAAACTATTCATTCTCTAAATCACTCCGTTAGCTGGCAAAAAGGATCAAGATGGGCTACTGGAGCAAAAATCTCAGGCCTTCTTAATAATAAAGAAGAATTTAATATGGAACTTGAAACAATGGGTCCAATTCTATTTTGTAAAGGAATAGGTTATCAACATGATGAATGGAAACATGGTGTTTGGAAAGGAGAAATCGAAACGGGCTATGAAGTTTGGGATTTATCAGAAATTGATCCAGGAGATTATACTTTCTTTCATACACATCAGATGGCTAAAGCAACACTGGGCTCAGAAAAAGGATTCGGAATGCTTGAGAACTTAGTAATTGGGAGGCATGACCCTTCTGGTTTTAAAGATTTTTTTGATGGAGCAAAATAAATTTAGAAAGTATTTCTCAATACTCATATCTCTTCTTTTAGTTTCTGCTTGTCAGTACAGCTGGGTTGAAGAACAAACCGTATACCTTAATAAGATTGAATTTGGCCTTAATGTTCCAAATTCGTTTAAACAAAAATCAACAAAGTATTTTATTCAAAACTCATCGAAAAATGATATAGATCTCAAAATTTTAAACCTAAGATTTAAGAAAAAAAATTTTTATGGGGGCCCTGCTGCGAGATCAAAACAGATAGAAGTTATTGGTGAACTTGAATATAGCTTTCAGGATGTGATTTCTAGTAGAAATGGCACTCTTCTAACTTCCGGCTGGGTGCCGGTTAATGAAACTAATCCTCAGGCTGAAATAATGGCACAAAAACAATTAATTCAAGAATTAGAATTAGTTTTATTAGAAGACCTTGTTCAGGAGTATTGGTTAATTGAAAGTTAATTTCTTAAATTTTTCTGATCCCAAAGATCATAGATTTTTCCTTCTGACAGGCAATGAATTTGTCTTAAAACAAGAAGCGGTCAATGCTATTTTGCAAAATTTAGGGAAAAGAGGGTTTATAGAAAAAGTATCTGTGCATCAAGACGAAATAGATAAATCCCAAGAGATAATCTCAAGAAATATGGGGGGTTCATTATTCCAAGAGAATCTTATTCTGCACATTAAACACTCATCTGGAAAATTTCCAGATGAAACTAAATCTCTCCTAGAAGATGAAAATCTTTTTTACTCGTCTAATATTGCTTTAATTATAGAATCAAGTATTGAAAAACCTCCAGCAAATGGAGCATGGATCAAAAATCTTGATGCGCATGGTCTAATAATTAACTGCAACAAACTTAAACTAATGGAAGAAAAGATTTGGCTCAAAAGACAATTGGCCTTCTTGCCAGAAGATTTACTCCCTATATTTGGAGGTTCTATTTTTCAGAATAATGAATCAAATCTCATGGGTCAAAAGAACGAAGTTGCTTTGCTCAAGCTTTTATTTTTGAATCAAGACGAAACAGGCGAAACTACAGGAGACAATATTATCTTTAGATCAGGCATAACTGCATTTGAACTAGAAGATTTATTGATCAGTAGAAATTTTAAAAAGGCTCTCCAAACAATTTCTTTTATGAAAGACCATGACCGTCTAAATTCTGCACCTATTATATGGATAATTGCTAAAGTTATTAACTCATGCCTAGAGTCACTTAAATCTTCAAATAAAAGATCTGCATTAAAGAACTCTGGAGTGTGGTCATCAAAAATTAACCTTTACTTAGACTTAATTAAACAAGCAAATCTTAAAGAATTTCTAAACTTAAATGAAGAAATTCTAAAAATTGACTTGATAAACAAAGGTTTGCTAAAGGCCCAGACTTGGGAACAAATCGAAAGAGTTATTATGAAGCTTCAAGAAGCAACTGCATTGCAGAATTGAATAATTCGGTGATATCTAGGTACCCACTATAATCTTCTTGTAATTTGTAATCTGTACCAATCAAACTATTTATCGGCAAAATACCCTTGGTTGAACTAGTAAGCCATATGCAGGGTGAATCATTAAGATCTTCAATAGAACAATTACCCTCTTTAACAAAATAAGATGTTTCTTTAAGCGCGTTGATTAAAATTGATCTAGTAATGCCAGGAAGAATATTCTCTGATTTTGCTGATGTTCTTACATTCCCATTTGAATCAAAATAAAATACATTACTAGAGCCTCCCTCAGTTATGTAGCCATCTTTATGCATAATAACTTCTTGGCAACCCAAAGATTTTGCTTTATTCATAGCCAAAATATTACCAAGCAATGCAGTGGATTTAATATTGCATTTTCCCCATCGCTCATCATCGCATAGCATGGCGCTAACTGATGAAGATGGAAAACTAGTAGGCATTGCATAACCAAACCTTTCTATCTCAAGATCATCTTTATAAAAGTGTGATCTAACCAAATCAACACCTCTCGAGATTTGAAAATACACATACCCATCTTTCTCAACTAAAGTCTCAGCAAGTTGTTTAATATCAGAAGTAACTCTTTCAAAATCAATGCTCATATCCATTAAACGGGCACTTTCTTTCATGCGGTCAAGGTGCTCTTTGAAACATAAAGGTTTGCCTAAAAAATATGGAATCACTTCATAGATACTATCTGAAAAAGTATAAGCGCGTGATAAGGGAGACACCTTAATTTGCTCTAAAGTATTTAATTGTCCCTGATATATAGCAGGGATATTAGTCATTTTGGCCTATTGAAAATAAGCTCATTATCCAAAATACAAATCTAGCCCATATTCTGCCAAAAAAACCTTTAGCTTCAACAGACTCAATAGCAATAAGTGGAGCAGATAGAACTACCCTATCATTAGATAAAAATTCAATATCGCCAATTACATCACCCTTAGATATTGGTGCTTCAATGTTATTATTAAAATTGTAATTAGCCTTTATGCTTTTGAAATCTGATCGAGGCAATGTTAATAAAATATCCTGCTTAGTTCCTAAAGGAACATTATCCATTTTGCCGCCCCAAACTTTAGCAGCAGTAATCTCAGTATCTTTAGTAATTAGTTTTTGGGTAGCAAAAAACCTAAACCCATACTCAAGAAGTCTCTGAGATGAAGTTAATCTTTCGTTTTCTGAGGGACTGCCTGCTACTACAACTATCAACCTCATATCATTTCTCTTAGCTGAAGAGATCAAGCAATAGCCAGCTGATTCAGTATGACCGGTTTTTACTCCATCAACTGTATCATCTCTCCACAAGAGCTTATTACGATTAATCTGTCTTATCCCACTAAAGGTAAATTCTTTCTCTTTATAAATTGCGTAATGATCTGGAAAATTGTTAATTAATTGCATTGTCAGATGAGCCAAATCTTTTGCAGAAGAAAAATGATTTGGATTAGTCCATCCTATAGCATTTTGAAATAAGGTGTTGCTTAAACCTAATTCAGATGCATAAGCATTCATAAAATCGACAAAACCCTCTTCTGAGCCTGCTACATATTCAGCCATTGCAACAGTTGCATCATTTCCAGATTGGATAACTATACCGGAAATTAAATCGCGAACAGAACCCCTTTTTCCCGCCTCAATAAACATTTTCGATCCACCTGTTTTCCATGCCTTTTCACTTATCAAAACTTTGTCGTCAAGACTGATAGCGCCACTAGCTATTTGATCTGCTATAACATATCCACTCATAACCTTAGTCATGCTAGCAGGTGAAATTTGATTATCTGAGTTAAATTCTGCGATTACAGTATTTGTATTTGCTTCAAGCAAAATATAGCTATCTAAATTTAATTTAGGCGCCTTAGGAACCATGGACTGAGCCAAGCCATCAATACAAAATGGAGCAAAAAGTAAGAGGTAGATTATTTTTTTCATATATATTGCCTAAAATTCTAAGGATAAATCATACACGGCTTTCGCATAAAAATGGCTACGATTATATTTAGTGATAGCAATAAAATTATCATCACCTATAAAGTATAAATCCTTTGGTTTATTTATTAGAAGGGTTTGGCCAGTCTTTATTAAATTTTTATCTTTAATATTATTGATGGCCATTAACTCTTTTAATTTAATATTGTTGCTAATTGCAACAGATAACAAACTGTCGCCTTCTTTTACAATATATAACTCTTCAACACCTTCAACGAAATGAAGTGGAATAAATCTTTTTAATTTGCTCTGATGCTTGTAAATCCTATTAACATCATTTAATTCGATCTGTGTCACTATATCGCCACCTCTTTTCCAACCGTGCTTTTTAAGATAATTAGCAATACTGGCAACTGCATCTGGGACAGAGTTAAATAAGTCTGCATAGCCATCGCCATCATAATCTATTGCATAAGCTCTATAGCTAGATGAAATGAACTGACCATACCCCATAGCGCCTGCATATGATCCCTGCACTGAATTAATATCTAGATTATTTTCTCGGGTAAGAATGAAAAACTGGACCAATTCACTTTTAAAAAATTTTGATCTTCTAGGAAAATCAAAACCAAGGGTGGCTAAACTATCTAGAACCCTGTAACTACCTTTAATTTTTCCATATCTTGTTTCAACACCCAAGATAGAAGCGATAATCTCTCTAGGCACTCCAAACTCATCTTCTACCCTATTAAATAATTCAGAATGTTCATTGATAAATTTTTTACCATTAAGAATCCTCTTCTCTTCTAAGAAAAGTTTTTTGTATCTGTCCCATGTCCAAGTAAACTCAGCTGGTGATGACATAGATTCTAAAATTCGTTTCTCTTTTTTTGCCTCTTTTAAAGCCTTAATCACATATTCTTTTTCAAATCCGTGTTTTGATACAAGTTCCTCAATAACATCTTGTGCTTCTGGATGATTGGAATAATCAGCAAAAACAAAATTTGAAAAGAAAAGAAAATATATAAAAAAATATTTCATTGAGGTAAGAATTTTTTATGAGTTCCCATAGATATAATTATGCCAAATGCAAAAAATAAAGATATCAGAGAAGAGCCTCCCTTGCTTATAAAAGGTAATGGCATTCCTACTACAGGCAAAAGACCTACTACCATGCATAAATTTATAATTAAATTTGCAGCAAATGTAAGACTAAGTCCCCCTATTACTAACCTGCAAAATCTATCTCGAGCATTTAATGCTAAATATAGACACCTAAGAAGTATGAATAAATAAATGCTAAGTAATAAAATCACCCCAAAAAATCCAAATTCTTCACCAATTACAGAGAAAATAAAATCTGTATCTGTTTCTGGAAGAAAATTTAGCTGTGTCTGAGATCCCTCTCCGAAACCCTTTCCAAATAACCCGCCTGAACCAATTGCAACTTTTGATTGGATGATATTCCAACTTGCTCCAAATGGGTCAGATTCAGGATTAAAAAATGTTGCAATTCTCTGACGCTGAAAGGGTTGCAAAAGAATGTTCCAAATAAAAGGAGAGCAGATAATCAATAAAACAAAAGACCCCCCCATAAAACCCCAACTTAAACCAGAAAGAAACAGCACAAAAAGTCCAGATAAAAGAACAATTAAAGCTGTTCCTAAATCCGGCTGTCTATATACCAAGAAAAAACAAAAAAAGATTATCAGCAAACTAATTATCACTTCCTTACGTTGTATAGGTAATTTTTTATCAAATAGAAAACTTGCAAGAAATATTGGCACTGCTAACTTTAATAATTCTGAAGATTGGAAAGAGAAATTTCCCACTCTAACCCATCTTTGTGCTCCATTAATCTCAGGTCCATATAAATAAGTAACGCCTAATAAAAACAATGAAATAATTAAAAAAATTCTTGACATTCTTCTAAAAATATCTGGGTCTGATTGACTAATAAAAATCATGATAATGAATCCAAAGACAACATAAACTAATTGTCTGGAAACCATGCCAATGTCTCCATTAGACGCAGAAAATAAGAAAAATAAACCCAAAGTAGATATCAAAAAAATACTAAAAAATAAATATGGGTCGAAGTATATTTTTTGCAAAGTTTTATTCATCAATTAAACTCTTTAAGACCTCTATAGCTACGGGGCCTGCAACAGCTCCCCCACTTTCAGCATTTTCAATAACAACAGAAACCGCATATCTTGGATTTGGCATTGGTCCAAAAGTAATGATCAAAGAGTGATCTCTTAATAGCTCTGAGGCTCTTACTTCTTGGTAAGCTTCCTTACTATCTAAGCTCACTAATTCAGCAGTCCCTGATTTTCCAGCTACTTGAAAATCTTTAAGGTTGCTTATGCTGCGAGCAGTTCCCCAATCACTCTCAATAACGCCCAATAAGGCGTCATGCATTCTAACCCAATCGTAATCGCCAAAACCTTTGTGTTCCCAAATTTTTACAGATTTACCTTGGTTAACTGAAGAAACAATAGAAGGCTCAATAATCTTCCCTTTAGCAGCAAGAATAGATGCATAATTAGCAAGTTGCATTGGGGTAACTACTAAGTAACCCTGCCCGACGCCTAAATTGACAGTATCACCCTTCACCCAACCAACATTCATGATGCTATATTTCCATTCAGAAGTTGGAACAAATGCTTGATCTTCCTCAAAGCAATCAAAACAGACCTCTTGACCAAAGCCTAAGCTATTTAGATGCTTAGATAATTCATTAATATCAGCTTGATATGCAAGAGAAAAGAAGTAAGTATTTGAACTGACCAAAATTGCTTTTTTCATATTTACTTTACCATGACCGCCTTTTCGCCAACCCCTATATACTCTTCCTGTCTCGGGTAAAGTAAAAAACCCAGGATCTTTTATTTCAAGATCCCAATCAACAATATCATTAGATAGTCCATACATACCTATTGCGGGCTTAATTGTTGATGCCGGTGGATATCTTCCTTGCAGAGCTCGATTAAAAAATGGTTTCTCGGGGTTATTAATCAATCTTTTAAAATCATCTTCATTCATCCCATTTGATAATTTATTTATTGAGTAGTTAGGAGAGCTATACAAAACATTGATGCCCCCAGATTCAAGATCTATTGCCACAACTGCACCTTTTCTATTTCCTAGAAACTTAGCTGCACTTTGTTGAGCATCTATATCTAAATGTGTAAACAAATCAGATCCTTTTTGTGGCTGAGTTAAAGATAGTGATTTAATAAACTGTCCTCTCGCGTTCATCTCATAGACCCTGACCCCATGTTGGCCATTTAAATGATCATTGTAGGTCTCTTCTAACCCTGTGCGACCCTTTATAAGACCATGCGCATAAGTTAATTCAGTATCTTTCCAATGACTCCGAGGAATCTCAGGCATCAAATCATAATCATCTTCTGTTCTTGAGGTATACCCTAAAACATGAGAAAAAATCTGTGGATAGTCGCTAATTCTTCTAAATCTCTTAGCAATAAATGCATGTTTAAAATCAAAACTTCTTACATTAAATCTAGAAATTTCTTCAGCCGAAAGATCTTTCTTTAAAACAAGCTCCTTATTTACATAAGCTTTCTTTTTCTGTAGTTTTTTGTAATTAGATTTTTCTGTTTCAGAAAGAAAAATTACTGGTTGGATTTCTTCTAAAAATGAATCTATATCTAAAATAAGGTTTGGACGAGTAATTAAATCAAAAGTTGGTTGGTTGGCTATTAAAGCCCTGCCTTTTCTATCAAAAATTTCACCCCTTAATGCCTGAACAGGGACCGCATAATTTTTATTCTTTAAAGCAGCAAGCTGATAGTCTGTATAGCCAGATATTTGCAACGAAAAAACTTGAACTAATACTGCAAAAAAAACAACTATGATTAGACCAAAAAGTATAATCGCTCTAGAGGAAAAATTATTCTTTTCAATTTGTCTTTCTTCAAAAATCATTATTTATGGTATGGATGGTTTCTATTAATTGCACTAGCTCTATAAATTTGCTCAATTAGAAATATTTTAAAGAGTCTATGAGGAAAAGTTAGGTTTGAGGCAGATAATATTAATTGTGCTTTTTTGAAAAGCTTATCTGATGACCCATGGGCTCCACCTATTATAAAATTAATATTTTGTCCAATATCTGCCTTATCTTGAATAAGGTTAGCAAAATCAAGGCTGTTGATTCTGCTTCCCCGCCTATCCCATAAGATAATGTGAGCATCTTTGTCTATATGTTTTACAATTCCATCTCCCTCTGCCTCCAATATAGATGCATTGGTCATAGATTTTGAAGAAGAGGGTTTTACCTCGACAGAAGAAATTTGAAAATGGTTAGGTAATTGCTTGGAATAGAATTGTATCGCTTTTTTCTCCCAGTCAGACGGTTTGTGGCTAACACTGATAATTTTGCATTTCATTATGCGGAAACAAAAGTTTTTTCGCCCCATAAACTTTCTAAATCATAGAACTCACGGGCTTCTTGTTGCATTATATTAATAACAACATCCCCGCAATCAACCAAAATCCATTCTGAATCATCTTCACCTTCAATGCCTACTAGATGCCCTTGATGGAGTTTAATTGATTCTATTAATTTATTTGAGATTGCTTTTGCATTTCTAGTTGAAGAAGCTGTTGCTATGATAAACCAATCGGCAAAACTTGATATATCTCGAATATCTAGGACAAGAATGTTCTGTGCCTTTAAATCATCAAGTGCTTCAAAGCATATTTTTTTTAAATCAAGAATCTCCATAGGAACAATGTGCCTCAGAATGCATGTTGAAATTGTTGAGTTAATTTTAATTTTCCGTCCAAGCTTAGGATTCAGAATATCTAACTTAAGTAAATAAATCTATTAATTATTTTTAATTTCTTTACTCTTTAACTTAATCTTTTGATTAAGATATGAAGATGGATTTTATAAATTCTTTTTTTGCTTGGTTTTCAGATAACCCAGGAGTGCTAATTGGGTTAGGGGTTTCTTCTATTTTTATTTTTATAATTAGCATCATAGGCATTAGTTGGTTTGTTGCACAAATACCAGAGGATTATTTTTTATCAACAAAAAGAAAGCCTACTAAATGGATAGAACAAAAACCTATCCTTAGATTGCTTGTGTTAGTTGGGAAAAATATTATTGGGCTTTCTCTAATTATTGGAGGCTTGCTAATGATTGTTTTGCCTGGTCAAGGTTTGCTCACAATAGTAACCGGATTATTGTTGATAAACTATCCAGGGAAATTTAGGCTAGAGCAAAAAATTGTTGGTATACCTTCAGTCTTTAAAGCATTAAATTGGATAAGAGTAAAATCAAATAAACCACCTCTAAAAAAAAATCCAACTCACTTATAAAGTAAAATATAAATCTAATACAAAAGTAATAGAAGAATAATTAAGGAAGCTACTATGGAAATAAAAAATAAAAAATGGATTTTAAAGGAGAGACCCCAAGGTCTGGTGAAAGATTCAGATTTTGAACTAATAACGGAAACTATCCCGGAAATAAAAAACGGGGAAATTCTTCTTGAAAATATCTATCTTTCTTTTGATCCTACTCAAAGAACATGGTTGAACGATGTGCCAGGATACCTTCCTCCTGTGCAAATAGATGAAGTTGTTCGAGCAGGAGGCATAGGTCGAGTAATTCAATCAAAGAATTCTGAATATAATGTTAATGATTTGGTATTTGGATTTGTAGGCTGGCAAACTCACTGCATTACTAAGGCAGAATCAGATGATAGATTTAGAATTGTTCCAGAACTTCTTCCTATACCTACAATGTTAAATGTAATGGGTTCAACTGGTATCACCGCTTACTACGGATTAATTGAACTTGGAGACCCTAAACCAGGGGAAACAGTTTTGGTTTCTGGTGCCGCTGGAGCCACAGGATCAGTGGTTGTTCAAATTGCTAAATTAAAAGGATGTAATGTGATTGCAATAGCAGGAGGTGAGGAGAAATGTCATTGGCTCAAAGAAGTTGGTGCCGACGATGTGATTGATTATAAGAATGCTAATGTTAATGCTGAATTACCTAAGGTGGCAAAAAATGGCATTGATATATATTTTGATAATGTTGGTGGCGAGATTTTAGAAACTGTTCTTAACTTAATCAATATTAACGCTCGGGTGCTTTTGTGCGGAGGAATTTCTTCTGGGTATGATGCAACTAGACCACCAGATGGTCCAAGCAACTTATTTTCTCTAATTATTAAAAGAGCAACAATGCAAGGTTTCCTTGTGCTTGATTATCTTCCACGGTCTCAACAAGCTATAGAAGAAATTGCAACATGGGTTATGGAAGGAAAGCTTCAGCACAGGGAGGACATCCAAGAAGGAATTGAAAATTGTCCTCAAACTCTAAATAGATTATTTACTGGTGCAAACAAGGGTAAGCAGTTACTAAAAATTTAAGCAGAGCCTTCTGAAATTTTATTTATAAATTTTGCCAGTATATTCATACGCTGAGTAGCATCAAATGCTTCTAGCAAATCCTGCTTCTGGATCGGTGAAATTGGAATCAATCCAGCTAGTTGATAGCTAACAGATTCTGCAGACAATAGATCAATTTCTAATGGTAAAGATTTTACTTGTGGGTGTTCTATCAATTGACTTAGCACATTAATTAATTCAGGAAATTGAGCTAACACAGCCTGATCATCAACAGCAGGTTCAATAATTGGAGAAATTAAAGCATAGTGAAGGCCTGATCCAACTTGCTCAACAGATTTAATAGAAACTTTTTGAGCTCCTTTAACAGTAATCCCTAACAATCCATTTGGGAGTTGATTGAAATCAATGATTTCAACAAAAGTTCCCTGGGACATAAAGCTCTCACCAGAGTGATTATTTTTACTCAAAGTAATTACAAACCCAGTGTCAGAACTCATACAATTTTTAACCATTTCAAGATATCTCGGTTCAAATATTTGGAGTTTTTGGATAGTGCCAGGTAACACAACTAACCCCAATGGAAAGACTGGTAGTTTATTTGCTTTTGATGAAATCAATTATTGGCTCCGATATTTTTGTACTATTCTTATTAGTCATTATTAGAATAACATCATAATTATCTATATCCTCTTTCAAATCCTTCAATAAAGTTTCAATCGAATCATATTCAAATTCTTGGTTTCTTTTGGATGATAAATTCAACCAAAGGACTTTTTCTAATTCAGAGGCGCTTTCATAAAGTTCTTTTCCATGGTGCCCCTGAGACATAGTATTTGAAGCTAGTTCAATGATGCCTAATATTCGCTGAGAAGAAAAAAGGTTTATAGCTGCGTCAATGGTTTGAGATATCGCGGTGGGATGATGTGCAAAATCATCTATAACTGTTTTATGATCATCCTGAAATACAATCTCAAATCTTCTTTTTACTCCCTTCGAATTTTGAAGTGCTCTAAATGATTCCTTGGGGTGAATTCCATATAGATGAGCTGCATACATAGCCATCAACGCATTGCTTAAATTGTGCTGACCGTGCATTGGAAGAGAGCTTATATCAAATGCTTGATCCTCAAACATAATTGAGCCTTCGTCCATTGAGAGTTGAATATTATCTTCGCTTCCAATTTGGTGTTTATTGGACCAACATCCCATATCCATTAATTCAGAAATATTGCAGCTTCCTTGATGAAAGAGGATATTGCCATTTTGTGGAACCGTTCTTACAGCATGATGAAATTGCTTCAAGATATCTGATAAATCATTGAATATATCAGCATGATCAAACTCAATATTGTTGATGATAAAAGTATCTGGATGATAATGAATAAATTTTGAGCGTTTATCAAAAAAAGCTGAATCATATTCATCAGCCTCAATAACAAAAAGTTCTGAAGAGCCTAAGCGCGCAGAATTACTAAAAGCATCACTTACACCACCTACTAGAAATCCTACATCAATACCCTGAGCTTGAAAAATTTCACATAACAAAAATGAAGTTGAAGTCTTACCATGAGTCCCGGAAACAGCAATTACTGTTCGATCACGAATCATTTCACCAAGCATTTGAGGACCAGAAGTATACTCAAGTTTTTCATTTAAAATATACTCGACAGATGGATTCCCTCTACTTAATGCATTTCCGACTATGTAAAGATCTGCATTGGGTAAATTAGATTCTTCATACCCCTCAATCATTTCAATGCCTAAAGAATTAAGTTGATCTGACATTGGAAGGTAAAATTGTTGATCACTTCCAGAAACTATATGACCTTTTTCAACAAGGATTTGTGCTAGGCCTCCCATGAAGGTGCCGCAAATGCCTAATATATGAATTTTCATTTTTAAATATTTATCGGTAACATTTGTTACCATAGACCAAATTAATTAATTTATA
>MDSZ01219935.1_pt1 | contig 18447 bp, 19 predicted proteins | sample 811201 | NCBI WGS metagenome assembly MDSZ01 (sample SAMN05326647, study PRJNA326480) | marine metagenome | isolation source: seawater | place: Indian Ocean: North | collected 2010
GTTCCAGGATCGAAAGCTAGACCTCATGCAGTCGATATTGGCCGCTAGGGAGAAATTAGCTCAGCAGTCCCAGTCTGAGGGTACTATTGCGATCTTGGAGAACGTGCAAGCGTTACTGGCAACTTGCAAGGACAAGCACCTCCGAAACGATTTGCTTCTCAAAAAACAGATTGAAATCACCAAGGGACTATTAAACGTGATAACTCAAAGGTCCCAAGACCAGTCTTCGGTATACGATAAGTTGGGTAGACTGAAGTAATCTAGTCCCAGGGTGTTTTTCCCTGAATTCTGTAAGCCCAAGCCAACACTATCGCTACAGATTGAAAAAGAGCCTCCGGTATTTCCTCGTTCAATGACAATTGTGCTAGCGTGTTTGCGAGTAACTCGTCCTGTGAAACGGGAACCCCGGCACTTTCGGCCTCAGCCAAAATTTGATTGGCCAAGCCGCCTTCTCCCTTTGCCACCAATGTGGGCGCCTTAATCCGATCATAAAGAAGGGCTACCGCCACTTTTTTTTCATAATCGCTATTAGATATCAATTGAAATCCCCAATTGCTCGGTGTTGATACCGGTATAGCTATCTGTTGCAGCTGATCTCTGCGGTGACACCTTTTCGGATGGAAATATATGAAGCTCCGAAATCTGTAACCCGACACTTTCTGCTACTTCTTTAAGCCAGTTTCTGTGACTCATAGCCTCCTGATAAAGCGAAAGGCTCGGACACCAAAGGTGCAGCCCAATTCCTTCGCCTTTTAACCTTATACGAGCGTCGAGATTAGATGTTTCGTCTACCCTAAACTTAAGGTCTACTCGCCACTCTCTTTCGTCTTCATCTGAACCTGAAGCCTCCGAATCTGGACCGCTTTCGTCGGCTTCTATATGAATTGAAACAGGCCAGTCGTTAATCAAGGGAACTGGCCAGTTTAGTGACACTCCCCTGTTTAGAGATGCCCCTAAAGCCTCGAGTTGATTTGACTCTATATCGTCCAAAGCAGCCGTTAACAAGAGCCTATCTCCTTGACCCATCTGCTGAACCCTCAGCAACTTGAGAATTAGCTCCTTAACATTTGCCTGTACGCCTTCAGATCCTTTAGCGTGATATTCGTGAAAAAGGCCGCTTTGGAGCATAGTCAGATATAAATCACGACCTATCTGAGCAATCTGACCCTGGGGATTAAGCCCGACAAGCGGAGCGCCCATGCTGACTGAAGGCTGCCTAGAAAAACTCCCGTCTTGGGCGACGCCTGTTAACGTTCTCAGCCAGTCCTTACCAACACCTGCCGCCCTACCAAGCAAACTATGGATTCTGTCTACTTTGGTGTCCGGTGAGATTTTTTTCTCTAATCTGGGAAGCATAGTAAGCACTGCGCCCCCAGTCGCTGAGATGGTCACAGAGAGCCTGACACCTCCTTCTAGCCCGGAATTCCTCGGCAACAGAATATTCTTTTTCGCATTTCCTCCCAGGAGAAGCATATTTCCTTCTGGCCGTGCCGCGACAGTAGCGTTAAGAACCTGGCCCTCTCTTAGGCCGAGCGAACGGGCATCTGCGGGCAGTAACCTAATTGAGTAAACACTGGCTCCTCCATCTAAATAGGCGGAGTTGACGCGTACTGGCTGAATAGATACCTCAGAGGTCAGCATCGCGCGCGCAATTATTCGGGACTAATTGAGGGATACCTAATCCAATCTGCACGAGGATCCGAGGTACTTTGACCTTGATCCATTACGGCAGACTTTTTGAACAACACCCTCCGAAAATCGTTAAGGTCTGGAATCTTTAGCCTCGCACCAGCATACATCCAGTTCGGGTTTTTTCTTTTAAAAGCTCGTGGATTAGCCTCTATAAAGACCCGCTGTAAAAATTCCGGATTAATCTGCGAATCCCCAGCGATCGATTGGATTATCTTTGAAAGGCTGTCCCCCTCTCTCACTAAAAGTGAGCCATCCTCAACCAGATCTAATCCATACTCCTCAGGTTTTGAACTAATCGCGACGTTGAACTCGACAAGCATCCTGTCCAGGGCTTCCTTTAATTCCTCGGACTCCACATTCAACGTTTGTTCGGACTGATCTAAACCTTCCTTGTCCAGGTCTGCCTGAACCACCGACTGAGCAGCCACAGTCTCCTCGCTTACCCCCGTTCCAGGTATCGTGCTGCACCCCATAAGGACTAGGGTCATCAAAGGAAGAAGACACCCTATGCTTTTGAGATTCATTTACTCTTCTCCAGGACAGACACATCAAAAATAGATCCAACCGCAATACCGGCGTCACCAGACACCACGTTCAACAATGACGAGTCTGGGTCAACTTGTACCGATCTCGCTATGTGGACGCTATCAATAGCAGAGAGCAACCCTTCTCTTTTGTATACTTCTCTCTTCGGAGACAACAAGAATAGTTGTCCCTCCGTGAATCCTGATCGTGAACCTGCTCCCATACGGATCCCATCATAAGCCATAGTAGCGACTAAAATAGGAGGCTTAGGGCAAAATCTACTCAATACAAGCTCTACGTCAGGTGGCAAATCAGCGTATAGAGCAGCGACAAAAGCAAGATCACTCGGCGATTTTGCCAAGTCTGTGAGAGTGAATCTTTTGGAGAACGTCTCCTGATAAATCAAGACTTCTCCTTCAAAGAGTTGAAATCTCACCTTAGTAACGTAATTGGGATTATATGAGGACCTCAAGTCCGACGTTATTGCATTCTTAATAAGCCGCAAGGCTTCAGACATCCCAGGTACCTGAGTTACATTGATTTCATAACGTGCTTCCACATCCGTGTCCCTTTGGAATCCGGACACGGACAGCCTGCCATATGGCGTTTGTTTGATGCCTCGGGGCTGCTCCTCAGTAAACCCTCTCGTTTCTCGCTGAATAAATTGCGTTAAAGCCGAGGTTATATTCGTTGTGACCAAGTCACCGCTGATCTGATCACCCGCCTTTTCGATCGTTATCCTGACTGGATAATGAACGCCGGATTCTCCATTTTCAGAACAACGACCAACGTCGAGCACCCCTCTCTCAATCGCGCTATCCCAGGAGGCACTGCTGAGATCAAGTGATTCATCTTCATCGCCCAAGTAAGTTAAGTAGACCGTTTCATCAGAACTGACGACAGAATCCTTCATTAAGCCAGAGGAGCGAAAATACCCGCGCTCGGCAAGGCCTTTGCTGAACAACTGTCTCTTGTGGTCCTCTAACAGAGCCTGGTAGTTTTCTCCCATAACCAAAATCGGGAAAAATAGAAGAGATATAAAAACAGAGGAATGCCTCAATTTTGGCGTTCTTTTACAAGGTCGAAGAAGATTTGAGGAAAGGAGCCGCAAGTCCAAGAAAGAAGAATTCGTAGATTTACGCGTTATTCCTTTTGTCATCGAATGCGAAATGCTCATCTTCGAGGAATCTCACTCTGCCGCTTCCGTTAGCTCGCCAGCAGCGTCACTACCAAGGCGTAGCGTCGTCTCATAGGTGTGATCTCCTATCGGTTTAACGCTCACTACGGTCGCCCCCGAAATAAGGCCTTCGACCCTTGACCTGAAAACCTCTTCATCAACCACGGAGTTGGTCATTCCGGCTTGTACTTCTATATATTGACCGTAGAGTTGCTCTACCAGCGATTTGTAAGCCTCAAGTTTCGAAGCTTTCACTGCCATCAGTCTTTTTTCTTCAGCAGAACCCCCCTTCTGACTAGAAATAACTGCATATCCAATACCGTAAATTGGCTGAGAACTCGCTGAAGGCATTTGAACGCCGTTGTAGGTACAACCGGCGACCACGAGTATTGCCAAACTGATCAAACTTTTCCTTTTCATGTCTGGCTTTTCCTTCGGCCCTCTCACTACATGTTTGATCGACCAAATAGCCAAATTCTTTAATTCCGGCACGGATTCTGCACTGACTACCTGCGCAGCTCGTTGCGAGCAGAAAACGACGATTTATCGACAAATATTGGTACTCAGAATTCAAGATGGAAGCGTTAAGCACTCTAATGTCGAATTTTCGACAATTATCAGCCAACATCGTTTGGGGAGCGATCGCGACTCCAGCCGTTGTCCTGCTGATCCTCACTCTTCTGATCTTGCCGATACCAGCATTCATGCTGGACATCATGTTTACATTCAATATCGTGCTGTCGCTACTGATCATAATGGTAGCGATTAACACCTCGACACCAATGGAATTCTCCAGCTTTCCGATAGTCATCCTCTTCGCGACCGTAATGAGGTTAGGACTAAACGTAGCCTCAACGAGGGTAGTCCTTCTAAACGGCCATGAGGGAACTGCAGCGGCTGGGCGAGTAATCGAGGCATTTGGTGAATTCGTTATCGGAGGGAATTACGCCGTAGGCTTCATTGTCTTCTCTATTCTGATCATCATTAATTTCGTGGTCATCACCAAAGGAGCGGGCCGAGTTTCGGAGGTCATTGCAAGATTCACTCTTGATGCTTTGCCTGGAAAGCAGATGGCTATTGACGCAGACCTAAATGCAGGGGTTATTGATCAAGAAACTGCGAAAGCCCGGAGAGCTACCGTCTCGCAGGAATCAGATTTTTTCGGATCGATGGATGGAGCATCGAAATTTGTCAGGGGCGATGCTGTAGCAGGGTTATTGATTCTCCTCATCAATTTAGTAGGTGGGTTAGCGATCGGGATGTTGCAGTACGATCTAACATTTGATCAAGCCTCAAGGGCCTATGTACTGCTCACAATTGGTGATGGTCTCGTAGCTCAGGTGCCCGCACTAATATTATCCCTTTCAACTGCGATCATCGTCTCTCGGGTGACAACCGCAGAATCTGCCCCCGAGCAGGCAACAAGTCAGTTGGGTAACTCGACAGCTTTTGGGGTGGCTGGCGCTACGCTGACGATTCTCGGCCTTATTCCTGGTATGCCTAATGGTGTATTTCTGTCGCTCGGTATCTCAGCCATGGTGGTCGCCTACTTCCTTTGGAAGAAGGAGAAAAAATCAGATATTTCTCCACAAGACCCTACTGAGCTACAACCGACGGAGGACTCAGAAACCTTGGAGCTTGATTGGGACGATGCCAATCAAGTGGACGTTATCGGTATTCAACTGGGTTATGGGTTGATCCCTCTGATCGAACAAGGGGCCACTGGAAAACTCCTCCAAAGGGTCAAGGGAATCAGGAAAAAGTTGTCTTCTGATTTTGGCTTTTTGCTCCCTACAATCAGAATCAGAGATAACTTGGACATACCACCTTCAGACTACAAAATCGTTTTGAACGGGACGGTTCGAGGTAGTGGGACCATAGAGATCGGTAGAGAGTTGGCCATTAACCCAGGGCAGGTTCTGGAAGAAGTCGAGGGTTCAAAAACTAAAGAGCCAGCCTTTGGACTAGACGCGGTTTGGATCCGAGAGCAGGACAGAGAGTATGCTCAAGCGGTCGGCTATACCGTTGTGGATTCCGCAACAGTGATTGCTACTCATCTTAATCACTTATTACGATCCAGCACTGATGAAGTCTTTACTTTTGATATTGCTCAAGAGCTGCTGGACAAACTTTCTGAGTCATCACCAAAACTTCTCGAAGACTACATCCCCGAGAAGCTCGACTTGGGGTCCCTAGTTCGAATTCTCCAAAACCTTCTCGCCGAAGGAGTTCCTTTGAGCGATATGCGCTCAATTTTGGAAACAATCGCCGAGAATACCGCCAAGTCTAAGGACACCGACTTCCTAACGTCCTCAGTTAGAGCACGACTGGGCAGGCTTATAGTTCAGCAAACGACAATTCCAGGGAGCACTATGGAAGTAATGACTCTAGAACCAGAGCTAGAGCAGCTTCTTACCACAATGCTTACTTCAGCACCCAGCCGCGAGGAAGTAGCTCTTGATCCCGATCTTTCCAGTTCTTTTTTTCAAGCGGTCGCAGAAAGCATTGAGGAGTTTGAGCAAGACGAAAAGCAACCAATCTTAGTTGTGTCACCAACAATTAGAGCCTGGCTTGCGACCCTCATTCGCAAAGGCGGTGGTGACATATCAGTTTTGTCGTACCGAGAGATACCTGACGATCAGTCGATCCGCGTTGTCAAAACTATTTCCTTAACTCAAAGCAACCAAGAGGAGTAACCCATGGAATTAAAGAGGTACCTAGAAAAGGACTCCAAAACAGCATTGGAAAAGATAAGGTCCTTACACGGTGACGAAGCCCTTATTGTTTCAACGGAAAAGGTTGGCAATAAGACCGAAATAATCGTTGGGGTAGAGGAATTGAAAACAGCTGATGAGAAACCATCTCCCCAAATCAATGACCGTCTATCCACTGATTTATCAAATGAGTCTGTTGACTCTAGGGTTACGAGTCGAGGTAATCAGAAGGATCCTTGGCAATTCGTAGATCAATTAAACAACGAGATTAATCAGATTAAGGAGCAGATTGCTACGTTCTCACGGCCTGAGCAACAATCAAACGAGCCTGACCTCGTCAGGATTGATCAAGCAGTTAAAGAAAATGGTCACGACTTAGGTCAAATTGAAACCAACTTTAACCAATCAGGCGCCTGCATGGTGCTAGGACTGCCCGGTAGCGGAAAATCGACGGTGATAGAGAAAATCGCGAGAGCAAAACATCTTGAAAGTGATTCCACTTTCGTGCATGCCCTTTTCCGAAGAGAAAGGAGGATAGAGACTCCTATGAGTATCACAACCTATGCTCCGCTGACGCTAAACTCAACAGAACAGCTAGAGGTAGTGTCAAACTTAACTACAAGTTACAACTATGTCTTCCTGGAGGCGGCTGCTCAGAGCAACGAAGAACTCGTCGAAATTGCGAGTAACAGTAATTTTACAGCCCCGAAATTCGTATGTATCCCAATGGACTACGACAACGAAAATATCTCCTTTTTGCTGGAGGGATTAGGCTCGACCAGTGCTATGATTGTGCCAACTAGGCTCGATTTATGTGCGAACCTCCCCGCTAAACTCGACTTAATAACTAAAAGCACCTTGAAGATTGTCGGGACGAATACAGGAGCCAATTAAAAAATGCCACACTTAATTGGTGTCGCAAGTGGGAAAGGAGGCGTTGGAAAAACGACGTTCTCAGTTAACCTTGCTATGGCATTGGCTCAGAGCAATGTCGGTGTTGCTTTGGTGGACGGTGACATGGGCTTGGCGAACGCTCAGTTACACCTAAATGTTCGCGCAAAACACACGCTATCCGATCATTTGATGAAAGGAGTCGCCTTATCAGATGTCGGAATAAATGTTCGGGAGAACCTCAGACTTTTCCCTGGGTCATCGGGGGACAGAGCGATGGCGAATCTACCTATTCCCTCCTTAGTAGCGATGGTCGAAGACCTAAAGGAGGAGATCACAGCGGACTGCATCATCATCGATATCGCTGCAGGAATCTCGGACCAAATTCTGGAGATATTGAATCTATGCGACTCCAAAATGATCGTGATGACGGACGAACCAACATCAATTGCAGATGCGTATGGCCTCATAAAGCTGATTCACCAAAGGGAAGATATACGGAATGTATATTTGATTCCAAATCAAGTTAGTAGCCCCGAGCATGGCCGAAAGGTATTCGATAACATGAACAAGCTAACCCTTAATTTTCTGAGTATGCCTCTAGGCTATTTAGGTTCAATCGAGGCCGACACAAACGTTGTTAAATCTGTTAAACAAAGGATACCTCTTAAGGAAATATCAAAAGAATCAATTGCTTGGACCAATATTTGTCAAATAGCTGAGGAGACTCTTAGCTCGCTTATTGCTAGTATAGGAAAACAAGCATTGAATGAAGGATAAGTAAGAGGAAATCTCGTTGGAAACCACTTACGAGCAGAAAGCTGGAGCGAAAGGCACAACTTCTCCTTATGAATTTAAGATTGAGGCAGAGCACTTCAGTCTTGTGAAAAGAACGGCATTTCATCTCAAGTCGAGAGTCCCGCCAAATGTTGACGTTGATGACCTTATTCAGGCTGGGTTGGAGGGATTAGTTCAAGCCAGCAAATCGTTTGACTCTTCAAAAAATGTCTCATTCGAGGGTTTCGCGAAAGTTCGTGTTAAGGGAGCTATGTTAGATGAAGTTAGAAGACTGTCCTACGCGACTAGAACCACTGTATCGCTTAAAAAAGAGCAGTCCGAAGCGATTGAGCATCTAGCAAACCTAAAGGGAAGGGAGCCAACCAGTGCTGAAATAGCGAGCTATTTAGGAAAAGATCTTAATGTTTATGAGAAAGAGCGGTTAATCGCTCAGGGCAGTGAAACGCTCTCATCAGACACTAATGAATATCTGGTCAGCGAAGAAATTGACGAAACAGCTAACCCAGCGGATAGGGTTGATTTGGAAGAGACATTAGGGATCCTTCAAGAACTGATAGTCGATCTTCCCGAGAGAACACAGCTTGTTTTGTCTCTGTACTATGTTGAAGAACTGAACTTGAAAGAAATTGCTGAAGTGCTCTCAGTATCAGAAGGTAGGGTTAGCCAAATACTAAGTGAAGCAGCAACAAAGCTAAGGAAAAGAATGGGCAAATAAAGTGTTCTAAAAAAACCAGAACACTCTGCTGGGGAGCAAACAATGAGCTTATTCAAAGGATTAAAAGAATCGAAGGAACGAAAGAAAGCCAGGGATTTTTTCGATAACGCGCCCAAACTGAAAGGTGATCCACGCGAAATTCGGAAATTAAAGGCTTTACTCGGGGCAAGAACTACAGCATTCATCGACACAACCTTTATTGAAGGTGCGGAGACAATGCAAAAGTGGCAAGAGTCAAACCCTGCAGACTCGTACAAGCCATCTTCAATGTCGTCTGCATATAAAGAGATAAAAACCGTCGGTGGCATAGTCACTGTTTATCTTCCACAAAAATACACTAACGTATTTTACGATCTAGGGTTGCGTTACCAATCAGCAAAGCTAACGAAGAATGCAGTGCTGGAAATAGCTGACAAGACATGCGGCGACATAACCTCAATACTTGCCCTCGACAATCCAATTCTTCCCCTCGCTTTCCTTAGAAGTGAGGAATTGGATGAGTCAGAGGAAGAAGACAATTAGTCATTGTTGCTGAAACCCTATGTATGAGCACCGCACAGAATTTGTGACAAAAATTGATGAACTGCGACTTAATCTGCCAGTTCCCAAAGAACTCTCACCCGAGGATTTCAATACTGGTGCGAATTTCGAGTTTCACCCCACTCTAAAAACTTTCCTCTTTTGTTGGTGCCACGATACTAAATCAGAAACTCTATGGTTATACGCTGACGAGAACTGGAGCATGTACACCTCAGTAACGAGTGAAAATCTTGCCGAGCACCTGCTTAATACATTGAATAATCTGGATCCAGAAATAACAGCCCAAATGGCCAGAGGCTGTGGTGTTGTTATTGAGACGCTCTTTTCACTAAAGAGCGAACGGGACGCAGGTCTTAATAATAAAGACATCGATCATCTGAATTAAGCCGGGAAATATTGTGCGCGGAGGCATTGAGAGACATAAATGCGCTCCGTTAGATATCAGAGAATCACTAACCGAAAGGTGTGATTCTATGGTTATCCAACCAACGCAAGTATCTAGAGATGGAACGGAAAGAGTCTCACAAGATAGCGCTAGTGACTGGTGCTTCCTCAGGGATAGGTCTCGCGTATGCAAGGCTCCTAGCCGCTAAAGGACACAAGTTAATCCTAGTCTCCCAAGATAGTGAGCGGCTGAACAAAGCAACTTCCGAGTTAGGCTCTGCCGTGATGCTTCAGTTACCTATTGATTTGAGCCAACGGGTTGGCGTCAAAAAGCTAATCGAGTCCTCCCCTACTCCAGACGTCTTAATCGCCAACGCAGGAGTGACCTTGCCTGGAGCCATTGGGGCCATCGACCAGTCAACGCGAGACAGTTTGTATTACCTTCTATGCGGAGGAGTCATTGATTTACTCGAATCACTACTGCCTAGGATGTCTCAACGTAAAGAAGGTCGTGTAGTGGTCATCTCGAGTATTGCCGCAATAACGCCAATGAGAAAGTCTGCGGTTTACGCCAGCGCCAAGGCTGCGGTTGCTCGTTATACTGACTCTCTCGCGGTGGAATTGCGCAATAGTCCGCTAAAGCTAACAGTGAGTCTTCCTGGTTACGTGCGCACCGCGGCACATGAGCGGGCTGGGCTTGGTCATTTGAAAAACCAGATCCCGAACTGGATGTGGCTCACCGCCGATGAGATGGTTCAGGAAACAGAACGCGCCTCACTTCAAGGTAAAACATCTATTGTCCCCGGGCGAGTATATCGCTGGGTCAGACCATTCCTAGGTAGCCAACTCGCCAACGCGGCCTGGCAGTATTTATCCAGTCGCAGATCCTAAACTCCTACACCTAACGAAAACGCTTAGGCCCGAAGGGCAATCCTAGTCTTTGAACGTGTAAGTTGGCCCTGAGGAATATCTGAAATTTTGGGCGTCGATACCAAACGCTGGCTTGCTGTCGTGATCGTATGCGAGTGTGAAATCAATGCTTAATCGGTCGGTCAGCTGAACGACAAACTTGGCCACTGCTATGCTACGCAAATCTCCAAAATTCTCAATATCTGGCTGCACATACGCCGAGAAATTAAGGCTTGAACCCCGCGCCAAATCAAGCGGCACACTAAAGGTTGTATAAAAATTCCCTCGCCACACATTTTCTTTATCAGCTAACGTGACTAATTCTTCACGCTCGCGGAAGACACCAACGCCGAACAGTCTTCGAGGACCACTCGCCTCGCTCCGATCCCATCGATAACCAGCACCGAGCAGTTGCCGTGTTGCCAACTTTTGAAATCGATTGCGTTGGACTTGGGCAAAGACCTCAATCCCCTGCCCGCCGCCCATCTTATGGACATAACGCAAATGTGCGAACTGATTGTCTTCTGTCTCTAGATTATTGGATTCGGCGCGAGAGTAATCAGCAACGAACAGCCACGTGCTCTGCTCACCTCGCAGCAAATTGTGTGTTTCAATTGAAATCGCTTGACGGTCGTCGTTGCCAGTTGCCCCTGAAAAATCAAATGACCAACTAGATAACTTGCTCGATTCGGGTGCTGCAAAATATTGTTCGTGAACATCCACAATGGCCCTCGACGGTACACTCCAGAACAACACGAGACAAAATGGCGCCAGCCAAACGCAATGGATCCGGCTCATCTGATACTCCACGGCACATCCCCTTACCTTTGACCGCAATTAAAAAAGTCGCGTGTGATTTAAATCCTAATAGCCATTTTACGCATTACTAAACTAGATGTGTGAAAAGCCTAATGCCAGTTTTATTTCGCTATGGTCAGAACCGGTCGCTGCGCTCTGAGGACATCTTAAGCACTTCAAAGATGAGATCAGTCAGTGTGACAAAGAACTAGTGGAGCGCCGAAATAAACTTTATGATCGCTCTCTCTGCGGCCAGCGCTTCACAGGCCCCGTCGCCTAATCTATTTGCTCTAACGAACCACTCCTATGAAAGAAGCTCAAGCCAATATCGATTTTTCAACCAAGCTCTTTTATGGCTTCGGTGCGGTCGCCAACGGCGCAAAGGCTAACGGGTTCAACTACCTGCTATTGTTTTATTACAGTCAAGTCATCGGACTGCGAGCCGATCTTGTTTCGCTAGGCATTTTGATCGCGCTTATTTTTGATGCTGTATCAGACCCTCTGATTGGCTACTTATCTGACAACTTTCGTTCTCGATGGGGACGACGACACCCTTTTATGTACGCCGCTGGTATTCCAGTAGCCGTAGCCTACTATTTCCTGTGGGCACCTCCCACGCTCGATGAGGGCGATCTCTTTCTCTACTTTGTCGTCATGAGTGTAGTGATTAGAACACTCATCACCTTTTACGAGATTCCAGCTACGGCCCTCGTCGCGGAACTAACGCCGGATTACGATCAGCGCACCGACCTCATGAGCTTTCGCTATTTCTTCGCTTGGTGGGGCGGACTTACGATGGCGGTTTTAAACTACCTTGTGTTCTTGCCAGAGGAAAAAGGAGGGCTTGAGTACATCGATGGGTGGCAGAACTACGGGCTTACTGCGTCAATTATTATTTTTCTGTCCATCTATATTTCGACCATAGGCACTCACAGGCATATTCCTTATCTTAGGCAGCCCCCACCCTCGAGCGGCTTCAACCTAAGGAAAACGTCAAAGGAATTGGTGGAAACCCTTTCGAATCGCTCGTTCTTCGCGTTATTCATTTCTGCACTTTTTATGGCGGTCGCCTCCGGAGTTGCGACTTCACTAAGCGTCTATTTCGTTCGCCATTTTTGGGAACTCACCAGTACCCAAATCGGTTATCTCAACCTGCCGTATTTCCTTTCTGCACTGCTCGCCCTAAAACTCGCCCCGGCGGTCTCAAAACGGCTCGGTAAGAAGGTTGGAGGCATGACGGTGCTTGGCCTGTCCTTCGCGTTTGCCCCCCTGCCCTTCATTCTAAGACTCTTTGATCTCTTTCCTGAGAACGGCACCGACATGCTGTTCTGGACTCTCATCGTGTTTAACACTGTGGAAGTAACTCTGATCATTGCGGCTTCCGCCCTCGTGTCTGCCATGATCGCGGACGTAGTCGAGGACAGCGAAATCAAAACTGGTCGGCGCTCCGAGGGCATTTTCTTCGCTGCCAACAGTTTTGCCCAAAAGGCTGTGAACGGACTTGGTGTGGTAGTCGCAGGTCAAATTTTGGCCATCATCCAGTTCCCAACGGGCGCTAAGCCCGGCGAGATCCCCTCCGAGACGGTGGATTCTCTCGCAATTTACTACATTCCCGTCATATTGGTGTTTTATGTGGTTGCGCTCTCTATTCTGAGTCTTTACCGCATTAATCGTGAGGGCCATGAAGCCAATCTGCAGCAGTTAGAGAACCGGCAGCCAGGGTAATTCAATTGCACCCCGAGGAGCAAGATCAAGTCACTCACTAGCAAGGCTTAGGCTCATCCGAGATCCGGTATACTGCGTGACCCAATCGCTGGGGGCTCCATGAAGCCAGATAGCAATTACCGTTTTTTATTCAAGACCATCGATGCCAGAGGGCACCTCTTGCGCCTCGACCAGGCGCTCGTCGATAGCTTGGCCGCCCACGATTACTCCCCGCCATTGAAGTGTTTGCTCGGAGAGTTCTTGACTGCCTCATTACTCCTCGCGGAAACCATTAAATTTGATGGACGACTCATTCTGCAAGCACGAAGCCAGGCAGCGCTTTCTTTGATCGCTGCCGAAGCCACTAGTTGCCGAGACATTCGAGGAGTGCTACGGGTGAACGAGCCTATAAGCGGTGCTAATGGGCTAGAGGCGCTGGAGCGGCTGAATCTACAGACGCTACTCGACGGTGGAACCATGGTTGTGACGATCGAACCCGACCAAGGCGAACGCTACCAGAGCCTCGTGCCGATTGAGTCGTCATCCCTTGCAGGGTGTCTCGAATTCTACTTCGGTCAGTCGGATCAACTCGGCACATTTCTCTTTCTTCACTGTAACGGCAGAGAGGCATTCGGTTTTCTGTTGCAGCAGTTGCCGCCGCAACTCGAGGATGATGCGGCTAACCGCGCTAACCAGTGGGAGCGTTTGGTCACGCTGGCACAAACCATTACACCCGAAGAGATCGATGAACTCGAGCCTGCCCACCTTCTGAGCCGACTTTTTGGCGAAGAAACCATTAGCCTCTATGAGGAGGAAGGCGCTACCTTTGCCTGTACCTGCTCAGGCGAGCGGATGGCTAACGCGCTCATCGCGCTGGGTGATGAAGAACTGAGCGCCATTTTTGAAGAACAACCGGTGATCGAAATCGGGTGCGAATTTTGCGGCCAACTCTGGCAAATGAGTCGAGAGGATGTGGTTAATATCGCTCGCAATGGGGAATCTCCTCACTAAGGCGCTGGATCGCTATACATTTGAACCGTTGACGTGGGTCAACGCTCAGGTGGCTAACGGCTCCTTTTCTCTTTCCGTTCTCAAGAATACGAAAAAGCAGACCGTGGCGACCGCGGTCATCAAATGCCAAATTCCATGAGCCTGAATCAGACTGTCTGGGTCGCACCAAGGGTGATCAGGCTTACCGGTTTGCCATATTGCCGAGGCGGAGAGATAGAAAAACACACCTAGTAAAAACCAAGGCCAATAATTGCGACGACGAACCGGCGCCTCTTTAGCTACTAGAGCAGGTAACCAAAACAACACCACCCACCAATACTTTTCTGGGGACGCCGCCATCTCAAGCGGCGTAATGCCAAAAACCGCTGCCACAATGAACCCGACGACACCAGAAAGCCATCTGAAGGTCGGGGACCAAAAGCGATAGAGGGATTCTGTAATGACCCAAAGCGCGATCGAGAGGCCAAACAAATCGAGATTCATGCCAAGGCCCCACCCGTATAGCCCTCGAAGCAATGCATAGAGCGCAACCACAGCCGCATAGGTCCAGAGAAACTGCGACATCGACCATCGCCCCATTTGGGAGAGATTCAGCATCCAGGGAATGAGGATATACATCACCATGCTGAGGTTATCGAGCCAGCCGCCCCAAGCCGCGTGAGTACCGTGCATCATGAGCGAGCCTGGGCCGAGAAACCAAGCTGCGCCAGCATAGACCAGCGAGGAAGACGTGAACCCCTGCAAGCCCACGCGAGGTAACCCCGCTCGCTCGTCGCGACCGAGCAACCACAGCATCCATAGGCCGCCCAGCATAAATCCGATATTACTCAGCGCATTGACAGGTTCTCGAAAGGCGCCAGGCGCTACGCGCTCACACCATCTCGACGCTTCACCGATCGCAGACTCCCAAGGAGCTGGATTGTGCCATCCCACAAAGTGGGCAACAGCAAAATAGCCCCCGAAAAAAACCAAGGAAGCCCACACTCCAATTATGAGCGGTCGGCTAGACGAAAATTCGATCATCGCGGTTCCTTAAGCCTCAGAGAGTCAGTGGTGGTCAGACACGCGCTCGGCAGCGCACAAACAACCAGTCGGAGGAGTCTGGTAAAAAACTGCAGTTATGGAGCAAGATCCCAACACCGCGCGAATTTTCGAGCTACCTGCCAGAACGTTCTGGGTACTATTACCCATCGCTAATCCAAAAAGTTACGTTTCACCGCATCAAAAGTATCTTCGCCAATACCAATTTCACGAAGGTACCTCATGGCCCCGCCCCAGCGGGCCTCCAAACCATCCAAAAAATCACGCATGGCGGTTGCCGGCACGCCGGCGTGGTACGCCATCTCCTCCCGGGTCATACCCTCTGGCAGGCCAACATGTTGCTCAACAAATTCCACTTGGCGATTAACGTCAACGTTGGTAAGCAAATAATCCGCTTCAATGATCGCTCGATCTACACCCAGCACGCTCAGAAGGAATGCGGTAGATACTCCTGTACGATCCTTCCCCGCCGTGCAATGCAATAAGATAGGGAGGTCTTCCGCCTTGGCGAAAATATCAAACATCTTGAGCCATGTGTCGCCACCAAACTCAAGATACCCAAGGTAACGCTTGCCTGATATGCCGGTATCACCCACCAATTGAGCCAGCACATCTGTACCGCCATCAGGAATTACGGGTAGGTGGACATAGTTGGCGCCAATGGTCTCAAGCGGCCCCCGTCCTTGATCGCTCACTTCATCATTTTTTCGAAGATCAATCTGCGTTCGAATACCTAGCTCACGCGCTTTGGCTAAGTCTTCTGGCGTCATTCGATCTTGCCTTCCCGCTCGGAAGTACTTGCCCCATTTCACAGTGCGCCCCTCGGCTGAGGGGTAGCCACCGATATCGCGGAAGTTAAAGCATCCCTTGAAGGGGTGGTGGCGGTCTGAATAATCGTCAATCAAGGTAAAGTCTCGGTGTTGTAAGCGGCTCCAGTGTAACAGGCCCGGTGAAGTCAAAACGCAATGACTCAGCGGATAGTGGAGATTGTCGTCGCAAAACCAGTCTTTGATCTACTTCTCTTGGTACCACTCGTTCTATATAGCCGCTCGTTATATTGCCACTTGTTATGCAGTCGCTCTTCATAGAATCGGCATAAAATCAACGGGCAACAGCGGCAAAATTCTGGACTTGCCGCTAGAGAGTCGCCTGACGCTTTAAATCCTCTCTTAAAGTGAGTGAAGCAAAGTAGTAATGCACTGCGGACCAGAGGTTACCTGCCACTGCGAGAATCAACAGCGAGTAACGAATGGATTCGATGCCAACCTCCGGCCGGAGCAGATCGCTTAACACGCCCGCAAAGACCGGACCGAGCCCAAGACCGATCAAATTCAGAATGAACAGCATGAGTGCAGACGCGGTTGCGCGCATCGCTGGGGGAACGAGAGTCTGCGTCATACCAAAGGTTGGCCCCAGGTACATGGGCCCAAGAATCGCTCCTGGAATGGCTAAGAATAAGGCAAGCAACGGGTCGCCGGTAGAGTAAAAGAGCGCTGCAAAGGGCACGGATATCAGTGTGGCTACTCCAGGGATATACATGTACCAGCGCTGGTCCCTTTGCCCGTATCGGTCTCCAAGGAACCCACCGAAATAGGTCCCGATAACCCCCGTTAGACCAATTAAGAAAAGATAGGTCGAGGTCTCAGCCAGCCCATAGCCATGAATGCGCATAAAGAACGAAGGAAGGAATAGCGCGACGCCGTACCCCACAAAGGCATGCAGGGCCCCCGCAAAGGATAAGTGACGAAAGGCTTTAAGCGACCACATGAATCGGATCGTTTCCATGAGGGTAAAGCTGTCAGCGGTGGGCTCGACTTTTACAGTGGCTGCTTGCAACCCACGCTTTGGCTCGCGGATTGTAAAGAACACGATGACCGAGAGGAAAATCCCAGGCAAGCCAACAATCAAAAACGCGTTGCGCCATCCGAAGTATTCGCCAATCCATCCACCGGCTAGGGTTCCGATAGCGCCACCAATAGGGATACCCAAGGCGTAAGTGGCGAGCGCAGTCGCTCGTTTGGATTCGGGGAAGTAATCAGAGATCATCGAGTGAATTGGCGGCGAGCAGCCTGCTTCACCAATGCCGACACCAATTCGAGCGATCAACAGCCCTCCGAAGGACTTGGCCGTACTGGTAAACATGGTCATGGCACTCCAGATCAGGATCGCACCAGCCACAATATTTTTCCTCGTGCCCACATCAGCCCAACGCGCAATGGGAATACCTGCAAACGTGTAGAACAGCGCGAACGCGATGCCACCCAAGAGCCCCAATTGAGTATCGCTCAACTCAATTTCTGCTTTGATGGGTTCGATCAGAATTGAAAATATCTGGCGGTCAATGAAGTTGACGATATAAACCACCAAGAACAACCCAAGCGCGTACCTCAAGTAAGTCGTGGAATAAACCTGCTCTCCTTCACTTCCTGCGTCCTCTGAGACTTGAGATTGATCAGTCATCCTTGAATATCCCCTTCCTTATAATGTCACAGGTTTTCTTGGCAACCCGCTTCGCGCACTAGGCTATCACCAATTGCTACCACCACGTGTTGCTACCGCTTCTTAGGACCTCTGCCTGTGACTGCCGAAAGGCAACCCTAGCTGCTCAAGAGGAAATCACCTTACTAGCCACCGGGACCAAAATATCCATTGATAAACGAAGGATCCCTATGGAGCAACCACCTCAAAGAGCCAAGTGTCCCCTGCTGCGAGCATGGCTAGCACTTCCGTATCAGATGGCGTGTCTGCAGCCAGCCCGTATTTGTCTGAGAACTTCTGCATCACAGCAACGGGAACAGCACCTTCGCGCAAACGATTCAATCGCTGCTTAAAGATCTTGCCTTGATCACGGATCAGCACAATAGGGTTTGCTTCGACATGAAAAGGCCACTTTTTCCAGAGCTTGCCCACGAACGTATTCATGTAGCCGCTCACCACAAACAGCCGGTTTTCATGGACCACTAGCCAGACCGTTCTCGAGCGCTCGGGCGCCTCAGTCTGAAATTCGAGGGTGTCCTGCCCCTCTAAGAACGACCAATCCGTGGGGCTTATCGCTTCAGCGCCGGACTGAAACGGACCACCGGCGAGCAATCCTCGCGGCCCATCCAAGCGAGTGCTGGCAAGCATTGACAGAACGCTCAGCACCATAAGAATGACGATCGCTTTTAAAACTGCTTTCAAATTAGTCCCCCTGCCAAACTTGGTCTGCATTCCTCATGCAATCTTCAACCTAGTTATCACCATCTCATGGTTCACAACTATGCCTCAAACAAGTGCTCGTGTCTGGAATCAAGCCGTGAACGCTGGGTCACACCTATAGTGCAGTTGGACGGCAAGATCATCGCGATCCATACTCGGCACTATTCGCAGATGTACACTGGTTGATGTTAATCGGGTGTTTATCTATCCAAGGCTGAATCCATCATCGGACCTGCCAATCGTAAACGAAAGACAAAAGGAGCGAGTGTGAGTATTGAAGTCATTGGAGCAGGCTTTGGCAGAACGGGCACCCTATCGCTCAAGTACGCCTTAGAGCACCTTGGTTATAA